>Ga0209630_10001871_pt1 | contig 21534 bp, 22 predicted proteins | sample COG_01_FD_184745 | JGI IMG/M metagenome (GOLD analysis project Ga0209630, IMG submission 184745) | Pelagic Microbial community sample from North Sea - COGITO 998_met_01 (SPAdes) (version 2) | ecosystem: Environmental > Aquatic > Marine > Neritic zone/Coastal water | place: Helgoland, sampling... | reverse complement strand
AAAATATAGAGAATCAATTCTTGCATCTACTATCGCTTTAGCACACATATGGCAAGGCTCTAAAGTGACATATAAATCACAGTTGACCAATCGATAATTGTTGCTCATTTTACTAGCTTCATTAATAGCATTAATCTCTGCATGAGCTGTAACAGAGTTATCTCGAATAACCGAGTTATAACCCTTTCCAATAATTTTATTACCTTTTACAACTATAGCTCCAACAGGAACCTCGTTTAATGCAAGAGCTTTCTTGGCCTCAATGATAGCTAGCTGCATAAAATCATCAGGGGATAAAATCATAATGAAGGCCTATTGATCAGAGAAATTTAGCCCATTGCTCAAGAGATCTTCTTTCTGAAGATAGTTTATTGATTACAGCATCCTTATCCTTGTATCCCATAGCGAGACCACAAAAAAGAATATCATTGTCACCGCAGCCAACAAACTCACTCACACTATCATTTTTCATAGCCCAGGCTTCTTGGGCACATGTATCAATACCTGCTTCCTGCGCTAGCAGCATAAAGGTTTGTAAAAACATCCCTAAATCAGACCATTGAGGCGGGCCCATCTGTTTGTCTACAAAGCAGAATATTGCAGCTGGGGCTCCAAAAAATTCAAAATTACGCATCACTTGTTTTAATCTGGCATCTTTATCCTCTCTTGGAATGCCTAATAACTTATACATAGCCTCGCCCAGTTGATACCTTGAAGTTCTATAAGGCTCTGTTAGGTCTGATGGGTATATTGCATAACCCGGAGTCTCGGGTTGATCCCAGCTATCTTGGAAGTCAATAAATTTCTTCATGCTTTGTTTATTTAGAACATAAATCTTCCAGGGCTGGAGATTTCCCCCGCTAGGAGATCTTGAAGCAAGAGCTAAAAGATCTTTTATGACTTCATTGCTTATAGGTTTCGAGGTAAATGCTCTAATAGAGCGCCGTGCTCGGACAGCATCAGAAACTTTCATATAAATTCTCGTAAAGTATTAAGTTGGATGGTCATATTTAAAATTGTATTTAGGAGGCTAATTGGTGCCATATATATCTCTAGTGAATACCTTTTCCTTAACCTCATCAAGATCATCATCCAATCGATTAGTGAGAATAATTTCACTTCGTTGTGTAAACTTCTTAAGTGAGGTGACTACCTCGCAATCAAAAATATAGCTAACATGAACCTGGGGTTCATAAATGAGGATGGTTATATTTTTATCTAACTCCTTCAAGACTTCTATCACATCAATGATTGAGGACTCCTTGAAATTATCCGAGTTTTTTTTCATGGCAAGAAGATAAATACCAATTACTTTCTTATTTAAAGATGCAATATGATGCGCAATATATTTCTTTCTAGATATATTACTCTTAATAACAGAGCTAAAAATTTCTTGGGGTATATCACCAAAGTCTGATTCAAGTTGTTTTGTATCTTTGGGCAAACAATACCCACCATATCCAAAAGATGGGTTGCAATAATGACTGCCAATTCTTAGATCACTCTTAACGCCATCTATAATAGATTGACTATTTAAATTATTCGCTAAAGCAAAGGTATCAAGCTCATTAAAGAAACTAACTCTTGTTGCCAGATAAGCATTGGAAAAAAGTTTTACAGCCTCAGCTTCATCACTCTCCATTAGAAGTATTTCTGGGTCATTCAAAGCAAATGACGAAAGTAATTCTGAGATGTTTAATCCAAGTGATGCTTTGTTTCCAACGATAATTCTGTGGGGATTAAGGTTATCCTCAAGGGCATTGCCTTCTCTTAAGAATTCTGGAGAAAAAATAATTGGTACACTCGGATAGTTAGCTTGAAGCCTTTTCGTGTAGCCTTGGGGCAAAGTAGATTTAATGAGAATAGGCGTATTGGTATTTTTTTTAATAATCTTTGAAATTACTAAATCAATTTGAGTAGTATCAAAAAATTGAGATGATTCATTCAGGTTAGTTGGTAAAGCTAGAACAATAAGATCTCGACCTAAAATTGCTTCATTGAAGTCATAGCTTGTCTTTAGATGAAGTTCTTTTCGTGCCAAGAACTCCTCGATTCCCTGGTCTCGAATAGGGGATTTATTATTATCAATTAATTGAAGTTTTGATGCATCGATATCAAAAAGGGTGACTTCTTTCTCTTGGCTGAAAAGTACAGCCAATGAAAAACCAACATAGCCAGCTCCAATGATGGTAATTTTATCAAACAACTTTCTCGCCTTTACATTAAATAGTTAAATGATAATTATACTCTCGCTTTTACTTGAATAAGTAATACCATAAAGCAAAAAAGTAAGAGATGTTTTAAGTGACGCATAGCGAAATTAAAATATACTACACCTAAAACTATTTCATTCTCAAACTCTGATTATTTTCTATAAACCAATCATAGGTGCTACGCAGCCCATCTTCTAAACCTATCCCTGATTGCCAACCAAGCAACCTTAATCGCGAGACATCCATAAGCTTTCGAGGAGCTCCATCTGGTTTTGATTTATCATACAATATCTGCCCGCCAAATCCTGTCACCTTGGCAATAGTTTCCGCAAGCTCTTTGATACTAACGTCAACTCCGGAACCAACATTAATATGAGAAAGCATATGATCAGTATTAGCAGCATATTTACAATGTTCTAAACTCATCACATGTATGCAGGCTGCTGCCATGTCATCCACATGCAGAAACTCACGCATGGGGCTGCCAGAACCCCAAATCTGAATTACTTGATCTTTGTTTTGAACTGAATTGTGAAAACGACTCATCATTGCTGGAATCACATGGCTATTCTCTGGATGAAAATTATCATTCGGACCGTAAAGATTGGTAGGCATTACACTTCTGTAGTCTCGACCATACTGCCTATTATAGCTTTCACACAACTTAATGCCTGCAATCTTAGCGATGGCATATGGCTCATTAGTTGGCTCAAGGATTCCCGTTAAAAGTGCTCCCTCTGAAATTGGCTGTTCTGAAAATTTAGGGTAAATGCAAGATGAACCTAAAAATAGAAGTTTTTGTACATCTGTTAAATGAGCTGCATGAATTATATTTGCCTGGATCAGCAAGTTTTCATAGATAAACTGGGCTGGATATGTATTGTTAGCATGAATGCCTCCTACCTTTGCCGCCGCAAGATACACTTGATCTATTTTCTGAGCCTTAAAAAATTCTTGAACCGCGCGCTGGTCTAGTAAATCTAGTTCAGACCTAGAGGCCGAAATAATTGTATTCTCACCGGAAGATAATAATGCGCTAACTATGGCGCTACCAACCATTCCACCATGACCTGCTACAAAAATTTTCATTAATTATTCCAAATTAATTTTCGATTGGCTGTGTTGATTTATACCCGTGAGTTAAAAGCAATTTTTGTTTTTTTGCAGCATTTAAATCATGCACAACCATCTCCTTACACATTTCGCGAGCCGTAATTTTAGGTGCCCATCCAAGGATCTCTTTTGCTTTACTCGGATCACCTAGCAATGTCTCTACCTCAGCGGGCCGGAAGTATCTGGGATCAATTCTTATAATTACATCACCCACATTAACTTCAGTTGAACTATTATCCATAACTGAAGACACAATACCTACCTCATCAACACCAGCCCCCTCGAACCGTAAGCCAATTCCAAGCTCATCAGCGGCCCATATAATAAATTGCCGGACAGAATGCTGAACACCAGTTGCAATCACAAAATCCTCAGCTTGATCCTGCTGAAGCATCAACCATTGCATATGCACATAGTCTTTTGCATGCCCCCAATCACGCAGCGCTTCAAGGTTTCCCATATAAAGACATTTCTCAAGACCCTCAGAGACATTTGCGAGCCCCCTAGTAATCTTTCGGGTGACAAAAGTTTCGCCACGTCGAGGGCTTTCATGATTAAAAAGAATGCCATTACAAGCGTACATACCATAGGCCTCACGATAATTTACTACGATCCAATATGCATACATTTTTGCAACAGCATAGGGTGATCGTGGGTAAAAAGGCGTGGTTTCTTTTTGTGGAATTTCACGAACGTCACCATATAGCTCTGAAGTGGAAGCTTGATAAAATTTAACGCTTTTTTCCATTCCAAGAAGGCGAATCGCCTCAAGTATGCGGAGGGTTCCTAGAGCGTCAACATCTGCGGTATACTCTGGCGCTTCAAAACTCACCGCAACATGACTCTGAGCACCTAAATTATAAACTTCATCAGGCTTAACCTCCTTAAGTATGCGGGTTAAATTAGAGCTATCGGCTAGATCCCCATAATGAAGAATAAAGTTTGTATTCGACACATGAGGATCTTGGTATAAGTGATCAATGCGCTGAGTATTTAATGAAGAGGCTCTTCGTTTAATACCATGAACCTCATAACCTTTCTCCAATAAAAGCTCGCTTAAATAAGAACCATCCTGTCCGGTAATACCTGTAATTAAAGCTTTTTTCATTTTTTTTTCATTTTTTTTTCATTTTTGTAAACCAATTTTTTACGAAGACTCTCTTAAACTTTTTTATATATCTCTTTATAATTATTACAAACAAAGGAGTTTTATTTCCATGTTTACGAAAAGTATTCCTCACGTCTAAAAGACCACGAACTCTAGACTTAAAAAAGCTGCTGTAACCATCATTACGCATATTTACAGTGACTCTTGAAAATAAAGCAGATCTGAACTGGTTAATCTCCAAGAACCTATACATTAACTCAAAATCTGCAGCTACCTTAAAATTTAGGTCAAAACCACCGGCCTTCTCATAACAATCTTTCCGAACAAAAAAACCTGGATGAGGAGGATGCCAAGAATCAGAGAAAGCACCTAAAGAAAAATTCTCCGGCACCCATTCGGCAATAACTTCATACTTAGAATTAACATAATTGATTCCTGAATATACTATATCAACATGATCTCTATCAAAAACTGTGATTATGTCAGACAGCACTCGATCATTGCTAAAAAAATCGTCTGAATTCAAGATAGCTATAAATTCACCTGAAGACTTTTCAATCCCAATATTGAGGGCATCGTATATTCCAGAATCTTGTCCAATTATCAAGCTTGACATATTTGATGACAATTCCCCAATGATACCAACCGTGTTGTCAGAGGAACCTCCATCAACAAATATTTGCTCAAGCATAACGTCTTTTTGATTCTGTACACTCTTGATATTTCTGTGAATCGTGCTCTCAGAATTATACGTTGCTGTAATTACAGACACCTTAATCATTTTCATTAATCCAGGTTACCGTTCTTTTAACACCATCATTAAGATTAAAAGGAAGATTAGGAACAAATTTTTTGATAGATGTGAGAGGCACCTTTGTAGTATTTGCCATCATATTCTTAAGTCTAAAACTGGAAAATGGAGGAGAATGGTAGCCAAGAAACTTAAGAAAATCTCCAGCATATGCTGCCATGAAGACAAAGATCTTTGGAAGAACCCGCACTGATGATCGCCCAAATGCCGCTGAAATAAGATTGGCCCAACTTTTTATATCGTATATTTCGTAATCAGCCAAATAAAATTTTTTCTTTAGAACATCATCAGGCGACTCTACTAATAACGAATATATCTGAAAACAACTATTCTCAACGTAACCAAAATATTTTGGCTGATCAACTACCGCGGGATGAATATAAAGCCCCTTTTTGATAATTTGAAAAAACTTGCCATAAGGTTGATTTTCGCCCAACGACCAAGGACCCCAGATCGATGTAGGCCTGACAATTATCCAATTATCAAGATACTGATTTGACTCTATAATTTTCTCACCGAGAGCTTTGCTTTCTCCGTAAATAGTGTTGGGATTATATGAAGTCAAGTCAGAAACTTGTGCATCAGTGGGAGCAATTAACTTTGTAGAAGCCAAAATTAATCTCTTGATGCCAGGTAATTCCTTGCAACATCTTGCAATATTTTCTACACCTATAGTGTTTGAAAGATAGCTATCCAGATCTGCTCCATTTAGATCCGTGCGAGCGGCCAAATGCACTACATAGTCTGGTTGAAAATCCTTCATGGCAGAAAGCAGCGATTCATAATTGTTAATATCAACACGCTCAAAGTATCTTAAATGCTCAGTATTTTTCGGCTCATTAATATCAAGATTACGTATACTGCAGGATTTATTCTCCAAAAGATCAATGAAATTGGTTCCAATAAAACCTGAGCCACCCGTAACTAAAATTTTCATAAAAGACCTATATCTTAAACATTTAAAAAGCTTAAATTGCCTTTTTGTCTATTGCTTCTTTAATAGATTCTAAAAGTGATTTTCTTAGACTAATTTCTGGATCGAAGCCAATTAATTTTTCAGCTTTTGACACGCTGCAATGAATATTTTTATTCATTACATGTCTTAGTGTATCTATTATGTCTTTCATTTCTAATTTAATTGTCTAATTTAATTTTTTTCTAATTAATCTTTACTTTTCTTAGAAGTAATTGAGATTTGCATGAAAAAATTGTTTACTAATGGCGTTAGAGATTGGAATAATAGCTTAAAACCTTTGTAATTTAAAGAAGAGGTTACGCTATAGTGAACAGCATCCTAATCGCATCACCTTTTTTTTGCATAAAGTTAGAAAATATGAACCTCGTACTTGCGGAAGTAAGACCTAAAAACCTGCGAGATAGTTTGAGCCAGATGGGCATACATTTTCCTATAACCAAACTCAATTCACGTAAGCAAGCCACTTAACTTGAGAACTTCAAACAAACATGCGGCACATTATCAATTCCTTTCAGCTAATCAGCACCCCATTTGACCTCCAGGTCTGTATTCTAGTGAGCCAACGCCACAACCCTGCATCTCAGGCCGCCAAATATGACCATTAAAATAAAACGTCACCGCAAAATTAGCCAAAGCAAACAAAACGACTAAAAAAAATATGTCCTGGGTATTTGCTCGCCTTTGCATTAGGTATGCCATTGCGAGTGGGGCTATCGCCCCGAAATAAGCAGCAAAACGTTGAGACACTACCAATATATCTGAAAACATAATGTAAAAAGAAGCGGAAAAAAATACTGCCCAGATCCATACTCTAAAATACCGAAATTTGATCTCAGATCTCATAAAATAATAAAGGAAAAAGGCGACAGATATATTTCTAATCGCTGGTACAGCTATTGAAAGTATGCCTCCTTTAGCATCTAAGGATATGGATCTGCCTTGCTTCTCGGGTATCAAAAATTCAAGATTTTGAAAATTAAAAATCTTTATTGAAGCAAAGGAGACCAAAAATAAAAGCGAAATAGAAAACCAATTTATTTTGAAGACAGAAAATAACCTAGCAAGAACTACTACTCCAGCGGCGATTTGAAAAGTTAACGAAGCGATCAAAAGACTAACTGCTTGCCAAATAAAAGCCCGTTGAAGAAAGAAAATAACAATGAAATGCGATGCTAAGGCTAGTCGAATGACACCAAGGTCACGTGTAATAAAATAAAAACTAAAATAAGCAAACCACAAATAAGCAAATGAAATACCGGAAATACGAGAGATAAGGACTAATAAAAGCCATGAAAATGCTGACCATACAACAAGATAACCACGAAAATCAAGTCCCGTCAAAGAAAGTAAATAAGACAAAATCTTAAATCCGGGCTCTCCATGTGCAGCCCAGTATAGCAGCTCATCGAAAGCACCTGATGCGGCATGCTCATAAATTAATTCATATGAATCAACATCAGGAAAGTAGAACGGTCGAAAGGCAGCTACTCCAAATGTGATCAATGCTATTGCGACTGCAAAAATATTGCCAGTGTTACCTCTGATAAACTTCGTAAGAAATACCGCACAGATCGCAAGAAAATAAAGGCCTAGAACATATAACGAATATTCACTCAATTGCGTATGCCCCTATAATACCTATATAAATTGATGATTAATGCCTCACATTATATTCGAAAATGAACTCTGAGCTAAGTGCCTGGATGAAGAATTTGAGAATATTAAAGAGTCACTATTGGGGTAAGTAGTTATTAAGTATCGAGAAATGCCCGACGGGCCTTCAGCCTCTATTCCATTGAAATGATGTAGTAGCTGTTTGTAAATTTCAAGATCGGCAATCTTAAATAGGCTGTCTATAAAATCCCCCAACAAAATTTTCAGTATACTTGGTAACCATTTTGGGTTTGAACTTTGAAGAAGTTTGATCATTCGCGTATTAATCCTATATGTCATTCTGAAAATTTAGCGCACGTAAGTAGACAAATTTCTAAAAAACGAGCTCCAACAGCCTCAGCTGAATGATTTTCAACATAACGCTGAAAACCACCTTTTTGAACTCTCTCAAATTCAGATTCATTTTCGTAAAGCGATTTGACTCTATTTACTATATCTTGTGGAGCAGTAACTACTGAATCTACATTATCACAAAATCTATAATGATTATGCGTTACAACAATGGGCGTTTGCATGGCCCAAGCGTCTCCTATAAATCCCCACCCTCCGCGGGTCGCAGGGGAATATGCAAAGAAACTATCTCGAATAAGTTTAAGACATTCCTCACGACCTAACGATTGAATATGTGTGATGGAGTCTGGATAGGAAGCCTTGAGCTGTTCAATGACACCTAGGTCCCGCCCAGTGCCAACAAAACAAAACTCTTTTAGAGGCGTCTTCTGTAAAAGTTCGGGAATGGTAACCAATAACTCATGTAGATTCTTATGGGGCTCAAATGCTCCTACGAAAACCGCTCGATCCTTTATCCTTTTAGTCTCCCCTTCGATGCTAGGATAAAAAGTTGGCCAAGGGACATAGTAAAATGGTGTATTGTTAACTTTAGGCTCTTTTAGAGCATCACCGCTAAAACATGAAATAACTGAATCTGCCCTAGAATAGGCCCACCTCCATATTAGGCCGCCCACAAGACTAGCAAGCCGATCGCCAGTTAGCGGATTTTTAAAAATCTTTAATAACCTGCCCATGTTTCGATATGGATAATCAGCGTCGAAAGCAAATTCAGTCCGCAAAATAATCGGCACGCCTAACTCGCGCTTAATCTCCAAGGCTAACCTGAGATTGGAAATTTCTTCACAAAATATTACATCGGGACGAAATTCTGATGCAAGATTTTTTAGCTTTTGCTTATATGGAAGTCGACGAAAAAAAGATTGTTGTTCACGCGTTGAATTAAAGATTCTATGAATAACGAGAGAGCCATCAACCTCAACCTCTGGATCCTTTTGCAGACCTCCGCCCTTGGCGATACTCTCTTTATTTGAAATCGCCAAAATATTATTATCAGTATCCGCGATGCTTCTGTATGCATGATAATTATCGTTGAATGTTTTAGTTATGCCTGGTGTGATTAATAAGATGTTCATAGTGCTTTAGCCTCCTTTAATAGGGAATAAAATTCTATACCCTTAGATTCATTTCTGATTCAAACTCTCTACCTTTTAATATTTTAAAAATGCGAGAAAAAATCCATCTAAATAACAACGGATATCTAACAATAAAATATCCTAGTCGTGAAACGATCCTAGTCGATATGCGCCTATCAAGATGAAAAAAACTTCGGACAATTTCGCCATATAATACAGTAGGCTTATTCATAGAACCTTCTTCATGCTTCATAAAAGTTAGAACGAAAATAAAATGATATATCGACCAAACTCGAGTCAGCTGTTCAAGACGGTTTCTCAGTTTCGTAATCGTACGGGGCTTTAATGGCAAACGTAACAAAAGGGTAATCTGATAAATAAAAATTTGATCCCACTTTAAGTAAGTGGGTGTATCATCAGCCTTATTTGTAACAATTTGGTCTTTGGAATAAGCACACTTACCTTCATCTCCTAACGACATAAACAGCATCACTAAATGAGGTGCGTATGATGTCTGGAAAAAATGTGCAAAGGACGAACTCCCAATAACTTTATTCATGCTATAAACAGATGTTGAGAGAAACAGAACAGCGCCAAAGGTTTCGAACGTCTCAATGAATTGATCAATGCCGCTTGTGATAACTTCTTGCTCGCGCTTAAAAGAGTCCTCATCCCAAGCATAGGTTATGAAGTGCATTTCGCTTTGTCTAAAGATGTCACTCAGGATAGTGGCAACTGCACCATCGGCAACCTCATCATCATCGCCCAAGATCCAGAGCCAAGGATCAGGGCATGCCTCAAAGCACTTTAAAATATTGGCGGTCATTCCAATGTTATAGCGATTTCTGACAACACTTATATCTATATGAGAGTATATTTCTAGTAAGTCTTGTATAGACTCTTTCACAGGGATGTCTGAGCAATTATCAAATATAATAACCCTGCATTCCTTGGTTACCTGGGGCAATAATTTTCCCAGGTTTGCTTTAAGAATTTCGTTACGATTGTATGTTGGGATCGCAATAGTGAGCTTCATTGCTTAACCCCCATTGGCTGAGCATTCTTATTAAAGCGTAGTGGTATTTTTAAGATCATAATTTTTTCTAAAACTGCATCAGCTAAATGCTAAATGAACAATTTCTTAAGCTTGGAATAAAATTCTTTTATTTAATAACTGATACAGCATTGATACATTAGTTAAAAAATGATTAAGGACCAGTCTTTTTAATCCATATAATTTGCTCAAATCCATAGTAGTCCCATGTTCCAAGCCTAATCCAATTGTTTTTTTTTGAAATGTATTCTTGAACCCAACCAAAAAACCACCAAATAAATGGTTTAGCTGATTTTTCGTAATATGTGCATTCAAGTCTGTTTGATTCAGATTCGAATAATTTATATAAATCTACTGGAGAAACATGAGTGGGATCATCATAAAAATTCAATCCTCCTCCTCTGCTTGGAAAGTCAACTGAGTTAAGACTTGGGGTGGCAAAAAACAAGCTACCTCCCACCTTGGTCCTATCTACCATGGCACTAAATGTGCTTTGAGGATCTTCACAATGCTCGATGTTATGATTAGAAATTATAATGTCAAAATCTATGTCTATATTTTGAATTGATTGAGCGAAATCTTTAGATTCACATATTATTAACTTTTCATAAAGAGATTTTGATTCATTAGTCTGATCAAAAAAACCAACATCAACACCATATACAGATGAATTTGGCTTAACTGATTTTAAAAAAATAGAGTTTTTTCCACACCCAATATCTAGAATTTTACAATTTTCTTTTGGCATAGAGGCAACAAAAGATCTTTGACCCCTAGGTCTAAGGATTTTTTTAACAAGATCATAGAGATCTTTCATATTAACGAAAGCATCTAAGTATTACAGGGTAAATCCAGATTCTTGCGCATCATCATAAAACATCTTCACAGTTTCTAATGAGAACTGATTTAGATCTTTCCCAAGATCTTTCATACTTTTTATCAAGCCTGGTGTTAATGTGATAATGTCTGTGCCGCATCTCTCGGCTTGAATAATATTAAAGACCTCTCTGCTGCTTGCCCAAAGAGTTTCAATATTGTCATCTCCTACAGCTAAATTAGTTGCGTATTTCATGGTGTCTTCGGGGTCAATCCCAGCATTTGCAATTCTTCCAGCAAATATAGAAATGATTGAGTTTACTGAGGGATTCAATGAAGAATATACCTGCTCAATCTGCTCTATGGTAAAAATAGCAGTTATATTTAGTTTGACTCCTTCATTACTTAGTTTTTTTATAAGTGGGTAAGTGTATTCACCTTTTGTATTTGATACTGGTATTTTCACCCAAACGTTCTTTCCTAAATCTCTAAGGATCATGGCTTGTCTATACATATCATCTAATTCATCTGAGAATACTTCAAATGAAATTGACTTTTCTTTTACTGATGATAAAACTTCCTTGGCAAAGGCTAGATAATCAGTTATTCCTGATGTTTTCATTAATGTTGGATTGGTAGTAAAACCATCAACAAAATTTTCTGCGTCCATTCGGATGATCTCTTGAGCATCAGCCCCATCAGAGTATATTTTTATTTTTAAATCTTTCACTTTGTTGACTCCCATTTCATTTCATTTTCAGTAATAGCTGGATGAGAAACTAAAGCATGCCATACGACTGCTTGCCATCCTTCTGTGTGTGGTGTTATTAATTTGTCGTCTATCGTAGGGATAACAACAACATCGTCGCTAGATTCCTTAACAAATCCTCCGTCCTTGCCTACGATACCAAAGATACTGGATCCCATCTCTTTGGCCATTTTAATGCACTCGACCAAATTTACACTGATATTTTTTTCTAGTGAGCCTCCGCCAACAGAAAAAACAAAAATTCCGTCATTGCTATTAAACCGACTAACTTTCAGCCAATTAGAATAAGACGTATCCCAACCATCATCGTTAATTCTTGCAGTTAATTCTGAAACATTGTCAGTTGGAGTATAGCATTCAATGTTTGCTATCTTTCTAAAGTCATTGACCGCATGGCTCGCATGGCCTGCTCCACCTCCAGATCCTATAAAAAAAAGCCTTCCATTCCTTTCTCTTAGTGAGGACAGTCCTTTAGCAATGTTTTCAATAATTTCAGGATCTAGACTATTTGCTATTTGTGTTGTTTGATCTAGGTAAGTTTGAGAAAAAGACATTATATGATTCCTAATAAATTGTGTTAAATAAGACTAATTAAACTCTGAATTTTATTATTAAATATTATATGGGTATTATAATTTGTGTCTAGTAATAAAGCACTAATCCCTGCAGAGTTTGCAGATTGAATATCTTTTATACTATCTCCAATCATTATGCATTCATTATGCTGTAAATTATTGGTAGAAATGGCCTCTAATATCATTCCTGGTTTAGGTTTTCTGCAACTACAATTGTCTTCATCATCATGCACACAAACGAATAATTTCTTGAAAGGTAAAATATTCATCAATTGATCGTGCATGTTTTGTAAATCATCTAATTTTAGAAGTTTTCTTTTAACGTCTGGCTGATTGGTAACTAAAAAAAAGTTATGGTTTTTATCAATTTTTTTTGCAAAATTTAAAAAATCATCTCTGAATTTAAACTCTTCCAAGGACCTTGGTGATGAAACAATGTTATTCCTTAGAATCACATCATTTACAATGCCATCTCGATCTAAAAATATATTCTTAAACTTATTTATCTTCATATTTTATAAAAAATTCTTCAGCTTTTTTATAGCTCTTTGGTGTGCCAATTTCATAAAACCTTTTCTTGGCTTCAAAATATTGAAGTTTTTTGAATTTTGAGAATCTCTCTTGTATTAAACTTAAGTCAAACGATTGGACCGTATTCTCAAAATCAGAATATTTATAAATACCAATTCCATAATCTATATGAGCAGATAGGTGACTAGGATTGGCTTTATTATAAATAATATTGTCGCCATTAAAATATATATTACTTTTGTCATACCTATCATCATTTTTATAAATAACTATTAATGGCCCTAAATTTTTATTATATGCATTACAAACATCTGAAAAATTAACTCTTAAAAATGAATCTCCGTAGATCACGAATGATGGTGAGCCTATTCTTTTAATAATATTTTTCACCGCTCCCCCTGTTCCCAAAGGCAAAGGTCCATCCTCAATAAGCTTAATAGCAATATTTTGAAATCTATAATTTTTTGTAAAATCATAAAAATATTCTGAAAGATGCCCTACAGATAAATAGACATCTTGTGGCCCAAATTTCTCAAGATATTTTAATTGATAATATAAAAAAGGTTTATTATTAACTTCTAAAAGGCATTTGGGTGTCTCTGCTGCAATCGACCCTAGTCGTGTTGCTAATCCACCACATAAGATTATATAAGGGTACATCTTATGAAGTAACTAAACTTTTGGTTCCCTCAAAGTCAAATTTAAATCTCACTTCCTCCATTCCAGCACTAGTTAAAGCTTTTCTGAGTTTAGCTCTGTCATGAGCCATAAACATTAGAAATCCTCCGCCACCAGCGCCAACTAGCTTTCCTCCAATTGCTCCATTTTGCATTGCAATATCATACCAATCGTTAATCTTTGGATTGCTCATGCCGTTAGATCTTTTTTTCTTATTTTCCCAATGTTCATGCATCAACTCTCCAAAAACCCTTGTGTCTCCTGATTCCAAAGCTTTTTTGCTTTCAAAGCCTAGCTTCTTTACCTTGTGAAGATTATTTAGCATGTCTTCATCATTGTGTTTTGATTTGCTGTCCTGGTCTTTTAGAATTTTGCCTGCACTTCTAGAATATCCAGTAAAAAATAACATTAGGTTATCTTCTAAATCGTATAAGGTATCGTCTGAGATATTTAAAGGCTTGCAATCTACAGTATCATCTTTATTGAAACTAAAAGAGGAAATACCACCAAACGCTGCTATATACTGATCTTGCTTACCAATTGGTTCTTTTAGTTTATTTATTTCTATATCGCAAGCTAGTTCGGCTAGCTCATCTGGATGAAGATTTTTAGATGAATTTATATATAATGCTTTCAAAAGTGCGGTTGTAAAACTTCCTGAGGATCCTAAACCAGTTCCAGATGGTAAGTCAGCAAGAGTTGTTATTTCAATATTTTTTCTGAATCCAAGTTTAAGACTTTCTCTTATAATCGGATGTTTAATATCTTCTATATTATTCACATTTTCGTACTCTGAATATTTTAATTTGTATCCATTTTTAAATGGATTCATTACAGATACAAAAACATATTTATTGATTGCAGCTGCAATCAAAAAGCCATCATTCTCTTTGTAGTAAGATGGTAAATCAGTGCCTCCACCTCCTAGAGATATCCTCAAAGGGCTTCTAACTAATATCATTTAAACAATCTCCTTTAATTGTAATTCGTTCCTACATTCTTTTTAAAAGCTTCATGACCCTTTTGCCAAATATATGATCAGCATTATATATTGTACTATCTGAAATATTCTTTGAAGTTTAAATCAATCATGCCCAATAATACTATCTAGATTTGCATGCATTTCTTTTACAGATTTTCTTATAGCTTCTACAGAATTCATTGAGGATCTCCAGCCTAAATCAGTTATTTTTTGAGTGTCTAATCTCACAATAGGTACATCGCCTTTCCAGCCTCTATTTCCCCCAGTATATTTGTATATACAATCTGATTTATCAATTTTCATTTGATCTAAAACAATATCAGCAATCTCATTGACAGTTGCAGGATCTTTTGGAGCAACATTATAAACATCATATACTTTCTTTTGATTTTGCAATGCAAAGAACATAGCTGAAATAACATTTTCCACATGAATGTATGGTTTGCTTTGCATTCCATCTCCAAGTATTTCTAAAAATGATGAATCGCCCTTCAGCTTTCTCATGAAATCATATGCCACTCCATGAGTTTGCCTTCCTCCAACGACGTTACCAAATCTAAAAGCAGATGCCTTAATATCGAACATATGACAATAGCTACATATTAATGCTTCGCATCCCAGCTTACTTGCTCCATATGTGGAAATTGGTTCCATTGGACTAAAATCTTCCTTTACAAATTCATATCCTGTTTCGCCATAAACACCAGAGCCAGAGGCATACAATAACTTCTTACAGCCCCCTTTCCTTATAGCCTCCAGAACGATTTGCAGTAGATATGTTCCTTGATTAAAATCAATTTGAGGGTCACTCATTGCAGCGGCGATATCTGCATTCGCGGCGAGCATAATTGTTACATCAATATCCTTGGAATGCTCGAATATTTCATCGTCATATATATCTTTTTCAACTAATTGAAACTTTTTATTACCGATGTGTTCTTTGAGGTGCCACTTTTTTCCAGAGCAAAAATTATCATAAACAATGACTTTTGAAATAGATTCATCGCTAAGAAGTTTGTCTACAACATAACTGCCAATAAAGCCGCCGCCACCAATCACTAAATATTTCATTTAATACTCACGCATAATTAAGTTTTACATAATGTGTTAAAAATAACTAAATAGCTATAAATTATTGCTCGTTAAAAAGCCTTTAAGTTTTCTAAGAAGATGGCGGCTTTGTCGAGAGAGAGGATGGACTGCAACAATTCCAATCAAGTATGCAGGGTTCCAAGTGCGCAAAAACTCAGTGAACATAAAACCACCAATATTATAATAAGCTTCATTGGCGTTGTGAGCATTTGTAAGTTGATTATCATGTCGCCTGTAGTTGAAGAGAGTATCTGGAAGATTTTTGAACATGTTGTTTGGATTTCGCGCTATCCTCATGTAAAGTTCATGATCCTCTGCTGTTGCGCCATAGGTATAACCCCCATACTCAAGCAGGATGTCGGTGCGAGACGTTATAGCGGGATGGCATAAGGGCATTCTATATTTAAGCGCCTGACGTATCTCATGATCATCCTCAAAAAACCTAAATTTTTGATTAACCTCCTCACCACGAGCATCAACCAACTTGACACGACAACCCACCATAACGTAATTGGGGTTCCCTTCAAGAAAGTTAAGTTGCTTTTCAAAGCGAGTCGGATAGGAAATATCATCACCATCCATTCTTGCCACATATTTCGTTTTTACTAGGTTAAGGCCATAATTGAGGGCGAATGCAATACCATTCAAGTGTAACTGATGGAGAACAAATCGATCGTCACCCGAAACAATCGCGCTAAGGCGTTTCAACTCATCCTCGGTTAAATGCCTGCATAAAATATGACAAATATAACCTTGAAATGTTTGCTTTTGTATGGAGTGAATTGCACTAGGTAGAAATTCATCTACAGCAGCAATTGGCATTATTACAGTTAACACAATAGGTCTTCCCAACTATTTCGTAAAAATCTAACATGAATATCTCTAAGCCAAGCTTGAAAAGATTGAAGTATTATCAAGATCATCTAAATAAACCTAGTGTAACCAAAAATTATTAATAAAATCAGTTTAACTTTCCAGAATTAAATTACACAAAAACAGACAAACTGAAATATTCTAGGGGCATAATAGCATCAACATTTGATTACCTGAACGAATAAGACAAAAAATAAATAATTTTTTTGGCTTTAAAACAATAGACATTCAAGCTAAAAAAGGCATGACTAATAAAAGATAGCCGCTCAGCTCTTACCTCCTCCACGGGACAAAATAGCATGCCAGACTCCAAGAACAATGTTTCCTAGCTTGATGATTTTCTGATCCTCGAATAACAGTACTGTTATGATTCTCCTGAAAAATAGGTAATAAGCTTGGTTTAGTGACCAGCTCATGTCACGCAGAAAATTTTCTTTAATCAATGTAACTCCATTTCTCGTCCAGTAATAATGCCGCAGAGGTGGATAATTCGTTATCATGGGGCTTCCACGCATCCACTTGTGTAGTTTACTGACTCGATAATATCCCAGTGGGTGGATCATACCTATTTTTGGCGAGATTAGCACTCGATACCCTTTGTACCTTAACCGCATACAATATTCAGTATCTACATGATCAACAAAGAAGTCTTTTCGAAAGTCTCCCACTTCCGAAAATACGGCTAACGACACAATACAACCAGAAGTCGGCAAGTTTTGCACTTCCTCCCAATTATCTGCTGCTTGCGTTTTTTTATGAAGGATGCGCCCTGTTGTTTTCTCTTTGAAATTAGTTCCTATGATCCCAACCTCATCCCGAAAAGGGCAATCCTCATATGCCATTATTAATTGTTCAACTAATAATGCGTAGCAAGATGAGTCTTGGTCCAGAGTGAGCACCCAGGAATATTGTTCACCGAAACCCTCAACATATTTAAAGCCTTGATTAAGAGCCTCTGCAATACCAAGGTTAGACTCATTCAAAATTACGTCAACATCTAAATCTTTAGAAATCCCTTGAATCATCTCAATGCAATCTGATTTTGAGTTATTGTCTATAATTAAAAGCTTATCTACCTGATGTCTTATTTGCTCAATTCGCTCGCGTAACTTGATATCTGGATGATATGTGATCACGACCGCAAAAATATTCTTGCGAGACGGCTTAGGTTTATTTTTCTGAAGCATGTATAGTTATGACCTTTGTTTATCTTGGCTAAGATTTTCGACTGACATATAACCTATTGGCATATGTAAGAACGAAGCCTCTTTCACTGGAACTGAGAATTTTCTTCCAACTATATACTAATACCAAAACAAGCCCTATCGATAAAAATACTATTTTATAGTACCCCCCCTGAGGAAGAAACATTGAAACGGACAAAAAAGCTCCGAGTGTCGACGCGATTAATAATATGTAAGATATAGGATAAGTTATTTTTAGTTCTCGACCTGCCATATGAAACAATATAATCGTATCAAAGGTAACACGGAGGACAAATCCTATCGCCGCACCTTCAAGTCCATACCTTGTAATTAAGACCCAAAGCATCATTATGTAGATCGGGGTTTCGATCATATGAAGTTTTGCAGGAATATCTGGCCGACCTGCAGCATGTAATAGAGCAAAGGGAAAATAGGAGAGGCTACTAATCAATGCTCCGATAGATAGCAACTGCAATGCTGTCGTTCCCTGAAGAGAAAATTCCTCTCCCAACCAAACCCTTAATCCCTCCTCGGCAAAAATAAAAATAATCAGAATTACAGGGAGCATTGCAATAAATGTATACTTTACCCCGGCAAAAACCATACTTGTGGCTTTGCTTGGATTGGGGCCAATCACAGCTCCCAGGGCAGGGAATATCACTCCAACTATGGCTCCAGGGATAACCACCAAACGGCTGGTGACTTCGTAAGAAGTGGAGTAATAGGCAACAGCAGTAATAGAAATTATTGATCCAATCAAAAATCGGTCCAGGTAGAGCATTAAAGGACCAACTATACTGCTGATCGTCATCCATCCACCAAAGATTAGGAATATACTAATATCTGAGCGATTCAGACCAATATTCTTAAGCATTGTCGGAGCAACACGGGTGCAATAGAAGAAAGTTATTAACGATTCCAACAGCCGTGATACCAACAATGCGATAACTATATGTGAAAGCTTTTCGGAAAATAGTGAAACTAAAACAGGCCCCAAAAACGTGAGTGAGCCAATGGGAGCTCTGATGATATTTATAATATCAAATCGCTGATGTGACTCTAGAATACCTCTAAGAACTGAATTACAAATTACTATAGGCGCGGAAATCGCTAGAATATAGAAGCTTGTCTCAACGTTTTTTTGCAAGCCTGACGGTATTTGAAATACATCATATGCTAATGTCGCGGAGGTTAGACTAATCAGCAGAGCTCCAATCGAGCCCACCAAGGCTGCTAACATTAATGCAGTCCAGATTAGATTTGGGATGTCTTCTAGATCACCTCGCCCTAATTTTTCAGATAGCTGTTTAGTGAGGACACGCCCTATTCCTAGATCGAATAAGCTGAAATAGCCGGTGACCATCCATACCAAAGTAAGCACACCAAATTTACTAGCTCCCAAAGCATTAATTAGTATGGGTATTGAAAAGAGTGCAGCCAAGGTTGGAAAAACTTGCCCCAAAATATTATACAACGAGTTTTTCGCTAGTAAGCTACCTCTTGTTAAATTTAAATTTTTAGCGCTTTCAGACATCTATAAAATGTTTTTATGTTGTGTATACACTTAACTTAGAATGCTTGTTAAATTTATATTTGATTCATCTAGGAAGATATGGTACCCCGCCCAAAGTGGTGGAATACATGTGTGAGCGTTAGACTTATACAAGGGGTACATAGCGCATCACTTCATTTGTACGGTAAGAGATTTCTCCATACTTCAATCTTCCTGTCGCACCGAACCTCTTCCATTGCGCCTCAGCAAAGCTTTTTAGTGAGCTTGGCTGACCTGTACCAAGGTTATGAATCTCCGGCTCACCCTGCTGAATGATTGCTTCTGTAGCATAGTGAATGAATGTTTTTGCAGAAAATTCTACAGGTGTAAAATCCCTAATTTGTTCGCCAAGAGTCATTGGAAAATCTTCGCCAGCTAATGCTGCTTTTTTTAAACTTGGCCAAAGTCGTTCTTGACTTTCCCCCTCACCAAAAATATGAAAAGGTCTCAATACTGCAAGTTCAAGTTCGTTTTCACGACCAAATGTCATTGCAGCAATTGTAGCTGCTGCTTTAGATGCTCCGTAAGAGTTAACAGGCTCTAGTGGTGCATCACATGGAACATATTCATAACGCTCCGCAGACCTTCCATATTCGGAGCAGCTACCAGCAATAACAATTCTTTTTACACCTGCCTGCTTTGCTTGGACCCAAAAATCTAAACTTGCTGAAACATTCCACCGAAATGCTTCCTTCCAAGAATCAAGAGACGGATTTACTCCATATGCTGCTAAGTGAATAATGGATTCGCATCCTTCTAGCGCGCTTCTCATATCATCTTCTAATGTTCCTTCAACCCACGTTGGTTGAGGAGATAAGTCTATCTTTACAGGTTTATTAGAACGACGCAGTCCAACTATTTCATGGCCATCAGTTAATGCTGTTTTAACTACATGGCTTCCAATAAAACCATTGCTTCCTGTTACAAAAATTTTCATCTGTTTTTATGCGATCCTAAATAAAAAATATATTTGGTTTTAATACATGTGTAGCTCCCAAGAGCATTATATACATTCATGATTAATCTAAAAATGATTCTGAAAAATACTAAAGTGAGCCTTAAACGTGAAAGCGCATACCAAACCAACTCATGAACTGAACTCATAAGTCGGCTAAGCGAGCTAGAAATCGACCATAATTATTTTTACTGAAGAGTTCTGCTCGTTCCCTGAGTTCATCCTTTGAAATCCAACCATTATGGAAGGCAATTTCATCGGGCGAACCGACTTGCATTCCTTGGCGTTCTGTTAAGGTGCGTACAAAATTACTTGCGTCCAGCATGTTAGCGTGAGTGCCTGTATCAAGCCAAGCAATTCCTCGCCCCATAGTCTCTACATTTAGGCTTCCTTCCTCCAAATAGACCTTTAAAAGGGAGACAATTTCAAGCTCACCTCTAGAGGAGGGAATTACTTTTTTAGCCCTTTCAGGTGCTTTTTCATCAAGAAAATATAGTCCCGTTACAGCATAATTTGAAGGGGGATGGGTTGGTTTTTCAACAATGGTGTTTGCACGCCCGTTAGCATCGAACCCCACAACCCCATAGCTCTCAGGATCACTGACGTGATATCCAAAAACTGTACCTCCTGCCAACATCAGAGATGCCCGTTCAAGTATTTCAGTAAGACCATGGCCATAAAAAATATTATCTCCAAGCACTAAAGCTGACGGCAAGCCATCTAAAAAGTCTTCGGCCAATATATAAGCTTGAGCTAATCCGTCTGGGGAAGGTTGCACTATATATGTTAAAGCCAACCCCCATTGACTGCCATCACCTAAGAGTCTTTTAAATTGGGACTGGTCTTCAGGAGTGGTAATAATAGCGACCTCCCTTATACCCGCCAACATCAGCGCCGATAGTGGGTAATAGATCATAGGCTTATCGAACACTGGCAATAACTGCTTGGATACGCCAATAGTATTTGGCCACAAGCGAGTACCAGACCCTCCAGCAAGAATGATTCCTTTACGTTTCATTAGATTTCTCCTTTAGTTCATAGAGTATGTGTTTAAGATCGTAGAGCCAAGGATCTCGAGTAATTCCATAGCTGTCAAACAAAGAGCGGCAATCCATCCGAGAATTCAGAGGTCG
>Ga0209630_10001870_pt1 | contig 21557 bp, 24 predicted proteins | sample COG_01_FD_184745 | JGI IMG/M metagenome (GOLD analysis project Ga0209630, IMG submission 184745) | Pelagic Microbial community sample from North Sea - COGITO 998_met_01 (SPAdes) (version 2) | ecosystem: Environmental > Aquatic > Marine > Neritic zone/Coastal water | place: Helgoland, sampling... | reverse complement strand
ACTGTTCCTACAACAAAGTTACCTGTTAATGATGCTCCATCGATATCATCACTTGTTACACCAGTTATAGTATAAGGAACTGATGCACCCACATTGAGATTAGTTGTTATTAACTCAATAAGAATTGTTTCACCCTCATTAACTGCAATTGGAGCAAGTAATTCGTATGTTGGATCTTGTGATGAGTCATTTATTATAACATCGACACTATGTTCACCATTATCTAATGTAATAGTTAGAGTTTCTTCACCTTCAGTTAAAACATCTTCTGTTACATTAATATAAATTAAATCAACTGTTCCTACAACAAAGTTACCAGTTAATGGCGCTCCATCAATATCATCACTTGTTACACCAGTTATAGTATAAGGAACGAGTGTACCATTATTAACATTTTCTGTTAATAACGATATAAGAATCGTTTCACCCTCATTAACTGAATATGAAGTAAGTAATTCGTAATAAGGTAATATTGTATCGTTTATTACTATATCAATGGAATCTCCACCATTATCAAGAATGAATGAAAGTGTTTCAATACCCTCAACTAATAAGTCATCAACTACATTTAATGTAACTGAATCTACAACACCCACAACAAAACTACCGACTAACGGTGACCCATCGATATCATCACTTGATATACCAATTATAGTATAATTGATGTTTGTACCATGTTCTACATTTTGAGTGGTTAATGATACAGTAAGTTGCTGCCCTTCATCAACTGTTGGTAACGTAGAGTTTAAACTATAAGTTGGTACCACAACTGGGGATTCTTGCTTAATTTTAAATACTCTAGTGCGACCAGCATTTGTGGCGACATCATCATTTTTATACTCACCAACAACGAATGTAGTTCCATCTGAACTAAAATCTATACTACCACCACTAAAGTCTCCATCCGATGTACCTCTAACATCTAATCCAACTTGATCCCATTCATTACCATCATATGTAAATACCCTAGTGTGTCCAGAATCATTACCACCATCATCATTTTTAGGTGATCCAATTACAATAATATCTCCAACATCATTTAAGCTAACACTACTTCCACTTAAATCACCAGCAGATTTACCGACTATATTAGATCCAAGTTGAATCCAATTTTCACCATCGAGTTGGTATACTTTTACATGACCAGAATGTGTACCACCATCATCATTAAGGTGAGCACCAATCGCAACGATAGTACCATCACCATTTAAACTAACACTGTGTCCACTATTATCAGCAAAATTTTCACCACTAATATATTGTCCTAATTGAACCCAAGTGTTACCAACAATTTGATAAATTCTAACTTGTCCAGCATTTGTAAACGATGTATCATCGGTACGTGTACCAATTGCAACAATAGTGCCACCACCATTTATCGATACAGACCAACCTAATAGATCACCAATATTCTCACCATCAATATCCTGACCTAATTGAACCCAATTATCATCTATATTCCTATAAACTCTTACATGCCCATAGTTGTGATTTATATTTGCGCTACCAGCATCGTTATATGGTGCAGAGATAGCAATCATTTTACCATCAGAATTTAAACTTAAACTAATACCACTTCTATCATCTTGTGATTCACCAACAATATCAGCACCAATCTGCACCCATGTGTTATTAACAAGCCTAAAAATTCTAACACGACCTGGTTTTTCTAATTCATTTACATTACTTAGATGACTACTAACAGCGATGATAGTACCATCATCACTAATATCAATTTTATTACCACTATATTCAATTTCGGCTTCACCATCAATATCTTGACCTAGCTGAGTCCAAATATCACCATCAATTTCATATACTCTAGTGCGACCACTTCTGTTACCAACTGAATCACTAAAAGGTCCACTAGTAGCAACAACACTACCATCATAATTTATTGCTACACTAAGACCGTAGAAATCATTTTCACCAGCATCTAAACTTAATATATCTTGTCCTATTTGTGTTAATATACCATCACTAATATTTATTGAAATAGAATCTTCACCATTAGCTAATGTTAAAACAAGAGTTTCATCACCTTCTAACTCAATGTCCCCAGTTATATCTAAAGCTATAGAATCAACTGAACCTATAACAAACTCTCCATTTAGAGAAGATCCATTTATATCATCAGTTGTTATACCAGTAATTACATAAGGGATTACTTCACCACTATCAACATCAGTTGTTGTTAATACTATGGTAACAGACTCACCTTCATTTACAGTTAAAGGTCCAGATAATGTATATGTTGGGTCAATACCACTAGTAATATAGTGGGAACCTAACCTAACTGATTTAACATTATAATATGGAAAATTATTGAACATTTTATTGTTCTATATAAGCACCGCAGACGTAAACAGTTTCACCACCAGTTAAACCTATAACATACCATTTACTTAATTCATCACTAGATACAGTTATAGATGGTAACAAACCACTTAATTTATAACCTACGGTACTTGTAACATCACTTGAACCAACATATACAATATCTGTTGTATCTGGATCGATACTTATTGTTAACCAACCTTTATATTGACTTGTTGTTATTTGCGAACTAGATGACGATGTTGTTGTTATTTGTGTAGAAAACGGAACATCTTGGTATCGATTATCACTACTACCATCTAATTCACTCACAGGAACGGTTAATAACGCATAAGCACCTTGTGGAAATCCAGATAATTCTGGCATATTAGTTGTATCTAATTTTATAAATTTACCATCTTCGGCTTGAGAAATATTGAAAATTTGTTGGCTGTTAACTGAAAGCATAGGTATTATTGGTTAATTCTATTTTTAATTATTTATAACATTTTCGATATTTTAATGTTAAAAATGTTATTATTATACAGAAAATAAGACATACGGAATAATTTATTATGAGTATAATATCATTACCAATTACAGATAGAACATATATTAGAGCTGATATGTAACCAAATATCGATAATACAAACAATATTATCGATATATCCCCAGATTTTTTAGTTTGTAGCAGTTTTATTATTTGAGGTATGTAACAAATAATAAAACTAACTGAATATATTATTCCAAATATTTCCATATTACCCTTTTAAATATCTAGCTATTAGATATAGATAATATCCAAGTTTATTTATATATTCAAATATATATGGTGATATTGAAGTACTGTGAATATTATCATTTAAATCATGTAAAACTATCTCAAATTTTTTACATACACATTCAGCGTAATCAAAATAGGCTGATGATTCACCATTTGAACCATAATTACCTATAATTTGACCATCATCTTTAATGGATTTATTAATATCCACACACAATTTATCTAAATATTGAATATCTCCTATAGAGATACATTTATTTTTTTGACAAAACTCACCCCAATTACGAGGGTGAGTTAATATTTCAGCTCTAAGATAGACCATTCTATCTTGAATTTTTAATAATACATCTTGAATACCTTCATATTCATCAACATATTTAAATGACATACCTATAACCGAATCAAGTAAATCTAATTCGGATACACACCTATTAACAGGGTGATTTTTTTCAAAATCAACCATTGCATTTGAAATATCTTTAGTATAAAGACCGTTTTTTAAATCGATTATAGGTAATTCACTCATAACATATTTATTTATCCTTCACAACTCGAACAACTCATAATATTTCGAGATAATTCTTGCGCAGGGTTAGCGCTTCTTTGGTAATATAATGTTTTTACCCCAGTTTCCCAAGCTTCAATTAATAAATCACTAACTTGTTTTGGTTTAGTTTCTGGTGGAATCATCACGTTAAGTGATTGAGATTGATCAATATATTTCTGACGATTAGCAGCTTGTACGATAACATCTTTTTGAGAAATTTCACCAAATGTTTTGAAAACATCCTTTTCATCATCAGTTAAAAATTCTAAATGTTGTACAGAACCACCTTTAACTAGAATAGATTTCCAAATAGGGTTGGTATTTTTATCATACTTTTCTAATAATTTAACTAAATATGGGTTTTTGTATGTAAAATTACCTTTAGCTAACTTCTTTACAAAGTAATTGCTATTTAAAGGTTCGATAGACGGGGATACTTGCCCTAGAATAAACGATGAAGATGTTGTTGGAGCAACTGCCAAAGTAGTCACATTGCGACGCCCATAGCCCTTTAGGAGCTCTGGTTCACCTAATTTTTCAGCCAATTCTTTTGTAGCATCATCAGCTCGATCACGAATTGTTGACCATATTGTGTTATTAATCATCTGAGCATGGAGACCTTCAAATGGGATATTATTCGATTGAAGATAAGAATGCCAACCCAATACCCCCATACCTAACGCTCGTTGGTTTTTTGCAAATTCATGAGGAGCTTCCATGAATTTAATACCTTTAGTCTTTTCAACAAATTCCTCATTTACCGCATCTAAAAAATAAACCAAAGTCTCAACAGCGTCTGTATTTTCAATATCATCCCAATGAAGTAGATTGAGTGAACAAAGGACACATACAAAAGACTCGTTTTCGTTAGATTGAAGTGTAATTTCTGAACACAAATTTGAAGAATTGATTTTATATCCCTTATCTTTATAAACCTGTGGTGAGTTTTTATTTACAGTATCACTATACATGATATATGGATAACCAGTTTCAAAACGCTTTTTAATAATCTTACCCCAGATTTTACGTTTATCTTTATCACCAGCGACCATAGATTCCATCCATTCATCACCAATTGTCACACCAATACTCATATTTTGAATAGGGTGACCTTCTTCACGGATACGTAAAAACTCTTCAATATCTGAGTGCTCTACTGGCATATAAGCAGCAAAGCTACCACGACGAGCAGACCCTTGGGAAACGACATCAGCAACCTTATCGTATAGTTCCATAAAATGAACTGGACCAGATGATTCCCCACCAACGCTTATAGATGAACCTCTAGGTCGTAAATCACCAAAGAACCCAGATGTTCCACCACCCATCTTAGACATAATACCAACTTCAGCGGTTTTACCTAGGATAGATTGCATAGTATCGCTGACATGAGAGTTGAAACAACTTACTGGTAAACCACGATCATTACCAAAATTTGTCCAAACTGGTGTCGATAGTGAATAAAAACCCTTACTCACATAAGATTGAAATTTATCTGAAAAACCTTCAATGCCGAGAATTTTTTCAGCATTATTAGCAATTTCTGTAATTCTATCTTCAGCAATTTGTCCATCTTTTAAGTATCCTCGTGATAAAAATACACGAGAGTCTTCGTTTAACCATTCGTAACTCATATTTTTTGTTTTATTATATCTATTAATTATATATGAGAACTCTGTATTAAGTATAATTTTAAGGTCGCGAGTTCACCAACAACCAATACTTTATTAAGATTATTAAAATAAATCGTCTTCGTCAAATGATTTATTAGATTTAGAATATTCAGTGGGGCGGCTATGGAAAAAATCGGTAGCACTATTACCCAATACTTCCTCATCAAACCATAAAGTTTTTTCAACTAACTCTTGGTCTACTTCAAATAGTTTCTTATACCCAATCTGCTCAAGAGATTCATTGATACGATTCTTAACAAATTCTTTAAGCAGCGGCGCATTTAATTTATCATCATCAATACCATTAATCATCCAATCGATAATTTGAGATTCGGATTTAAAAGCTTCCCCTGCTTCATGTAAAATCTTTTCCTCTAAATCATCATCAAATAAATCTGGATATTCTTCTCGAATAACATTAACTAACTTGATACCAACTTTTGCATGAATATCTTCTTCTTTTGCAGTATAAGCTGTTTGTTGATTAGTGTCTTTCAATAAATTCTTACGACCGAACCAATTAACAATATAAAATTGTGAAAACAGTGACACATTTTCAACAAATAATGTAAATAAGATTAAAGCGTAAATAAACTGTTTTTTACTATCTTTATAATATCGATGGGTATATTTACGAAGATAGCTAACTCGACCATCTATCCAATCGAGTTTCAAATTATCTTCAAATACATGTTCTAAACCTAACACATCGATTAGGCGCTCATAAGCTTTATTATGGATAACTTCGATGTTAGCCATAACATAACCCATATCTCTAATCGACGGGTGGGGGAGATTGTCACCCAATTTAGCCCAAAATGTTTTTACAGCAATCTCAATTTGCCCAATAGCAGATAATGTTCTGATTATAATCTCACGCTCCTGTTCAGTCAACTTAACATTATAATCTTGGATATCAGAAGAAAAATTGAACTCTTTATCAGTCCAATGTCCCTCCCACATAGCTCTAATGTATTGATCAGTCCAAGGATATAGATCAGGTTTGCGACTAACTTGCTCGTCAAAAATTCTTACTTTATTCATAATTATGGTTATATTTCAATTTGATTATTGTATGTGAATTAACTCAAAAAGTCAACATTCTTTACAATCTTTTTGGTTTAATTATTTATACAATAACCGACAGTATCATAACACACTCATTAAAAAGCGGTTACAAACGCATCAGTTTGTAACCGCTTGATTATTATATTGTTATGATATATGCGTTTATTACAATTATTTTATATTTTATTGAAAACCAAGTAATCTACGTCTACGTTTTTCATTAGACGAAATATCTTTTTTAACTTCTACAGGTTTCTCTGCTTTAACTTCTACAGGTTTCTCTGCTTTAACTTCTACAGGTTTTTTAACAGCTTTTTTGGTAGTTTTTTTAACAGCTTTTTTAGTAGTTTTTTTAGTAGTTTTTTTAGTAGTTTTTTTGATAGCCATAGTTTTATATCTATTATTTAAATATTTATATACATATTATACTTTTTCAATATCAACACACCACATATTCAATTTCATCATCATCATCATTATCATAAACTAAATCATTTGGAAAAACAAATTTAATACTCTGCTTACTTTCATCTAAATTAGGGACAACATATTTTTCATTATAATTTATATTCAACCATTCCTGTAGTGATGATCTACATTCTTTTGGGAATAACCCATACGGCGTTGATGCTGGATGTAACCAAAGGTCGCCAGTATCATAATTATAATAAGGTATGATAAAACATCTCCCTAGAGGAGTATTATTAGTCTCAGAAACAGTGTATGCTATCATACAACTATTAGCAATGATCATATCATGCAAACACTCCTTATTATGACCATCCTCAATATTTAAACAACTATTCCAATCTTGATCCCATGACGCACATGCTATATCATATGGGTGGCGAGATATGATTAGTTTAATATTCTGTCGATATACACAATCTCTAAAGTTAGATGTTAGGTATTTATTATGTTTAATAATTTTACCAATCTTATATTTGTTTTTAACTCCAGTCTTCGAAGCGTAACCACCAATATAATCATCTAAATTATAACCATTTTCATTAAGGTAATTATTAACTAATTTATAAGAATTGCTTACAGTATAATCAACATTATCTAAACGTATTTCAATTCTATGTTTACCATCAGGAAATAATTCGGTAAAATTATGTTTATATAAACCCCTAGATAGTTTTATAGCTTTTTTATAAACTAATTTTTGCTCACATGTTAATGTTTTCATATTTAATAATGTGAAAACACAATGTTAAAAGTTATTTATTTGTCAATTAAAAAATTAAGATTCTTCAAAACAATTTTTACCTTTAGGCTCTGATTGTTTAGTTGTATCAGTTTTTAACTTTTTACAAATCGGAAACCCAAAAGGAGGATCTTGAAAATGTTTACATTTACCACAAACTTGTTTTTGATTATTATTCATAAAAATATTTATACAATTTATAAATATTAGTCAATATTATTGTAAACGAACCTAAGTTTCCCACAATCCCAAATCCTATCCCAACCATTTTCTCTCATATTCTCCCACTCAGTTTTATTAGGATTGTAGTTATCAAGTTCACCTTTTAATCTAGACTTAGTAAATTTCGATTTATGATGTCTTATATATGAAGATTTTGATCGATTATAATATTTATAATCTGGTTCAGAGCTTCTTTTTGTATTATCCAAACTAAACCCAAGATTATGGTACATTTCTCCATCACTAAGAGTTAATTCAGCGTATGACACTATATAATCATGTTTATAATTTCTAAAATAAAATTTAAATATTTTACTCGCACCACCGATAATATAAAAATTAAAAACAGAGCAAAATCTATTTAGTTCGATTTCACCAGCTCTATTTTTACCAAAAGTCATAACGGACACTAATCTATTTTTATAATATAAACCTAACGCATCATTAGATTTACAATTACCTTGAAGGTGGTATTTATTTAAAAATTTAACTTTAGTTTTAGTATCAAGCTCCTTTACTTGACACTTTCTAGCGTATATAGGTTTTTTGTTAATTTTAAGTAATGTATTGAGTTTAGATAAAACCATTCTTTCTTTTTGTAAATCATCTTCAAAAAAATGAATCAGTTTGTAACCAAGATCTTTACACATATCCGTCTTATTTTTATGATAATATTTATCTTTACCAGATTGCTCACCATGCCAATATACACCATTAATTTCTATAGCGATATTATGTTCTGGTAATAAAAAATCTATTTCATACGGCTTTATTAAATCACGATCACCCTGTTTGTATTTTATATTATTTTTTTCTAAATAATCTTTAATAAATTCCTCATACTTGGATATCTGGTTGCTACACTTTGGGCAACCACACCCACGTAAATGATCTTTAGCGATTTGAGTAAACTCACCATGTTTTGGACAAATAATAGTGAGTTTTGACCCAACGTTAATATATTCAGTATCAAAAAACGGATAATTATATTTATCATTATGTATTAAATTAACCCGACCTACATATTCAGTTTTTCTAGATAATTTAAATCTTTGTTGTTCAACTTTACATTGTTTACACCCAGAACCCCTTAAATGATTATAAGGTATAATATTAAACTCACCGTGATGTTTACAGATCAATTTGACAGGGGTTTTCGAATTAACATAGTCTACATTAGTATAATCATATAGATCAGCATGTATAGTTTTAGATTTTTCGATAAATTGTAATGTTGTTAATGTCTTAGGGTTTTTTCTTTTCTTTAAACCACATTGTGGACACCCCTGTTTCTGTATAATATGATTGTTTCTAGTTTGATAGAATACACCATGATCAGGGCAAATTATACTAACTTTAGTTTTATTATCAATATATATTGAATCGGTGTAATCATATATATTACCATGTATATTTATAGCATCTTTTATAAAGATAGATGTATTTAATTTTTTGGATTGAGCTGTCTTATTTTTTGCACATTTGGGGCACCCTTGACCACTTTTGTGCGCTGATATTTGCTGCACGAATTCACCATGTTTAGGGCAATCTATTTTTATTTTACTCCTATTCCCATCTATTATTTGATGTTTAGGGTATATATAATATGAATCATGTATTACATTAAAATCTTTAATGTAATCTTCAAATGTTTTTTTATGGCTCATATTAACTATCTATATAATTTATACATAATAGTCAATATTTAAATCACAAAAAAACCCCGTCGAAATCGACGGGGTTTAGATTTAATTTTATATAATCGACTTATACGTAGTGGTCTTCAGTCATGAATACTGAAGTTTCGCCAGGTGCGAACGCTACGTCAAGGTTCTTCACGATGATTGTGTGATAGAACAAATCAGCTCCGAATAGGTGATCAACCACACCGTAACGAGTCATAAGACCAACGATTGGGTTGAAACGTACTGGATCGATTGTGCGCTGTACCATAACAGGGATGTATGGGCAGTAGATGATACCAGTGTCGAAGAACTCTGGACCCTTGTAACCAAGGAGAGCATAATCGATACCAGAAGCACGGCTACCAGCGACATATTGAGCTTCAGTACGAGTATCACGATAGACGTTGAAACGACTTGCAAGAGTACCAAGTTTAGCGATACCTACAGGCTGTGTATTAACGTTACCAGTTACAGGCATGAATTGGAACTCAGGAAGAGACTCAAGCATTGCACAAACTGATGGAGTTGCAACGATGAAGTTAGCAGCACCACGACGATTACGGATAGCAACACGGTTAGCTTCTACAAGGATCTTTTGATAGAAGTGGCGATTACGCTCACCCATCCAACGACCGTCAGCAGATGCTGGTTCCCAGATGGAATAACCTTTACCACGACCAGCAGTAAGAGTAACTTGAATCATACGCATGATCATTTCACGGTCGATTTCAGCTTGGATCTCGTAAGACATCGCATTTGTCATTTCGTTATCGATATCGATACCGTTCATGTTGCGAACGTCTTGCTCAAGCTCAACAGACCACTTAGCAGCGAGTCTACGTGTACCAGCTTCCACAGCAGTCTTTTCGAAACCGATAGTCATTTGTGGGATTTGGTCATTAAGCTCGAAGTTCTTAAGAAGATCAGCTACACCTTGGTCTTCACCAACCATTGGGAAGTTACCGTCAGCGTCACCAGTAAGAGCATCAGAGCTTGTACCAGTGAAACGAGTGTCAAGGTTATTGTAACCAGCTTCAGCGCCGTCGATACCTGCACCATTTACGTTAGATGCACGAGTGTCACCACTACCAAGAGTATCAGATTCGTATTTGTAGCGAAGAGCGAATGCAAGTCCAACAGGACCAGACATTGGCTGAACACCTACGATTTCGTTAGTGATAAGCTCAGGGAATGTACGACGAATCATAGGAATAAGTACCTTTGGAAGACGTGCGTCACCTGTTGCATAAGAATCTGAACTAAATTGTGTTGCAGAATTGGTTCCGAGACCAGCACCAGCATTTGCACCTAGAGCACCGCCACCAACAGAAGAAGATTCGTTGATGAGTCCACCATTTTGAGAACACCAATTTTCTTGGTTCTCAAGTAGGATAGCAGTGTTAAGACGCAAATTAGATTCAGAAATAGGGGCTACCTTTTCTGAACTATAATCAAGTACAGGACTCCACTTTTCAAGAAGTGCTGCTGCACGTCCTTGATCGATATAAGAGTTTGATGGTTTAATCATAATATTTATTTTTCCTTTATTTTGTTAATTTGCGATTTTTATGTGTTTTCTCACTATTATCTTGTTTTACTATACTCAGGCGGTGGCCTCATGTTTTAAATTATATTATTAAATTCCGATTTAATAATTAAATTCTTGAGAGTTCATTCATGTACATATCAGTAGGTTTAGCTTGAGGAGCTTCAACACTCTCTTCTACAACCTTTTCTGTACGATCAATGTTCTCGGAAATTGTTTTCGTTTGTTTAGTAGCTTGTTCTTTAAGAACTTCGTTACTTTCACCTTCTTCTGAATCAAAGAGAGCTAGAGTATATTCAAAGTTTTCATTAATGAACTCTAAAGATTTGTTACCTAGAACTTTGTTGATATATTGTCTTTTAACTTTTGGAAGACCTACTGTTTTTTCAGAGAGAAGATCTTTACGTTCTACACGAACCTTTTCGCTTATTAATTTTTTACGCTCAACTTTAAGTTTTTCATTTTCTTCTAGAAGTGAGTCAATTTCAGTCTTAGCTTCAATAATACCTTCTTTAACGATAGTATTTTGTTGAATTTTATCAATACCAATAATCTCAGCGATCTTTTCAAGAACAACTTTACTGCGAACATTTTCAACAGCTTCTTTCAATTCAGCTTTAGGGATCTGTTCTTCTACAACAATATCGAAGAATTTATCAATTTTAGTAACTAATTGATCTTTAAAAGAAGTACACTCGGTAACGTAATCAGCTTTATACTTTTTGATAAGGTCGTTTAACATACCAAAATGTTTCTGACTAATACCCTCAACAAGAGATTCCATTTTAGATGTGTGATCTTCATCAATATCTTCTAAAAATGTTTCTAATTTTTCAGCATACTCAGCATCTTGTTTCGCAAGAGCAGCTTCGAGTTTGAGATCATATTCACCCTTAGCGATCTCTTTAGCTTTATCTTCAACAGCTTCTTGTAATTTCTGAAGATTTTCTTCAGAAAGAGCATCTTGGGTAGATTCTTTAAGTAGGTCTTTAATATCCATGAGTATTATTATTTAGATTTTGAAATTTTTGATATTTTTTTACTGATTTTACCCTCAATTATTGTGGATACATCATTTTTGCATTTCGCATAATCACCTGTTGAGATGTTACGCAATAAGTTATAAATACGTTTTTTATTGTCCATTTTTAATTATTTATATTTTTATTGAATTTTTTTAATAAAACCCATAATTTGTTCCATTAAATAAAATTCTAAATCTTTTTTAGGTAAATGGTTTATAGATTTTTCAAACCCATCGTAAATTATTTCATTATCATTATTATAATCGATGATGAATTCTTTATTTTCTAAAATACCGTTAACGAAACAACTAGTATTCTTACCTTGACCAGATGGCTCCCAAACTGTATCAGTAGCAATCATTCTTGGACTCTTAACATAATTAATACCATTATTTTCAGTAAGTTGTCCGAGACAACGTGTAGATTTACCTATTTTAACACCATCTCTAATTAAACTTTCCTGCAATTTACCCATAGGGGTAGATAAGCAAACAGCTTTACCAATCCAGCAATTATCAACTAATGTTAAAGATAATGTTCTATCACACGCTCGTTCCAAATCAACGTCAGCGGTATTTGGGTGAGACATCTCATTAAGAGCTCGATTTGTTTTTACATATTTTTCAATATAATTTTCAACACAGGGGTCCATTTCAGATGATTCATATATACGACCATTCTGATTCTTCTCATTCATCATGATGAATGGACCTTTGATATATGTTTTAGTCTCAGATGAATTGTTAGTCTGTTCTACCAAATACTCAAAAGAATCTACATCAACATCTTCTACAATAAGATTATATTTACTACTCATTTTAATTATTTATCATTTAAATATAATTATTTATAAATATATTTATTCTTTTCTATCATTACGGTTATCATGTACTGCGGTATGTACAGTACTTAACACCCTAAAAGATAAATCACGTATACCTTCATGTTTACCCTCTAGTTTACCTAACTCTTTACTCATATCGATTTGTTTTTTACTTAAATCTAAAACAGTTTTCCATAAAACACCGATAGCTGTAGTTAAAGCTCCACCAGCTACGGTTATAGCTATGGTAATATCTCTAGTTGTAAGACCTTTATCAGCTACTGATGCAACTACCCCAATAGGGTTATTAATTATATTTAAAAATTCATTTATCATTTTTTAGTATATTTTAACCAAGATTAATGAGATTGAGTATATTAAACCCGCTATATTACCACACACTAATATATTGTTTAAATATTTAATTTTAGGTTCAAATGTCATCTCAGCTGCCTTTAAGTGACAATAAGCTGCGATAATAATACAAACTTGTCTAAAAATTATATTAAACAATATTCCATAAGGTATTACTTTATAATATAAATCATTCCCGATAAATGAGTATGTCCAAGGTATAACCCAAAATATATTATCAAAAATAGCTCCAATAAAACCAACTATTACACCAATTATAAACCACTCTTGTGATTCAAGTGATGATGTTTTAAACGCATTTATAGCCGATGGCATCCATGTGTATACAACGACCACAGCCAAAATAACTGTCGGAAAGGTCATACCTATTGAAATTAGTTCAGCTATATTTTGAATAATATCCATATCAATTATAATTATTTATAAATAATACAGGTATTAATTCATTTAGATAAACCTAATAGGTTCCCTTCATAAAACCTATCATCTATATAAATACCTTTTTCAGTTAGAATACACCATCTCCAACCCATTTTTTTACAATATTGTTTAGCACTATCCCATTTACTAGTATTTTTCAAGAAGGATAAATTTTCTTGAATAATTGTTGATTGTTTTTTCCTTTTACTAGGTTTAGGTTGAAGAGTTTGTCTAAATGGTTTAATTTCGATTAAATAATCTTTAAGACCTGTGGATTCTTGCATTTTAATTTTACAATCAACATAATATCTATGAAGTCTACCATCAGTTTTACACATATATGGTATAATGACTTTTTCATATTTGATGTCAGTTATCTTTGGGTGATTATCACACCACTTTAAAAACTGAAGTTCATATGAACTCCTGTATATACACTTTGATTCACCAAATTTTTGGATGTTCTTTGGTCGATAAACACCAGATTTAAATTGTTTATATTTCTTTTTAACCATATTAAATAGTTAAAAATTACCAATCTTTACATGCTGCCTCTTGAGGTGAACCCTTTTTAGCATTTTTGCAATTATGTCTGGCTCTGAATGATTTTTTACGCTTAGTGTTACCACTTTTACCAGTAACTTTAACACCTTTTTGACCCCAATGAATGCGTTTAATAGACCCATCAGCTTGTTTAGCACACTTGGTCCATTTTTTACCTTTGCGATCAGATGATGCTTTTTTAGTAACCTTCGTACATTTACTAGATTTTTCTGAGATGGGTGTCTTCCTCTTCTTTTTACGACAAGACCCCTTTTCACCTTCTTTGGTGTTAGGTGTTCTTTCATAACCATCCCAACAAGGTGAGTCTTTTTCGAAAATTTGAGTAGATAATTTTTCGTACAATTTATTAAATTTAGTATTTTTCACATTATCCTCTTTCGTTATATATATAAAATTTGTTAATTGATTCACTTCAACATCGACCAATTCTAAAAGAATTCTGATTTCAGCTAAACACCAACCTTTACTACCACCACATAGATCAACATTTTTCAAACCTTTAATCGCACCCCAGTTAAATTGTGGGATATTTATAGGGTTGTCTTGAAAAAACTCATATTCATCAGACCATTCATCCACTATATCATCATCAGATACCTTAAAAAACGTTTTGAATAACATTTTAAAGTTTTTCTCATCGATTTTTCCACTGTCAGTATTACCATTATCAATCATATGTTCAATAACAGTTTTAATATAGTCTTCATCAACACCAGTGTCCATCCAGCTTCTAAAAAATCCATGATTTTTATCTATAAAAATAATAGATTCAAACTGTTCTTCTGATATAATTCCAAAATCACCGATATAATCATTCATATCATCGATAGTTTCTTCTAAACCTCCATATTCTTTAGAATTATAAAACCATATTATGTTTTCATAAGAATTACTATTATCTTCAATATACTCCAATAATTTTGGAGTAATATCACGATGATGTTGATGATATAAAGGTTGAATATCGACTATGACTAAACTTTTCATATATTTTTAAAAAACTATAAATGATGGTGGTGCGCCGTTAGCAAAACCACCTGTGCCATTCAGTAATTGTTCTTCTAATTGAGCTTTAGACTCCCATCCTTGATTCATAAATGTATCCCAATTAAGGGAACCAGAACCGAATAATTGAGTTCCGCTATATTTACCACGAACATTTGCGATAGCGATCTTCATTAACGCTAAAGAATATTCTTGAACCCAATGGTTTTTTAAACAATCCCTAAATCTAGGTTCAACATAACATTCTATTAATGCCCAATATTTCCCAAAACCTTGATTCATTGATTGATCAGCACCAGTTGGTTCTGGGAATATTCTCAAAATTTGAGTATTTGGATCAAACCTAGTATATTGTTTTAAGGATAATAACTTATTTCTAAGTTCAAGAAACTCATTCATGTTATACCAAGTAATAAGATCGAAACCTTTATTTAGACCACCTGAGTGCATTAATGCTCCCATTTGTTGAACCATAGCATGTTGAACCGTGAATAATATATTAGATCCACTATTTTCACCAACCTCTATATTTCTGACATCTATAACCTTTCTCCAATCTTGTAAATCATAATCTCTACCAACAACAGTATCTGGATCAGTTGGATCGTATTGAGAAGATAATTCTGGAGTATATGACATTAAATTATCAACTTTAATACCAACACCTGGTACATATAACTCAGAATCAAATAATAAAAACTCTGTATCAGGTTCAGTATATTGAGTATACAACTCAACAGCTTTAGATATACATTCATAAGCTGTATCTTGTGTTAATTCTAATTTTGCTAAATCTCCACCTAATAATGTAACATTTCTACAAGCTAAAGACTCAATAGAGTCAACTTTAGGATTGAGGTGAGTTGAAAAGAACGCTGATAGTGGTTTATGCATATTTTATGTTATTTTAATTATTTATTATTCACTATCAGCTTCAGGTGTTTCAGGTGTTTCAGGTGTTTCATCAGGTAATTCCGAATCACCACCCATGTCATCAACACCAGAACCACCACCAAAATCAGTTTCACCGACACCACCAGCACCACCTCCACCTAAGTCTCCACCACCTTCAAAAGCATCAGCGGCATCATTCTCAGCGTTTTCTTGTTGTCTTCTCCAGTCTGGTCCAAATTGAGCAATAGCTTCCAATTCCCATTTAAACGCCATTTCTTTACGCAAATGTTCTTTATTAGCCATAATTTGTTTATCACCCCACCCTAGATATAGTTTTTGAGCATAAGTTTCTGACACTAATTCAGATTGAGCCATACCACTATAATTATTACTTTGAATTTCAAAAAGTTGTTGATCCCTAAGCACATTAAAATGTGTAGGTTCGTTCATTTTTATTTTGAATTTGCGCTCACTTAATTTATATTCATCCCACCAACCACGTAGTTTTAAATGAGTTATAAAAACTTTTTTAATTGTTTCTGAAAATTGACGTTGAATACGAATAACAAACTTAGCAAATTTAAGTTCTTCACGCAACATTTCTGTACCATCACCGTAACTACTCTCCGCTGATAATCGACTAGATGGGACATTAAGTGATTGAAATAATTTCTTAGTAAAAAATTCTAAATCAGGTAATTCACCGAGTGTTTGACCAGCAGGTAATTTTTCTACACTAGTTCCCTCACTACCAGCACGTTTTGGAAACCAAAATGCATCAAGCATTGATTGGGGGTTAAACATATTGACACCACCTTGTTTAGAATCATAGGTTTTTTTACTCCAATATTTTTGAGATAATTGGTTGACATATCTCTCACTCTGAGCTTGTGGCATATTACCAACATCAATTTTAAACACGAGTTTTTCTGGAGCATTAACAAGACGATGGATAACAATACTATCCTCAATCATATTAATCTGCTTATAAGCTCTACGTGCATGTTCTAAATGAGGTAATCTAAATGTTTTACCATCATTCCATTCATTAGAATGAAAATAAGTGATTTGATTTTTATCAAATATGATAGGGATTACCTCTTTAGTTTGCTTCGTTTGCTCATCAAAAATCTCTTTTCTTAAGAGATACCCACGAACCAATAAGTTTTGAACATTATTAAATACTGGATCAATACTCTCTGTGGGGATAGAAACAACACCTAAGATACCTTTCTCAGTATGTTCTTGGTGAATAATATTTTCAAAGTATAATTCACCATCAACAAGAAGATTTCTACAATATTCCCAACCCTTATTTTGTAAATCAAAATGGCTAATTATTTTATAAAATTCTTCTTTAAGAGTTTCTTTAGCTTGATTATCTACACTATCATCTTTAATATCAAATTCAAAAATTTCATCGTTATCATTAATAACAACAAATTCATCACAGATTTCATCAAGAGCTGCTGTTATAAAGTCATAACCAGACATTAAACGATATTCTTGTAATCGTTTAATTTTATCAGGTTCAACATTAGCATACATGAATGTATGGTAATCACCATTTAAACTAAACTCACCCATAGGGTGAGAGTCATATGGCGTACCTTGGGTGATACTATGTTTAGATAGAATCTCATCTCTTTTAGTACCTTGAGTATAAAAATCTTTATATTTAGGGTTATCTTGTGAAATCATTTCTACCATACTTTTACTTGAGTATGGTGCGAGTGAACGCAATGAAGATATTAGTTCGTTGCGAAAACTACCTCTTGATGTATCTTGAAAACTTGCCATTTGAATTATTTATAAATAAGTGGTTTATATATCAATTATATAATATTTCACACAATTAGTCTAGAATTAAATTTCAATAATTTTAATTGGTTCACTAATAACATAACCACTAGGGTTCTGAACAATTACACTAATATTTCCAACATCATTTAATTGAGGGGTTGTAACATATAATACATTATCAGAAATTGCTATATATGATGATAATTCAAAACCACTAAATTCACCATATGATAACATTGGATCACTTAGTATAGTGTCACTATCAGCAGATAAATATACAGCATCAGTGTATTGGAAATTATCACCTTCAAACTTTAAAGTAGGTGTTTGACCATTAATAACTATACTATCTACATTATTACCAATTAATGGGTAATCATCATTAATTACTACAGTATCATCTATTGTTTCAGTAATTACTGGGTAAGATGATAATGAGTGAGAGTCGTAAACTTCAAGATCAGTATTCATATATTGACCCATAGAAGATATTGGGTAATATTTAGTATCAATCTCATATATATTACCTATAGGATTTTCTGGATGTTTTTTGAATAACCACCCCTTAATTGTAAATGTTGTCTCAGCTATATTTCTATATTTACCACCTTCACCCATATCAATTGGTTGAGTTATAGATATATTACCATCCCATAATACTTCACTTCTCAACTCAGTACCAATAGTCGGTGCAAATTCATCAGGTAATTTCCAAGAAATTATAATATATGGGTTAGCGTAAGGTATAAAATTAGCGAGTATTTGGTCCATATCATCCTGATACCGAGTTATTATACTCATACTTACACTTATATTAATTGGAACTGGTTGAGGTACTTCGTAACTATATTTTTGCCCAGAATTTATATAATGACCAAGGTTTTTAGATTCTACTCTAGCTTCATCCCTAGAAATAGATGTAACATAAGATGATATAACAGGAACAGTTATATGTTGAGCCTTATTTACTAAATCATGTAATACTTTTTGCTTAGGGGCATGAACATATCTAACCTCATATTCAGATTCTTTAGTTTTACCATTGAATCTACCTATGATAACACTATCAAAAGCTGATACAAATTGCGTAATAAGGTCTTTTACCTCAAAATAATGGACACCGTTTTTATCTTTCATTTTAATTATTTACAAAAAAAATCCCTATTAATATTAATAGGGATTTGATATTATTATTATTATTATTTAAATTTGATATTTATCTCCACGATAAATATTATCTTTTTGTAATCCTAGCACTTCCCTCAATTGTTGAGCTTCACCAGTATCAATTTCATTAAGACTATTAATAGCATCACCATTACTATCTAAAATTAACGAATCTTCTTCACCGTAGAAATCACCTTCTTCATTAAGATAAAGCTTACAAATCTCAATACGAGCTTCACGACTACCGAATACTTCAATAAACATCGGTGAATCATTCTTAACAAAAAACACATCGTCATTTTCTTCACGCTTTTTCTTTAACCCTTTAAATAACTCATCAATTTCACTTTGATAAGTCGGGTCAATATCTCGAAGATCACTATCAATTAGTTCAGGATTCTGTGTTGTCATAGGAATCATGAACATTAAATCTAGTTTTTGAGTCGCATGGCGAGAAATATTGATACAGTCAGCTACAAAAGCATCATCTATATCACCCTCATTTTTATCATACGCCCAAATAGAGTACACAATATTATCTAGAGGTGATCTATCAAAAATAACATAATCATCTTTACTAACGGAACGCAAGTCTTCAACAATCGATTCTAAAATAATTCGTTGAGATTCTTTTGTTGTATTTTGATTAATATTTAGGTTATTATCTTTAATAATATCCCTATATGTTTTATCCATTGTCCTATACATAGGCCAATTTGCAATAAAATCTTCGATAAATGTACTTTTACCGATACCTTGAGTACCTGAAACACTAAGTAGTGGCATTTTTTCTTTTCTCCATTTTTTTAAGTTCTTTTAAACCCTTATGTGGTCGATATTTTGTTCTTTCAACTGGTTTTATATGAAATTTAGGTACGGCGTTATCGCAATCAGTATAGCCTTTAAACGTAACCCCACGTTTAATTAATTCATCATACATAGCTTCCTGTTGCTTAGTTAATGTTTCAGTTTTATCTTCGTTATCCATAGATCAAGGTTTCTCCATTATTACCAGATTCATTGATATTATCAGATAGAATATGTTTAACTACAATAATACTTGATTCAAACCAAGTGTTATCAATCATTACAGTATCACCAACAACCTTTTTTACAACCCCTTCACCTAGAATTGAACAATTAGATTGTTGGTATACGACTTTTTTACCTACGCAACTTTTAATATTAATCATATTAATACTATAACATAAGTTCTTCATAAGTCAATAAAAAAACCCTATCAATAATTGATAGGGTTTAGAGTTAATTGTTATTAATTATTTATTAAAAGTTTTTTCTACCTTTAGAAGTGAGTGCTCGACCTTTAGTTTTCTTTACAAACGCTTTGTTAATTTGTGTAGAAATTTGTTGAGCTAATTGTTCAGCCTCACTAGCTTCCATAACACCCAGTTTAGTTACATCTGTAGCTAAATTCGATAATGCTTTATCAAGTTTAACAATATGTGAAGATAAAATACTGTGTACTTTCTTATCATTAACAGATGTTTCGACATTTTGTCTTTTTGCTGGTTTTGTTTTCGTTTTCGGAGCTTCAGTACCCATAAGGTTATGTTTAACTTGTGATCCCACACCTCTACCAACGTTTTTGACATTACCAGCCATAGTTTTAGCACCAGCTACAGCACCCGAACCCTTAGCTTTTAGTCTATCAAATAAACCCTCTTCAAGTCCCTTAAATTCTTCTTCAGATTCTTCTCCAGTTTCTTCTTCAGTTTCTTCTTCAGTTTCTTCGTCAGCTTCTTCAGTAGCTAATTCCTCGTCTTCTTTCTCTTCATCTTCATCTTTATTATACCCACAAGATTCGGTATAAATTTGAAATAAGTCTTGGAAATCGTTATTGTTTGGTTGTTTATTCATAATAAATTAAAATAGTTTTAATTATTTATAATTTAAATTCAAAATAAATAAAAAAACCCCTTTACTAAGGCGAAAGGGGTGAAAGACCAAGAAATCTCAGCACCGTCACTACATAAAATAGGATAGGATGTTTCTGAGAATTAAACACCTCCCGAAGTATGCTTATATCAGAGGCACGAGAGGTATACTATTATTACCCCTGTAGTAATTTAGCTTCAGAGTTAATCGCAAACGTTTTAGGTCGTTTCTCTTCTGGAATGTTCTTCTCAAGTAAGATTGAGAGAATACCATTAATAAGGCTAACCTCTGTAACTTCAATGAATTCACCAAGAGTGAATTTCTTTTCGAACTTACGAGTAGCAATACCTTTATGAGCATATTGGACACATTCTTCTGCTTCGACATCAACCGAAGAGATAGTTAATGTGTTTTGATCTTGCTCAACTGTTAGATCATCTTGATTAAAGCCAGCTACAGCGACTTCAATAGCGAATGATTCATCACTATATTTGATCAAATTATGTGGTGGATAATTTGATGACTGAGTATTAT
>Ga0209630_10001868_pt1 | contig 21564 bp, 15 predicted proteins | sample COG_01_FD_184745 | JGI IMG/M metagenome (GOLD analysis project Ga0209630, IMG submission 184745) | Pelagic Microbial community sample from North Sea - COGITO 998_met_01 (SPAdes) (version 2) | ecosystem: Environmental > Aquatic > Marine > Neritic zone/Coastal water | place: Helgoland, sampling... | reverse complement strand
CCGATAAAAGTACCAAAGATGCGGTTCAATTTATTAAACAGAAATTAGATGGTGCCAAGTGGTTTGTTGATTCTGTAAAACAACGTCAGAACACCTTATTGGTTACTATGCGTTGTATCGTTGAGATTCAGAAAGACTATTTCTTGTCTGGAGATGAAACGCAGCTCAGACCAATGATATTAAAAGATATCGCCGAAAAAGTCCATCTTGACGTGTCGACCATTTCGAGGGTTGCCAGTAGCAAATATGTCGAAACAGATTTTGGTATTTTCTTATTGAAGCACTTTTTCTCGGAGGGCATCGTAACCAGTAGTGGTGCAGAAGTGTCTAATAAAGAGGTGAAAAAAATATTGAGTGATGCCATCGACAATGAAAACAAGCAGAAACCGTTGACTGATGGACGTTTACAAGAATTGCTTAAAGTAAAAGGCTATAACATCGCCCGCAGAACGGTGGCCAAGTATAGAGAGCAGCTCAATATTCCTGTGGCAAGACTTCGAAAAGAACTCAAGTGACAGAAAGACTGGCAAAAATTACCTCATTAGTCTTTCATCCCATTTTCGTGCCGATTTATGGTGTATTCGCCATTTCTAGTTTTCATCTAGTTGTGGCCTCTAAGTTAAATGCGCAACCCAAAGCACTTTTGCTGTCTATGTATTGCGTGCTGCTTTCATTCTTGCCGTTACTTGGCGTTATGTTTTTGCTCAACAAATATAAAATTGATGAGCTGTCTAAAATATCGTTATCAGAAAGACGACTATCCGCTTGGGCGCTTTGCCTGATTTATGCCTTGGAGTTTTGGTTCTTAGATAATTACTTTTTTCACCCCTTTTTAAGACTGTTTGTATTGGCACTCTGCTTGAGTTCTGGAGTGCTGGCCATGTTGTCGGCGTATAAAAAGGTTAGTTTTCACGTCTTTGGGTGGTCAGGTTTGCTCGTACTCACATTTGTACTTGGCGTTAAGAATAATCCAATGTTTATTTTCGGAATCTTATTGGTATTACTCATTACAGGCCTGGTCGCAAGTGCACGCTTAAAACTAAAAGCACACACAAAACAAGAAGTTTATCTTGGGTTTATATTCGGTTTAATATGCAATATTGCAGTTTATTTGTTTTTCGATGGAAGGGTTTAAAAGTATACTATACAAAATAGAAGGAAACGCAGCACACATCACACTGAATCGTCCAGATGTGTTTAACGCGTTTAATGACGAACAAAGCTATGAATTACAGGATGCGCTAAAGCAAGCCAAACGCGACAAAAATGTACGCGTCATTGTACTTACGGGTGCTGGCAAAGCTTTCTGCAGCGGACAGGATTTGAAGGCAATAGCTGGAGCAAAAAATAGATCATTAAGAGATTCTTTGGATAAGCGGTATAATCCAATAATCAAAGCAATGCGTTCCATGCCAAAGCCAATTATTGGCAAAATTAATGGTGTTGCAGCGGGCGCCGGGTGCTCATTGGCACTGGCGTGCGACTATGTTATTGCTTCTGAGTATGCCAGCTTTATTGAAGTTTTTATCAACGTTGGCCTGGTGTTAGATTCAGGCTCAAGTTATTTTTTACCTAGGTTGGTTGGTAGTGCGCGTGCATTTGAAATGTCGACCATGGGTAACAAAGTGAAAGCGGATAAGGCATTGGAGTGGGGCATCATTAACAAAGTTGTTTCGGCTGAAGAATTAGATGCAGCGACTGCTGAAGTGGTTGCCTATTATGAAAACGCACCAACCAAAGCGATTGCATTGATGAAGCAGATGATTAATAAATCGTTCCATTCAGACTTAAACGAGATGCTGGAGTATGAAGCTTGTTGTCAAGAAATTGCTGGAAATTCTGACGACTACAAAGAAGGTGTTGCGGCATTCAATGCAAAGCGTAAACCTGAATTCACTGGAAACTAAAGTCAGCGATAAACACTTATGTTTATAGCTTATCTTTGACTCATGAGAATCTTAGTCCTCATATTTTTATCGGTCGTAGCATCAGCTTCGATTACCGCACAAGATTTTGAACCGTGCAAAACTGTCGAGTACATCGATGCCTTAGAACAACAGTACCCAGGAATAAAGCAGCATATTGATGAAGTTTACAAACACAGCGTGCAAGCGACCAAACAACATGAATTAATCCATGGCAAACGTTTTCCTATTGATACAACATATGTGATACAGGTGGTTTTTCATGTGGTGTGGAGAACGCCTGAAGAAAATGTAGCTGCTGTGCACATTCAGGAACAACTAGATGTTTTAAATGCCACCTTTAATCGACAAAATGCAGACACGGTTAATACCAGAGAGATTTTTAAGCCTGTTGCAGGAAGTGCGCGAATACGTTTTGAATTGGCTACAGTCGACCCTTTTGGTAATGCAACGAACGGAATTACACGAACGCAAACGTCCGTCATAACATTTAATACCAACAATAGAGCAACCACGTATGATTTTGTAAAAGAAACCAGCCGCGGTGGCATAGATTCTTGGAACACCAAGAAGTACTTGAATATTTGGGTGTGTAACCTCGATTATACCACAGGACAATTGGGTTTGTTCGGTTACGCCTTTCCGCCAACAGGTGCAGAGTTTTGGCAAAACACAACGTCCTTTACATCAGATAGAAAGCAAGGGGTTGTGTTGCATTACGAAATCGTAGGGCCTAACAATCCTGCAGATCTTGACCCAAGTGTTTATACCAATGAGAAGACGGCGGTTCACGAAATCGGACATTTCTTGGGATTGCGCCATGTTTGGGGGGATGCAAGATTTAACGGCTGTAGCGTAGATGATTTCATTGATGATACACCAAATGCCGTTGCAGCAACAAGGGGATGCCCAATTGGGGCAAACACTTGTAATACAGATAACTTGCCTGATCAGGTCGAAAATTACATGGATTACGGAAGTGACGTATGTGCCAATATGTTTACGAAGCAACAAGTTGCTGTTATGCGATATAACTTGGTGAATCTTAGAGAAGGTCTTGGAGCGCCAGAAGTGTTATATCGTCCTATACCCGAAATCGGGGAATTTAAGCTGTATCCTAATCCAGCAACAACGACGTTGAAATTCTTCTCAGAAGATATATTTGATGAATACGTCTCATTGACTTTTCGAAATGTTTTGGGTCAAGACGTACACACAATTAAGGCATTCAAAAACGACTACATCGTAGAGTTTGAATTGGTTGGCGTTGCCAATGGCCTGTATGTAATTGGGGTGGAAACCAAAGACGGCGTTGTAGAGTATATCTTGAATCAAGCGTCAAAATCTCCTTATTTCCTGATACTGCGGGAGTAGCATACGCAACTTAGTAACACCTGTCTAATTCTTGTTCTGTATTGTCAACACATCTTAATGTTGTTCAATATGTATAAAGTAATGTGCACATTATCAGAATGTTATGTAGGTGGTTGTTGATGGTGTTTGAACCGTCATATTCCTTGTAAGCAATCAAATGACCTCTAATCGCTTGATTTTCACAAGTTTCTAATTTCGTCTACTAAACGTTTAGGTTTTTGTTTGTACTGCGTCTTACTATCTACTGGTAAGGGTCAAATAGTACAATTGATAAAAACAGTTTATGAAAACATGTAGACTTTACCTTGTTTTAACTGCTATTGCATCAGCATTTATGCTTTTCGGGAATAGTGCACAAGCTCAACCTTGCTACTCTGGTTTCACTTATCGCTTGCCAATCGAAATTGACAATAGCAAAAGTGCCAAATTGGTGGATTACGAAATTGAGGTGGTGCTTAACACAGCGTCATTGGTTTCTACCGGTAAAATGCGTTCACTTGGTCAAGATATTCGTTTCCTAGATGGAAAGAGTAACGAGTTAAACTTTTGGATTACGGACGGAACAATGAATTCTGCTTCGACATCTATCTGGATCCGAACTGATTCCATATCTGATTACACCAAGGATACCATTTATATGTATTACGGTAATGCTAGTTCTAGCCCTAAAAGTAATGCCAACACAACTTTTCAATTGGTTGAGGAATTTAATGGGTCTACGCTAAGCTCTTCGAAATGGAATACTTGCGGAAGTGGAACAATTGCCTTGTCAGGCGGTAAACTTAAGCTAACATCAAATTCAACAACTGCTAGTATATACACGAAGACTAAGATTGACGGACCAGTAATTGTCGAATTAGATGGGGTTGTGTCAAGTGGAGGAACTGCCGTGGTAGGTCAGATTAATAATACGGACAAAGGATATGCCATGGTGCACGACGGAAGTAAAATGCAATTAGCCAGTTTAACAGCTGGTTCTTCATGTATTTCTACAACTGGTTACGGGTCGACGAATACGACCGGGCTTGCAGGCGATTGGTCTTTTGTATGGAGTGGATCTAGTCAGAAAGCCTCATGGGCAGGACAGAATCTTAGCTCAACGAACTCAACTACTACCATGAGCAATCAATCACGGATTGCCATAGCCAATACAGGAAGTTTTGGGACGCTTACAGTTGATTATTTGCGGATTCGTAAATATGCTAGTTCGGTACCCGGAATTGCGGTTGGTTCAGAACAAAACATGAAATTCAATGTAGCAGCGTCTTACGCCTCACCACTTTGTGCAGGAGGTGATTTGCAGCTAACGGTAAATACCATTGTAGGTGCAACCTATTCTTGGAAAGGTCCTAACGGTTTTAAGTCAACCTTACAAAACCCACAAATAACAGGTGTAACCACTTCTGACGCTGGACGTTATGACTTAACGGTTGAAATACCAACAGGATGTGCCAGTAAGTCGACTTCGGTTAATGTCAATATCTCTCCCAAAGCGCAAGGTGGTTCAGTCAGTGGAACACAAACCGTGTGCTCAGGTTCGAATACCGGTGTAATCACTTTAAGTGGTCAAACCGGCAATGTTGTTCGTTGGGATTCAGCTACAAGCACGACTGGTCCATGGAATCAAATCTCAAATACAAGTCTTAATCAGACCTATAGTAACCTAACCGCAACAACGCATTATAGAGCCATCGTAGGAAATGGCAATTGTTCAATCGACAGCTCTGCGATTGCTACGATAACCGTTACTCCTCAATCAAAGGGAGGTAAAGTTTCTGGAACAACCCACGCATGTGCTGGTGTAAATTCTGGAACGATGAGCGTAACAGGTCATATTGGAAACATTCTAAAATGGCAGTATAGTACAAACGGAAATTTATGGAATGATATCGTAAACAAAGGTGCAACACAGTCTTTTACAAACCTGACTCAAACAACGTATTACCGTGCGGTAGTGCAAAATGGAAATTGTGATATCGCCTACTCAACTCCAGCAGTTATAACTATAGATAAGGTGACTGCAGGCGGCGTAGCATCTGGTTCTGCGACAGTATGTCCAGAAGGCAACAGCGGCATTGTTGTACTGGCAGGAAATATTGGAGATGTAGTACGTTGGGAAATGACTAGTCCTGGGTCTAGTTTGTGGACGTCGATAGGTAATACAAGTGACACCCTTGAATATAAAAATTTAACCAACAGTACGGTTTATCGGTCTGTTGTGAAAAATGGATCTTGTAACGTCGAAGTTTCAGGGAGTGCGACCATTACTGTTTTGTCTAAATCAAATGCAGGAACTATTGCTGGAGCAAAGGAAGTATGTGAAACAGGTAATGGTGGACAGCTCACCTTAAACGGTGTAACAGGGAATATCCAAAAATGGCAGTCGAAAACAAACAGCGGCAGTTGGACTGACATCTATAGTACGAAGACAACTTACGATTGGTACAATCTTGCAGATACAACAGCATTTAGAACCATTGTCTCTAATAGTGGATGTAAATCAGACACTTCATCGTCAACGACAGTATTTGTTAATCCAAGATCAGACGGAGGGTACATTTCAGGTGTGGATGCCGTTTGTGTTGGGGTCAATAACGCGACGCTGAATGCAAACGCTTTAGTGGGTGAAGTGTCAGAGTGGCAAACGTCTACCAATGGTTATGCGCCTTGGACACCAATAACATCAACAGCTTCTAGTACGTATACCCTTACTAATTTATCAGCAACAACATATTACCGCTTAAAAGTGAAGAGCGGGGTTTGTGCAGCAGCGTATTCAGCAACAAAGTCTGTTGAGGCAGCAAAAACCAGCAATGCCGGTTCAGTAGTTAAAAACCTTGAATTGTGTGAAGGAATAAACTTCGGTGTGATAAAAGTAACAGGAACGACTGGCTCGGTTGTGAAGTGGCAATCATCTGGATCCGCCAATGGTACTTGGTCCGACGAAAACATTACAACGACAACCTATGAGGTGCAAAACATTTCAAGCAATCTTTATTTAAGAGCGATAGTTAAAAACGGAGTATGCTCCTCAGATACGTCCAAAGTGGCAATAGTTGAGGTGTCTAAAAAGAGTAATGCCGGAAATATATATGGCAATGCACAATGGTGCACTGAAATCAATTCAGGGATATTAGAAGTAAAGGATTTGGTCGGAGACGTGTTGTATTGGGAAGAGTCTGAAACTGAAGGGGCGACTTGGAATAAGGTTGTGACTAACTCTAAGACCCACACCTATAAAAACATGAGCGTGTCAACACAGTTTAGAGCAGTTGTACGCAACGGGGTTTGTAGTAATGCGACAAGCCAAATAGCTAAGGTGGATGTATCTACCGTGTCTAAATCAGGAAAATTGGTTTCTGATCAATCTGTAGTATGTCAAGGGATAAATATTGGAACCATCCAACTGATGGATCATCAAGGTGAAATTCTTGATTGGGAGAAATATGAGCCAATCACTGGAACTTGGGTTTCTGCTGTGAATACAGGACATCGTCAAAGCTTTTATAACATTACCGAAGCAATTCAATACCGGGCAATTGTAAAGAATAAGTTCTGTGAACCAGATACAACAGACGTCATAACAATTGGTGTTTCAAAAATATCTGTGGGAGGCACGTTGACTGGCTCAACGGAAGCCTGCAAAGGGGTTGGGTTCTCAGAATTCAATTTGGTTGATTACACCGGAGAATTATTCACCTGGCAGAAAAGCACAAGTGCTTTAGGGCCTTGGTCAAATTTGACTGAGACATCAAACAAACTAAAAATTGATAATAACGGGACTTCGGCTTACTACCGCGTTCAAGTTAAAAGTGGTGTTTGTTCTTCAGACAACAGCAACATGATTCAACATATCATCTATGATGCTACCATTCCGGGCAAGATTGTCGGAGGCGGTGATGTTTGTGAGAATTCAAACCAAGGCGTACTAGAATTGGTAGGCTATAAAGGCACAATTTTAGATTGGGAAAAACAAAATGCAACAGGGGCTTGGGAACCTTTAGGATTTGACGGAGACCTATTTTGGTACGAGAAGCTGACTGAATCAACAGCCTACAGAGCAATAGTCCAAAACGGTTTGTGTGCGGTAGATTACTCTAAAAGTGAAACAATAACGATTCATCCAGAACCTGTGGTTGGGTTCGATACCAAAAATTTATGTGAAGATCAACTGTCTAATTTTACAAGTACTACTACAGTACGTCAAGGAAGTATAGCCAGCGTTGATTGGGTGTTTTCGGATGGGTTCACCACACAAGAACAATCTTTCGATAAAGTGTTCCAGTTGCCTGGGAAGTTTTATGTGACGCTAACGGCAACAACCAACATGGGTTGCAAAAGTGTATTAACAAAAGATGTAGCAATTGGTGAGACCCCAAGAGCACTATTCAGAATTACAGATGGTGTTTCTCCAATGACTGGTTGTAAAGATGCATCGGTGAAGTTTGAGGACTTAACGATATACTCAAGTCCATCAGATCTCGATTATGCATGGAGTTTTGATAATGGACAAACAGCACAGACTGCAAATCCTGAAATGCTGTTTACTAAATCAGGAAATCACATCATATCACTTGAGGTGACAACAAGAAGTAATTGTAAAAGTGTTTATACCGCAGACTACTTAGTATTGGACGAAATCAAACCAAAAGTGGGAGAAGACATAGAAAGTAGTTTAGGCATTGGCACACAGTTACACGCTACTGGTTGTGTTTCTTATTCATGGGCACCAGCCGAATTCCTTTCTAATCCAGCGATAGCAAACCCAATGGCGACGGTTACAGAAAATACAGAGTTCGTTGTAACAGGTACAGATTACTACGGATGTACCAGTAAAGATTCTGTTTGGGTAAACGTTACAGAAGATTATCGCGTAAAACCTAACAATGTAATTACACCAGATGGCAATCAAGAAAACGATGTTTGGATAGTTCAAAACTTAGAAAACTACCCGAATAACCATGTGTCCATATTTGATAGGTGGGGTCGAGAAATTTATGCGACAGACAGCTACTCAAATGATTGGGGTGCGACAAATTATAATGGTCATTTGTTGATGGACGGTACGTATTACTACGTCATCGAATTTCCAGAGAATGGCAAGGTGTTAAAAGGAGCAATCACTGTAGTTAGAAACAAGTAATAGGTACAACAATGAATTTAAGAAAAACAATCACTGGCTTAGTATTTATCGGTTTAACACTTAGTTCTTCTGCACAGCAGATTCCATTGGTAAACCACATGTACGTCAATAATTATTTGATTAATCCTGCTTACGCCGGAGATAAGGGGACAAACCTGTATCTCTTAAACAGATTGCAGTGGGTTGATGTCGAAGGCGCACCAGAAACATTTGTGGCTTCCATAGACGGAATGGTGGGTAACACCAATCTTGGATATGGCTTGATGATTATGAATGATGTGACCAACATTGTTGGGAAGTCAGGCATATTCGGCACGTACTCGTACAAACTTCCTTTAAGTGATAAAACGCAATTGTCTTTCGGGTTGTCGATTGGATATGAACAAAACAAGATATTGTTCGATCGTGTCAATGCAACCAATCCAGTTGAAATAACACTGATAAACAATATTGAGGATCAATCGAATGTTGACGCGAACGCAGGGGTTACTTTAAATCATGACAAACTTAGTTTCGGAGTTTCCTCATATCAATTGTTTGCCAATCGAAATGGTTTTCAAGATGAAACGACGCAAGCCAATTATGTGTACTCCTTTATGAGACACTATGTGGTGAACGCAGCATATCGAATTGAAATTGAAAAGGAGAAACTGTACTTAGACCCACAGGTGGTTGTGCGGTTCGCAAACCAAATTGACCCTCAAACTGATTTTAACTTAATGTTGAATTGGGGAGATATGGCTTGGATAGGTGGTGGATACAGAACAAACTACGGGGCTAATTTTATTGCCGGTGGCGTTTTGGCTACCAAGTTAGTAGGCAGTTATTCGTATGGTCGAAGCGTTGGTCCGATAGAGCGATTAAGCGCTAATTCTCACGAGATAACGATAGGATATAAATTTAATGGCATCATGAATAAAAAGGATGCGGATAAGGATGGCGTTTACGATGGCGTTGATAGACAACCGAATACCCCATTCGGGTGCGAGGTAGATATGTACGGTGTTGCCTTGGATGGCGATATAGATGGTGTCCCAAATTGTAAAGACCAAGAACTAAACACCCCTTTAGGTGCGCAAGTAGATACGTTTGGTGTGGCTAAGGACGATGATGCTGATGGCGTGATCAACTTGTATGATAGAGAGCCAAATTCGCCTAAAGATTGCCCGGTAGATAAGCTTGGCGTTTCTATCGATACAGATATGGACGGCGTTTCTGATTGCCTCGATATGCAACTTAAAACACCATTAGGGGCTATAGTTGATGCCAATGGTGTTGCCTTAGATGCAGACAAAGATGGTGTGGCTGATTTGTACGACTTACAACCAAATACACCGCATTATAAACACATTGGTATCGCAGAAAACCCAGACGCGTCTGATTGTATTGTTGACGGCCATGGGGTAGCCAAAGACACGGATAAAGATGGAATTACGGATTGTATTGATTTAGAAACAGAAACCCCTGTGGGCGCAATCGTTGATAAAAACGGAAGATCCATTGATACTGACGGAGACGGTGTAGCCGATGGCATAGACAGAGAAATTGATTCGCCAAGAGGCGCAACTGTAGATAAATGGGGAATTGCACTTCCAGATCCAAAGCAAACGGATGATGACCTCGATGGCGTGCCTAACGCACTTGATCTAGAACCCAATACACCAAGTGGGGCTAAGGTTGATGTGTATGGTCGAGAAATCAAACCTACGAACCCAATTACGGCAAACAAGCTTGAAATAAAAGACATGGAAGATAATTCTGCCAAGTGGGAATACTACATGGTGGTAGGGGTGTTTAAAAACCAAAGCAACGTTAAAGGGTATCGTGCAAAGCTGGAGACGAAGTATGGTGAGAAAACAAAGGTATTGTTGACGAAGGCGGGATACAATTACGTCTATACTAAGTTGGTGAAAACAAAAGAAGAGGCTTACAAAGAGTCTGACCGCTTAACAAATAAAAACGTCGAAGACTTTATAGTGGGAAATCCATGGTTATGGAAAGAACCAAAGAAATAAACAAGATACTACGGTAATACTACTCAACTATTTAATCGGCGGTGCTACGGCACCGCCTTTTTTATGCTCAACGCGCAACAAAGTTGAAACATAGTCCCTTCTATTTTTGTTGAATTACTACATTTGCACCTCTAAGAAAAATACCATATGGCATTCGACATCAACCTTATCAAAAAAGTTTATTCTACAATCGGCGACAGAGTAAAAGCTGCGCGCGAGTTGACTGGTAAACCCCTTACTTTAAGCGAAAAAATATTATACGCACACCTTTGGGATAATTTGCCCGAAAATGCGTTTTCAAGAGGTAAGTCGTACGTCGATTTTGCTCCTGATAGAATTGCTTGTCAAGATGCAACGGCTCAAATGGCTTTGCTTCAGTTTATGCAAGCAGGGAAAAAACAAGTTGCCGTGCCAACAACGGTGCATTGTGATCACTTGATTCAAGCGAAGGTTGGTGCAGACGAGGATTTGCAGAATGCATTAAACACAAGTAACGAGGTTTTTAATTTTTTAGAGTCCGTTTCTGATAAATACGGAATTGGTTTTTGGAAGCCTGGTGCAGGAATTATTCATCAAGTAGTATTAGAAAATTATGCATTTCCTGGTGGAATGATGATTGGCACAGACTCGCACACGGTGAATGCTGGCGGACTAGGTATGGTCGCTATCGGTGTTGGTGGGGCTGATGCTGTTGATGTGATGGCCGGTATGCCATGGGAATTGAAGTTTCCAAAATTAATTGGTGTAAAGTTAACCGGTAGGTTGAACGGTTGGACTGCTCCAAAAGATGTTATCCTGAAGGTAGCAGGTATTTTAACCGTAAAAGGTGGAACAGGTGCTATTGTTGAATATTTTGGAGATGGTGCAGAGTCACTTTCATGCACAGGTAAAGGAACTATCTGTAATATGGGGGCAGAGATTGGTGCTACGACCTCAACATTCGGTTACGATGATAGCATGGAACGCTATTTACGAGCAACCGAAAGAGCAGATGTTGCTGATGCAGCAAATGAAGTAAAAGAACACTTAACTGGAGATGCAGAGGTTTATGCGAATCCAGAACAATACTTTGATGAAGTCATAGAAATAAACTTATCTGAATTACGTCCACACTTAAACGGACCATTTACACCAGATTTGGCCACGCCAGTGGGTGAACTTGGTGCGAAAGCGCAAGAAAACGATTGGCCACTTGAGGTAGAATGGGGATTGATAGGTTCTTGTACAAACTCATCCTACGAAGATTTGTCTAGAGCAGCGTCTGTTGCCAAACAAGCGGTTGATTTAGGCATACCAATGAAGGCAGAATTGGGTATCAATCCCGGATCTGAACAAGTGAGGTTTACTGCTGAGCGAGATGGTTTGTTGAATATTTTTGAGGACTTAAACGCAAAAATATTTACCAATGCTTGCGGGCCTTGTATTGGGCAATGGGAACGCGCTGGTGCAATTGATAAGCCAAAGAATACCATTGTGCACTCATTTAACAGAAACTTCAGTAAACGTGCCGATGGAAACCCTAATACACATGCGTTTGTAGGTTCTCCGGAGTTAGTTGCAGCCGTAACAATTTCGGGTCGCTTAGATTTTAACCCAATTACGGACAAACTAAAAACGGCTTCTGGTGAAGAAGTACTTTTGGCTGAGCCAACAGGATTTGAGCTACCACCTAACGGTTTTGATGTTGAAGACAATGGTTATTTAGCACCAATGGAAGATGGGTCAAGTGTTAACGTTGTGGTTAGTCCTGATTCAAAACGATTACAACTATTGGAACCTTTTGCCCCTTGGGATGGTAAAAACATTACCGGAGCTAAGTTATTGATCAAAGCAAAAGGCAAGTGTACAACCGATCACATCTCAATGGCTGGTCCTTGGTTAGCCTATAGAGGACACCTAGACAATATTTCAAACAACTGTTTAATTGGCGCGATAAACGCATTCAACGGTAAAGCCGACGAAGTATATAATTCAATTTCAGGGGAATACGGTAGTGTACCCAAAACAGCAAGAATGATTAAAGCCGCGGGCGAGTATTCTGTTGTTATTGGTGAAGAAAACTATGGTGAAGGTTCTTCACGAGAGCATGCGGCAATGGAGCCACGTCACCTAGCTGTTAGAGCGGTGATTGTGAAGTCATTTGCGCGTATCCACGAAACGAATTTGAAGAAACAAGGCATGTTGGGTTTAACATTTGCGAATCCTTCGGATTATGATCTAGTGCAAGAAAAAGATACGTTCGACATTGCGTTAGACGAGTTTAAGCCAGGGGCATCAATGACGGTTACGATTAATCACGAAGATGGCTCGTCTGACTCTATTCAAGTGAACCATACCTACAACGAACAGCAAATTGAATGGTTCAGAGCAGGAAGCGCCTTGAATCTGATCAAACAACAGGCTTAAAAAGCGGACTATAATTTCCTACCTTTACTAAAAATTAGGTATGAGGTTATTCATGTTAATTCTCCACTTTGTTGGACTAGCACTTTCTGTGGGGACGGGTTTTGCGTATCTATTTCTCGGTTTATCTACAAGGAAGATGGATAAAGACGAGGCCAGGGAGTTGTTTATTAAAACGCTTCCAATTCAAAAAATGAGTCATATCGGTTTGTTTTTGCTCATTGTAAGTGGTGGGTATTTGATGACGCCCTATTGGGATAGTTTAATGCAAAACCAGTATTTACTAGCGAAACTTGTTTGTGTCATTGGTATTGTAGGCTTGGTGTCGGCAATGGGTAGCTTTGCCAAAGAGGCGAAGAAAGAAGATGGCGTTGAGGCCATGCAAAAGATTGAAAGACTTGGAAAAATTACACTCCCATTAGGTTTAATCATTGTAGTTTTGGCCGTGTTAACATTCCACTAATTCATGAATAAATGGACGTTCGTTTTTTTGCTTGGCCTATTCACCCTTTTTGGGTGCAGTAAACAGGCAAAAGTTGAATCGATCAACAGGTTTAGTGACCCTAAACTAGAAAGAATATATGAACTTCAGGATAGGCAAGAAACGCGTAAGTTAATTCCGTTACTGAAGTCTAAAAAGACCCACCATCGCGAAGCTGCGGTATTGGCATTCGCGTCAATACAAGATTCGTTTGCCGTTCGGTTTTTGCGCGAAAATTTGCTTACCGATTCAAAGCCTGAAGTGCGTAAAGCAGCTGCTTATGCCATCGGTCAGATGAGGGATTCAGCGAATGTAGGGACGCTTTTTATGGCCTTGGAGAATGAGATATCTTCGGACTCAAGAAAAGCAATTCTAGAGGCTCTTGGAAAATCAGCCAACCAAGATGTAATTGATTACTTTAATTCCTTTACCACCACTGTCACCCAGTTAAGGGAAGGCCATGCTAAAGGTATGTTTAGGTCGGTGTACAAGAAAAAATATGGCACCAGGTATGCGGAGCAATGTATTCGGTATTTTGATGCGGTTTCGTCTGATGAAACAAAGCTGTTTGCAGCTTGGACGCTTGCAAGACTGCCTCACGACTATAGATCAGCATATACAGATACGATTAAGTCAATCCATGATAGGTTGACTGACAAGGAACTCAAACGGGTGGTGGGGACTATTGTAGACGTGGATTATTTTGAACCCTATGTAGAGTTGCCATGGGCAGATGTTATTGCCAACTATTCATCCTTTGCTGATAAGCCTTATGCATTGGTAAACGAATTGAAAACGACCGCATTGGATTCTAAACAAGCTTTAGATAGTTTGGAAACTTGGTCGTTTGATCACAGATATCAGATTGTAAGAACAACGGCTGCAGAATTGTTTTTGGAGCAGCAGCAAATTCTTGGACCGATGGAGGCCCATCCTGACCTCGCGGCATTTGTTGAAACTTGTTTAACAAGTCGTGATATGGCACTACAAAGTTTGGCATGTTATAAAATTATCCAAAATCCTTCGACCTATTGGAGGCCAGTACTGCAGACCTATCAAGATTCTTTGTCCATTCCGCGCCAAATGGAAACATTTATTGATATGGGTAAGGCGTTAGCGGCTATCGATAGCGTGAAATACAAAAAACCAAACGTGAAGTACAACCACCCAATAGACTGGGCCTATGTTAAACAGATACCAAGTGACCAACAAGTAGAAATTGTCACTACACAGGGAAGTATTTTTATAGATCTCAATGTAGACGATGCGCCTGGATCGGTTTCTAATTTCTTAAAAAAGGTTGACGAAGGGTACTATACAGACAAGTTTTTTCATCGTGTTGTTCCAAACTTTGTAATTCAAGCGGGGTGTTACAGAGGGGATGGTTGGGGCTCACCCGACTGGACGCAGCGTAGCGAGTTTAGTAACTATTTGTCTTACTCCACTGGAGCCGTTGGTCTTGCTTCTAGTGGCAAGGATACAGAAGGGGTGCAGATATTCATCACCCATAATCCGACACCTTTTTTAGATGGTCGATATTCAATTTTTGGCTATGTAGCCAAGGGAATGGACATTGTTAACGACATAGGCGTAGGAGACAAGATTGTTGAGGTAAAGAAAGTTAAGCAGCAACCATGAATAAAATAGCAGGCTTATGCATACTCGCTTTGGTTTGTATACCTAAGTTGGTTCAAGCACAGAATGATGGATTTGATTTAGCCCATAAATGGTATGCCAATTGGGGCTGGAACAGAGGATGGTATACACAGTCGGATATTAGGATGACCGGGAACGATTACGATTTCACATTGCATAATGTCGCGGCAAAAGACAGGCAAAGCAAATTCGGTATTAAAGAGTACTTGTTTATTACACAGCTATCGGTTCCTCAAACCAACGTCAATGTTGGCTATTATTTAAATAAACATTTTAGCATTGCTGGTGGTTTCGACCACATGAAATATGTCATGGTGCGTGATCAAACAACTACGATTACAGGAGAAATTAATCGCCGAGGGTCGGTGTATAACGGTACTTACGCCAATGACTCAATTCAATTGGGCTATAATTTTTTGCGATACGAACATACCGATGGATTAAATTACGTTTTTCTTGAGTTGAACCGACACGATGAATGGTTTAACCTCAAGCAATCGAAAATTAGAATCAGTACGGTAGTAGGGGCCGGTCCTGCTTTATTGCGCCCACGAACCGACGTAACTTTATTAAACAGACAAGGCAGGAATGTATACCATAATGCAGGCTATGGTGTAAACGGTAAGCTAGGGCTTCAGGTATTGTTGTTTAATCATTTCAATATCGCGAGTGAGCTGAAGGGAGGATATATCAACATGCAACATATTCGGGCAACGGAGAATAAAGAAGACATCGCAAAACAACAATTTGGTTTTTTGCAGTTTAATTTTCAAATAGGAGCGACATTTGGAATTAATAAACGAGATTAATCTTTGAAATCGGTACGTTAGTCTGAGCATAAAATGAGTAGCAGTAGGGAAGTGTAATTTTGAATCTTTGGAACTTTTAAAAGAAATATATAATTCTTTAAGACGTAATCTTTTGCGGTCTTTTCTAACGGCGTTTGGTGTTAGTTGGGGTATATTCATGCTTATCATCATCATGGGGTTGAGTATGGGGCTGGAAAACGGAATTAAGTCGATGTTTAAAGGGTTTAGCTCAAACAGTTTGTTTGTTTGGGGGCAATCCACTTCGATGGCTTATGCCGGATTTACAGAAGGACGAAGAATTCGATTGAAAATTGAAGACGCGGATTTTGTAAGAGAGCATATTGAAGGGGTGAAAATTGTTGCGCCAAGGGCTCAGTTGGGAGGGTATGGAGAAGGGAATAACGTAAAATACAAGAATGAAACGGGTGCGTTTTCTGTTCAAGGTGATATACCAGAAGTGCGTAATATCTATCAATGGCTTCAGGTTGATGGACGATTCATCAACGAAACAGACCAGGCAGAGGGCCGTAAGGTTTGTTCGATTGGGAGACGCGTAAAAGAAGTTTTATTCAAAGACAAAAATCCTGTAGGGTCCTATATCTCTATCAATGGAATACAGTTTATGGTGGTGGGTTGTCACCGTTCACAAGCGGCGGCAGAACAAGCCGACAGAGACGATCAACAGATTATCATCCCCATGGCGACCTACCAAAGGGCGTTTGATGGTTCTAATTATATCAACTGGTTGGCCGTAGAATGCAACGACGATTCGGATGCGGAAGTGGTTGAAAAATCTATAAAAAAGGCACTGGCTGTTAAGTATAAAGTACACCCAGATGACCCAAGAGGAATTGGCGGGTTTAACGCAAAAAAAATGTTCGGTCCAATGCAAATGACTTTTTGGACAGTAAGAGGTGTTGGTTGGTTTGTGGGTTTAATGACGCTAATGGCTGGAATTATCGGTGTGAGTAACATCATGCTGGTATCCGTGAAAGAACGCACCAAAGAAATTGGCATTCGGCGCGCATTAGGAGCCAAGCCAATCAATATTATTACCCAAATTGTAATGGAAGCCTTGGTTTTATCGCTTATTGCAGGTTACGCTGGGCTTATGGCAGGCATATGGCTGGTTGAAGGAATTGCACAATCACCTATGGAGCAAGAGACATTTAAAAACCCAGAAGTGCAATTCAGTGTAGCAGTAGCTGCATTAGTTGTTTTGGTGTTTTTTGGTTGCTTGTCTGGCTTCCTTCCGGCAAACAGAGCTTTACGTATAAAGCCGGTTGAAGCATTACGTGCTGAATAAGTCGTGGATAATGATTCACAATTTGGAGCGTTATTTGTAATAGACAGTTACAATAGTTTATTGAATGGGCATTAAATCATTTTTACTTTCAAGTTTTCTTATTCTGTGCATACCACGTGTTACGTCAGCAACCGAATTAAGATACGATAACTATATATACGATACTTTGGTTGAGACGGTTCTTCTTTCAACCAACGCTGGAGGCTACAACCCAATTGCCGTGATGGATTTGGGCAAGACCAATGGCTTGCGTTTAAAGTTTGATCGATTGGAAGCATCCAATGAATTTTATCAGTTCACGTTTGTACACTGCGATGCCAATTGGAAGCCTAGTAACTTGCAAAAAACAGAGTACCTTGAAGGAAATACGATGGGCAGTATTGAGGATTTTACGTTCTCAACCAATACGTTTCAGCAATATGTGCAGTATTCGTTGGAATTTCCCAATCAGGATATGTCACTAACAAAGTCAGGAAACTACCTGCTTATTGTTTACAAAAACTTTGATGAAGAAGACTTGGTGCTCACAAGGAGGTTTATGGTTTTTGAAAGTCAAACAACCGTAAATGGTACAGTCAAGCCAGCGACCAATCCCAGCGATCGATTTTATAAACAAGAAGTAGATTTTGAAGTAGAGTACAAAGATTATTTGATTCAGAATCCATTCTTGGACGTGAATGCGGTCATTCTGCAAAACAACAGTTGGAACAATGCCATTTACAATTTGAAACCACAGTTTGTGAACAACAACATTCTGCAATTCAACTACGAAAATGAAAACCTGTTTAACGGGATTACTGAATTTCGGTTTTTTGATATAAGAACACTGCGAAACTTTAGCCAAAATGTGGCGAAGAAGTTTACCGATTCTCTCGTTAATGTCGTACTGAATGTAGGAGAGTTAAGAAGCAGCAAAACGTATGTTAATTGGATAGACTATAATGGTAAACGTGTTATTCAAAACACAGATGGTTCTGATGTTACAGAAAACGGGGATTACACCTTGGTTCACTTTAGCCTAGAGTCACCGAATAAAATCGCTGCTGGCGATGTATACGTGTATGGTGAACTGACAGACTGGCGTATTAACGAGAAGTATAAAATGACCTATCTCCCTGGTCGAAATGCCTATTATTTGGCTACAAAACTCAAACAGAGTTACTACAACTATCACTATGTGACCCCTGGTAAAGACAACACCGTAGAATATGCGTATACGGAGGGTAATCATTCAGAGACGGAGAATGATTATTTGATTCTTTTGTACCACACTGATGCATTTTACGGCTATGACAGGCTTATTGGTAAAACGATGCTCAATTCGCTTACCTCTCGCGATAATGATTAGGATGTAATCACATCATAATTTTGCAGGCATAAACCACCATGTCTGATTCACTTATTTATAAACTTGCTTTAAGTAAAATCCCTAATGTAGGAACTGTTTTAGCCAAAAACTTAGTCAATTTCTGCGGTGGGGTAGAGGCGGTATTTGCAGAGAAGTTGTCTATGTTAAAGAAGATTCCGGGTGTCGGAGAGAAAATCGCCCATTCGGTCTATTATTTCAGTGACTTCGATCAACTTAATACGGAGGTAGAATACATCACAAAACACAATGTTTCTTGTTATTTTTTTACGGATCAGGCATACCCTTTTCGGTTAAAACACATTCATGCAGCACCAGTCATGCTGTTTCAACAAGGTCAGGCTGAATTAAATGCACGTCGCATGGTGGCCGTTGTCGGAACAAGGAAGTCAACTGCGCACGGTAAAGATGAAACGAAAAGAATTATTGAAGAAATAAGCCCGTATAATCCAACCGTTGTAAGTGGTTTGGCTTATGGAATTGACTCTTGCGCCCACAAGGCTGCGATGGCGTGTAAGCTGCCTACCTTTAGCGTATTTGGTCACGGACTTGATCGAATCTACCCGCAACAAAATACAAATTTAGCGCAGAGAATTCTGGAGTCGGAAGGTAGCTGGATAACTGAATTTCAGACGGGCACTATTCCTAGCCCTCAGAACTTCCCTCAACGCAATAGAATTGTAGCCGGACTTGTTGATGCCGTAATTGTGATTGAGTCACCTCACAAAGGCGGGTCGATAATAACAGCCAACTTCGGATTTGAAAATAACCGCGAGGTCATGGCTTTACCGGGAAGGGTAAATGATTCGGCTTCAGCGGGATGCAATGCCCTTATTAAAACGAATCGAGCTAGTCTCATTGAAAGGGGAGAAGACGTGGCTAAATTGCTTAACTGGGACATGGATAAAAAGAAACAAAAACAATTTCAACTTCCTATTTCATTAGGTCCTCAGGAGCAATGTATCTTTGACACCTTGAAAGTGTATGGTGCGCTAAAGATTGACGCACTTTCCTTTAAAACACAACTGGACGTAAGCGTTTTGGCATACAAATTACTTGAAATGGAAATGGACCATTTGGTGCGCGTATTGCCAGGCAAACAATATGAATTGATATGAAAACTGACCCAAGAGGTATTCGTATATCTGACTTTGATTATGACCTACCGTCTGAGTTTATCGCTCAGAAACCGGTGTCGGAGCGGGATGCGTCAAAGCTGTTGTTCTATAAAGATGGTGAGATTGGGCATAAACACTTTAGCGACATCAAATCGGTATTGCCGGATGGAGCCAAGTTAATTTTTAACAATACAAAAGTTATTCCTGCACGATTATTTGTCACCAAAGCAACGGGCGCCTTGATTCAAGTTTTTTTGCTCAACCCTGTCTCACCTTATGCCAATGTTGATCAAGCACTCAAGGCGATTAACCAAGCCGTGACCTGGAAGTGCATGATCGGAAATCTTAAACGTTGGAAGGAAGGCGAAACGATTGAAATACAAATAGATGAATTGTCTATGTCGTTTACACTTCAAGACAAAGAACAACGATTGGTAGAGATGCAATGGTCAGCACATGTTGCCTTTTGTGATGCTTTAGAAGTATTGGGTAACATGCCTTTGCCACCTTACATTAAGCGTGAAGCTCAAGAAGCAGATGCGAGCAGGTATCAAACGGTGTATGCCAAAGAAGAGGGCGCAGTAGCAGCCCCAACCGCGGGTCTTCATTTTACCACAGAAATCTTAAATGATTTGATAACAACTGGAATGACGGCAGAGGAAGTGACGCTTCATGTTGGTGCAGGGACCTTTAAGCCCGTAGAAGACGATCTTGTTTGGGATCATCCAATGCACGAAGAATACTATCAAGTCAGTAAATCAACTATCCACAGTTTAATAACAGACAAACCACGCATTGCCACCGGAACAACTAGTTTAAGGACCTTAGAAACCTTGTTTTGGGTTGGCGTTCAGTTGAGGGACGAAGCTGAGAATCCTTTTAATGTATTGCAGCATAAACCCTATCTATATGACAATATTTTGCCAAATTATAATGAAGCCTTACAATATATTCTGTCCTATATGGAGTCAAACGATGTCGACGAAATCGTTGGATTATCTGGTATTATGATTATGCCTGGTTACGATGTTAAATCTGTTGATGGTTTGATTACAAATTTCCATTTACCGAAATCCACGTTGCTGTTACTAATTGCAGCAATGGTAGGAGACAACTGGAAGGCCATATACAGTGAGGCAAAAAGCAATGCGTATCGTTTTCTGAGTTATGGCGACAGCAGCTTGTTAATGAAAGATGTAACGCTATAATCAACTATTATAACCCTATAAGAACTTGGTATTAAAAAGGTTCGAACAACTGACTTAGTTTTGTGTTTCAATTCATATGAGTGTACAAATATCAACCGACGGTGATTTTCAAAATCAATTAAGCAGCAACAACAAAGTCGTTGTAAAATATTTCGCTAACTGGTGTGGCAGCTGTAAGTTGTTTTCTCCGAAGTATCGAAGGCTATCTGACGATGAGCGTTTTGAAGGCATTGCGTTCTTAGATGTAAATGCAGAAGAAAATGAGACTGCTAGAAAAATGGCGGATGTACATAGTCTTCCATATTTTGCTGTATTTAAGAATGGTGAGTTGGTCGGCGGGACTGCAACAAGTAAAGAAGATAAAGTTGTTGAATTACTTAATCAATTGAACTAGTGCACATACCTTCAATCAAAAAGCTAGTAGAACAGATTGCCTTGTCAGAGCTTAGGGCAGCGGAAGAGGCCATATTAGAAGAACAAACTCCTGGTATTGATGTGCCGGGTGAAGATGAAGGCGAACAGCTAACACATGTGATTGCCGCAATCTGGATTAAAGAAGACATGGAATCTACAGGTCGTGAGCTTAAAGAGTCCTTACGTGAGTATACCAAAAAGGTGCGAAAGAGTATTGACTAATAACTGCCGAAAACAGTAAATAAAAAAAGCCCAATGTCACAGACATTGGGCTTTTTGTTGGTTATACGGTTACTAGTTTTTTGCTAAGTAATCTGCAACTTCTTCGTGAGTCTCATTAATTGCT
>Ga0209630_10001863_pt1 | contig 21597 bp, 27 predicted proteins | sample COG_01_FD_184745 | JGI IMG/M metagenome (GOLD analysis project Ga0209630, IMG submission 184745) | Pelagic Microbial community sample from North Sea - COGITO 998_met_01 (SPAdes) (version 2) | ecosystem: Environmental > Aquatic > Marine > Neritic zone/Coastal water | place: Helgoland, sampling... | reverse complement strand
AAAGAAATACTTGATAAAAATAACATAGACAATCAGGTTCAGATCTCTAACGTGGATGAAGAATCAATCAAAGAAAGTTTATTAAAAGATGGAGCTTCTCCTGAAATTATTTCAAAAAATTTAGCTGAACTTAAAGCAAACAAAGTAAGTCAAAAGAACAATCATAATCTAGTATTAGGTGCCGACAGTGTTATAGATTTAAATGGTGAATTAATATCCAAACCTCAAAACAGAGAAGAAGCCATGCTTATCCTAAAAAAATTAAACGGAAAAAATCATTACTTAATTAGTTCTGTCTGTATTTCAAAGGATGGTTCTATGATATGGAACTACACAGATAAAGCTTCTCTTACAATGAAACAAATGAGTGAATTTGAGCTAAAAAATTATTTAGAAAAAATTAGTGATGAAGCACTATATGCCTATAATGTTTATCAAATTGAAGGCGAAGGAAGATTTTTATTTACTAAGATAGAGGGAGATGAAAATACTATAATGGGTTTACCAGTTAAAAAAATTAAGGAATATTTAGACAATTATAAATGAAAAAGTATTTAGTTATAGGAAATCCGATTGATCATTCTTTATCTCCAAAAATACATAACTTTTGGTTAAAAAAACATAATATTAGTGCTGTATATGAAAAAGAGAAATTAGAATTATCAGATTTAAAAAAAATAGTTTCAAGAGTTAAAGACGGTGAAATTGATGGTGTTAATATTACCACTCCCTTCAAAAGTTCAATAATTCAACATTTAGATAAAGCCATCGATTATTCTCCAAATATACAAAAATTGCCTCCAGATACATATTGGGGTAACAATCTGTTACCTCATTCAATAAATACAATATTTAAAAAAGATAAATTTGTTTTAGGTGCTAATACCGATACGACTGGTTTTTTACAAAGTTTACAAGTTAATAATATAAACGTAAAAAATAAAAATATTTTGATACTTGGATCTGGTGGAGTGGTTCAGTCCATAATTTTTATATTAAAGATTCAGGGTGTAAAAAAAATATATTTAAGTAATAGAACCAGATCAAAAGCAGAGGATATTAGGCAACACCATGTAAATAATAATAAAAGCATCATTGAAGTAGTCGAATGGGAAAAACTACTAAAAGATCCACCTGACGCAGATATAATTATAAATGGAACTAGTCTAGGATTAAAAAAAGATGATGTAATTCCTTTTAATTTTAAAAAATATGAAAAAAAAATATTTTACGACATCGTTTACAATAAAAAAGAAAATTTACCCTTTGTTACAGGGAGCTTTCAAAGCACGTATTTTTTAGCTGGTGGATTAGGAAATGGCAATCATTGTCGAAATGGAGCAGCAATGTTAATTTTACAAGCAGCTAGCTCGTTTTCAATTTGGCATGGCTTTGACCCAATTAGAAAAGAAATTACTAATTTTGATAAGACTGCTGAATATGTATTCCCAGATTATTATAAAGAAAATATGAACATTAATGACAATTAGAATAGGAATTTTAGGGGACATCGGATCCGGTAAAAGCTATGTGGCTAAAAACTTTGGTTATCCTGTTTTCAATGCTGATAAAGAGGTTGGAAAATTATACAATAAAGATAAAAAAGTTTATTATAAACTAAAAAAAGCCCTACCAAAACACATAAATTTATTTCCAATAAATAAAAATGAAATTACAAAAGCAATCTTAGCTAATAAAATTAATTTAAGAATAATCATAAATATCGTTCATTTAGAGGTGAGAAAAAAAATGAATTTTTTTTTAAAAAAAAATAAAAATAAGAAAATTGTAATTTTAGACATACCTCTTTTGTTAGAAAATAAGATAAATAAAAAAAGTGATATATTAATTTTTATCCAATCAAAAAAATCTGAAGTTTTAAAGAAATTAAGAAAACGAAAAAATTTTAATAAAAAATTAATTGAAAAGTTTAAAAATATTCAACTATCACTTGATTTAAAAAAAAAAAAATCTCATTTTATTATTAAAAACAATTTTAAGAAAAATTCTGTTAAAAGAGATATAAGATATATTCTAAAAAAAATTTTGTAATGAAAGAAGTAGTATTAGATACAGAAACAACTGGATTGTCAGTAAAAGATGGACATCGGATTGTTGAAATTGGTTGTATAGAGTTGGATAATTTAGTTCCAACACAAAAAAAATTTCATTGCTATCTAAATCCCGAAAGAAAAGTTTCTGAAAAGGCTTTGCAAGTTCACGGTTATACAGATGAATTTTTATCAAATAAAAAAAAATTTAGAGAGACTGTGGATGAATTTTTAAATTTTATTAAAGATAAGAAATTAATTATTCATAACGCAGAATTTGATTTATCACATCTTAATAATGAACTAAGAATTTTAGGTAAAGAAACACTTAAAAATGAAGTTGTTGATACTTTAATTTTGGCTAGAGATAAATTCCCAGGCGCTTCAATAAGTTTAGATGCACTCTGTAAAAGATATAGAATTGATAATTCTAAGAGAACACAGCACACAGCTTTGATTGATTGTGATTTATTGTCAAAAGTTTATATAAATTTGATTGATCAAAAAGAACCAACATTAAATTTTCAAAATTTTGATAATAATAAGATTGATAACAAAGAAAAAAAAATTCTATATTTTAAAAAGATTATAAAGCCAACTTCTGAAGAAGAAAAAAAACACCTTCATTACTTAAAAGCAAATCTTAAAAAAAATTTCTTCTAATTAAATTTTTGATTATAAAGTTCCTCAAAATTAATTTTTTTTTCAAGTGTGATGCCTGGGTACCCTGAATTATGCAGTAAATTTAAAAATGATTTTTCAAGATCAGGATAAATTTCATTTTGCACATCACATAATATAATTTTTTCTAATTCTTTTTTTTCTTTAATTTCATCTCCAATTTTTATAATAGTGGCAAAAATTATTTCAAAATGAGATTTTTTAGCACTTACTTCTTTATCCTCAAATTTTAATGTTGTATTAATTTCTATGAGCCTATCTTTCAATGCTTTTGAATTGATATCTATATTAAGTTGATATTTTGAAATACAGTCTTTTACATACAAAAAAGTTTCTATATCTGGGGTTTCGCTAGACATATCCTTTATATATTTTCCTAAAATTTTATAACTTTCGTTCATCATCTTCCTCTAGATCTTCAAACTCACCCTCTATATAAGGTTTTTTTGTTTTTGTTTCATCTTTAAATCTATTTGATAATTTTCCTAAAATTAACTTTCTTGTTAGAGGAAATATTAACAAAAATCCTATAACATCAGTTGCAAAGCCTGGGATTATTAAAAGAAGAGAAGCAAAAGCAATAGCAGCCCCAGAAATAATTTCGTAAGCTGGCATTTTATTTTTAAATAATTGTGAAAGCCCAGATTTTAAAGTGTTTAGTCCCTCATATCTTGCATATATTATTCCAATTATTGCGGTAACAAATATCAGAGAAATAGTATTAAAAGCTCCAATTTGAGACCCTATTTTTATAAAAAGGTACACTTCAATAATTGGAACTAAAATAATGGCTAAAAAAACTGTGTTCATTTGTCTTTAATGTAATTGCTAGTTGAAATTAATCAACATAGTAATTAAGTTATGTTCATGAGTTATAGTTTTGAATACATTGATATCATTCTCCTTGCAATGATTGCTGGCTTCATTTTTTTGCGATTAAGAGGAATTTTAGGCAAAAGAACAGGGTTTGAAGGTAAAGTTTCTCCACAATTCAAGGAAGTTCTCAAAAATATTAATCCAGAAATAAAAACTGCACTAAATATAAACTTTGACGAAGATGCTCAAAAAGAATTTTTAAAAGGGGCTCAGATTGCATATGAAACTATAATAACAGATTTTAGTGATAATGATAACAAGCTTATTAAAAGTAAACCATTGTTAAGTAAAAAAATCCATGATCAATTTAATGTGGCCTTAAAAGAAAGAGACGACAGGGGTCATTTTGCTGAAATCACATTTATAGGTTTAGATTCTGCAAAAATTAAAGAACATAAAAAAATTAATAGTATCTTAAAAGTTACTGTAGATTTTGTTGCTGAAGTTATTACTTGCATAAAAGATAAAGATAAAAAAATTATATCTGGTAATCCAGATAAAATAAAAAAGATATATGATACTTGGGTTTTTTCTAGAGATATAAAGTCAAAAAATCCAAACTGGCAATTAGTAGATATTTTAACATAATTGAATAAAAAAATTTCAGACAAAGATAAAAAAGATTGGGAAAACTTTTTATCTGGTGAAGAAAATCTTCCAAACAAAGATGAAAAATCGATAATAAAAAAAAAAATAAAAATTAGTACTTTCGATTTACACGGTTATTCACTGGAAGAAGCAAACCATAATATAGAAAATTTAATCCAAGATGCTTATGACCAAGGAGTAGGAAAACTAGTAATAGTTACTGGAAAAGGTCTTCATTCACAAAATGAAAAAGATCCATATGTTTCAAAAGATCTGAGTATTTTAAAATATTCAGTTCCTGAATATGTCAGAGGAAACGAAAACTTAATGAGCATGATTAATGAAATCAAAGAAGCAGATATTAAAGATGGTGGTAGTGGTGCTTTTTATATTTTTTTAAAAAAAAAATTATAAAATAAATTTAGATAAATCTGTATCTTTAACTAAATTGTCCAAGTTTTTTGCAATATATTCTTGATTTATAATTATTTTTTCTCCAGAACGATCTGTGGCTGTAAAACTTATTTCATCTAATATTTTTTCAATAATAGTGTGTAACCTTCTTGCACCTATGTTTTCTACTGTAGTATTAACTTCCGAGGCTATATTTGCTATTGCATTTATTCCATCATTTGAAAATTCAAGATCAACATTTTCAGTTTTTAATAACGCTACATATTGTTTTATCAAACTAAAGTCAGGTTCTTTTAAAATTCTTACAAAATCCTCGCTTGTTAAGGCTTCCAGCTCTACTCTTATAGGAAGTCTTCCCTGCAATTCAGGTAATAAATCTGAAGGCTTAGCAAGCTGAAAGGCTCCTGAGGCTATAAATAATATGTGATCAGTTTTTATTGGTCCATATTTTGTATTAACTGTCGTACCTTCAATCAATGGTAATAGATCTCTTTGTACACCTTCTCTAGATACATCTCCCCCAACTCTATCAGTTCTTCCAGATATTTTGTCAATCTCATCTAGGAAAACTATTCCATTATTCTCAGTAGAAATTTTAGCAGTTTTTATAATTTTATCTTGCTCAATTAACTTATCAGACTCATCATTTATTAAAATCTCATGAGATTCCTTTACAGACATTTTTTTCTTTTTTTCTTTAGAGCCCATAGATTTACCAAGCATTTCACCAATATTAATCATTCCAACGTTAGCACCCGGCATTCCTGGAATTTCAAAGGAAGTATTGTTTCCACCAGCGTCACTGACTGCTATTTCAATTTCATTTTCATCTAGATCACCATTTCTTAATCTTTTTCTAAAACTTTCACGTGTGGCCAAACTTGCCTTTTTTCCAACCAGAGCATCTAAAACTTTTTCTTCAGCTAATTTTTGTGCTTGAGTAAAAACTTCTTTTCTTCTTTTTACTTTTTCCATTGAAATTGCTATTTCGACTAGATCCCTTACGATTTGCTCAACATCCCTTCCAACATAACCAACCTCAGTAAATCTAGTAGCTTCAACTTTAACGAATGGAGCCTCGGCTAGTTTTGATAATCTTCTAGATATTTCAGTTTTACCAACACCTGTTGGTCCTATCATAAGAATATTTTTTGGTAAAACTTCATTTTTCATTTCACCTTCAAGGGCCTGTCTTCTCCATCTGTTTCTAAGTGCAACAGCAACAGCTTTTTTAGCTTTATTTTGACCAACAACAAAACGATCTAATTCAGAAACTATTTCTCTGGGTGATAGTGAACTAACAAGGGACTGATTTTTCTTAGAATTTTTATCTTTAGGCACAAGTGGTGTCACATTAGATTTTTCCATTATATTTTTTCCACTTTGATATTATTGTTTGTGAAAACACAAATTTCTGAGGCCACCTGTATTGCTTTTTTAGCTACTTCTTCAGCACTCATATTGGTATCAATTAAAACTTTTCCAGCAGCCAATGCATAATTTCCACCAGATCCTATGCCTATAACATTGCCTTCAGGCTCTAATACATCCCCTGTGCCTGAAATAATATAACTATTTTCTTTGTCACCAATAGCCATTAAAGCCTCTAGCCTTCTTAAATATTTATCAGTTCTCCAATCCTTTGCTAATTCAACAGCTGCTCTTGATAAATTCCCTGCATGCTTTTCTATTTTGGCCTCTAATCTTTCGAACAAAGTTAATGCATCAGCAGTCGAACCTGCAAAACCTGCTACTACATCTCTTTTTTCAATTTTTCTAACTTTTGAAGCGGTGCTTTTAACAACAGTATTTCCCATGCTAACTTGGCCATCACCAGCTACCACTACTTCATTATTTTTTCTCACTAATACGATAGTTGTCATAGTTTATAAATGGATATTAAATTTAATAGTTCAAGCCCAGGTTTAGTATTATTGCCATAATTGATTAATATATGTATACCTGTTTTAATTATGAAGCGTATAGGTAAAATTAGTAGAAAAACAAAAGAGACCAGCATCAGTGTTGACCTAAACATCGATGGTAAGGGTAAATATAAAATAGATACAGGCATTGGTTTTCTGGACCATATGTTAGAGCAGTTATCCAAGCACTCTTTGATTGATATAAACATTAAAGCCAAGGGGGATACTCATATTGACCTACATCACACAACAGAAGATTCTGGAATTGCAATTGGCGAAGCTTTAAAAAAAGCATCTAAAAAATTTGTTGGTATTAAAAGATATGCGCATGCAATGATCCCAATGGATGAAACATTAACACGCGTTGCAATTGATATTTCAAATAGACCTTATTTAATATGGAAAGTTAAGCTTAAAGTTGAAAAACTAGGAGAAATGGACACAGAATTATTTAAAGAGTGGTTTCAAGCATTTTCACAAGCAGCTGGAATTACACTACACGTTGAAAATATTTATGGTGATAATAGTCACCACATTATTGAGTCATGTTTTAAAGGTTTAGCAAGATCTTTAAGGAACGCATTGGAAATGGACCCAAGGAATAAAAAATCAATTCCCTCTACTAAAGGTTCTTTATAAGTTTAATGAATGTTATAATTGTTGATTATAATTCGGGCAATATAAGCTCAATAATAAACTCTTTTAAGGAAGTTGCTAAAGACAAAGTAAATATCGAAGTAACTTCAGATTTAAATAAAATTAAATCAAGTGATAAAGTAGTCTTACCTGGGCAGGGCTCATTTAAAAGCTGTGTAGATGCTTTATATAAAATTAATGGTCTAACAGACACCCTAAATGAATTTGCAATAAATAGTAAAAAACCGCTTCTTGGAATTTGTGTTGGTTTACAAATGTTTGCAGATATTGGTTATGAAGATACTGAAACAAAAGGTCTTGGTTGGATATCAGGTAAAGTATCAAAAATAGATAATCAAAATGGAAAGTATAAGCTTCCTCATATTGGCTGGAATCAAATAAGTATAATTAAAGATAGTAAAATTTTTAAAGACATAGAAAATAATTCTCATATGTATTTTGTTCATAGTTATGAATTTCTACCAGAAGATAAAAATGTAATTTCAGCAACAACAGACTATTCATCAAACATTATTTGTTCTGTTGAAAAAGAGAATATCTTTGGAACCCAATTTCACCCAGAAAAGAGTGATAAGTTAGGATTAAAAATTATTGAAAATTTTATAAAAATTTAGAATGTTTGAAAAACTTATTACAGATTTTTTTATGTTCTGTGTTAATGTTCTTCAAGTGATAGGAGGAGCACCTGGAGAATACGGATTTGGTTACTATTTAGCAAATATTGTTATATTTGTTATTCTACAACCTGCTTTAATTTTATTATTTTTTATTCTCTGGAGAAAAGAAAAAAGAAAGTACAAAGAAAAATGAAAATATTTCCGGCAATAGACATTAAAGATAAAAAATGTGTTAGATTAAAAAAAGGAGATTTTGAGAATAAAATTGAATATGAGACATCTCCAATTGAACAAGCATTAAAGTATAAAGATCACGGTTTTAAGAATCTACATATTGTTGACTTAGATGGCGCATTAATTGGAAAGACTGTTAACTTAGATATTATTCAAGATATAGTAAGTAAATTTGATCTTAAAGTAGAAATAGGTGGTGGAATTAGAAATCAAGAGAGTATTCAGAAATATATTGATGCTGGAGTTGATAGAGTAATTTTAGGAAGTGCAGCTATAAAAGACAAAAATTTTTTAAAAGAAGCGTGTGAAAAATTTCCAAATAAAATTGCATTAGGTTTAGATGCTAAAGATGGGTATTTGTCAGTATCAGGATGGACGGAAAATTCTAATAAATTAACGTTAGACTATCTGAATGAAGTTAATGATTTTGGTGTAAGTAGATTAATTTATACAGATATTAATCGTGATGGTATGAAACAAAGCCCAAATTTTGATGAGACATTAAAAGTTTCTGAAATATCAAATTGTCCTGTAATTATTTCTGGTGGAGTTTCATCAATAGATGACATCAATAAAGCAAAGAGTTTAAAAAATATTGAAGGTATAATAGTTGGTAAAGCTATCTATGACGGTGATATAAAATTAGAGGAACTGGTGAAAGAAGATGCTTAAAAACAGAATAATTCCTTGTTTGGACGTTAAAAATGGTCGTGTAGTTAAGGGTATTAACTTTGTTGGTCTTAAAGATGCAGGTGATCCTGTTGAACAAGCAGAGATTTACAGCGATGGTGGAGCAGATGAAATTTGTTTTCTTGATATTACTGCTTCAAATGAAAAAAGAGACACTATTTATGATGTCGTTAATAAAACCTCAAAAAAATGCTTTGTTCCTTTAACTGTAGGAGGAGGAATAAGAAGTGTAGAGGATATCAACAAATTACTTAATTGTGGTGCAGACAAAGTTTCAATAAATACAGCAGCAGTCGAAAATTCAAAAGTAGTTTTAGATAGTTCAAAAAAATTTGGATCCCAGTGTATTGTTGTTGCAATAGATGCAAAAAAGAATGGAGATAAATGGGAAGTGTTCACTCATGGTGGAAGAAACAACCGTGGCATTGATGCTTTGGAGTATGCAAAACAAATGGAAGAAAATGGTGCAGGAGAATTATTAGTAACTTCAATGGATAGAGACGGAACACAAGTCGGTTACGATATTGATCTAATGTTTAAAATTTCATCTAAAGTAAATATTCCAGTAATTGCATCAGGAGGAGTGGGGAATTTAGATCATCTGGTAGATGGAATTAAATTAGGTAAAGCTAGTGCTGTTCTAGCCGCATCTATATTTCATTACGGAAAACACTCAGTAAAAGAAGCGAAGGAATATTTGGAATCAAAAGGAATACCTGTTAGGATTTAACATGTTAATTACACTGGAAAACTTATTTAATCTTGCAAGGGAAAGAAAGAAATCTCCCGTAGAAGGTTCTTATACAAACAAATTACTTAGCAACAAATCTTTGAGTAAAGATAAAGTTTTAGAAGAAATTAATGAATTGATCGAAGCTGTTGAAAATAATTCAAATAAAATTCATGAAGCTGCAGATGTTTTTTATCACTTAATAATGTATTTAGAGGCAAATGATGTAAAAATAGAAGATGTTATGAATGAGCTTAATAAAAGAAAAAAATGAGTTATGACAATAACAACATTTTTGCAAAAATTTTAAGAGGTGAAATTCCTTGTGAAAAAATTTATGAAGATGATTTTGTATTGTCATTTCATGACATTAATCCTCAAAAAAAAATACATGTTCTAGTGATACCCAAAGGAAAATATATTGATCTGGATGATTTTAGTATGAATGCCTCACCTAATGAGATGGTAGGTTTATTAAAAGGGATAAACATCGTTGCTAAAAAGCTTGGAATTTCAGTAGATTCAGGAAAAGGATATAGAGCTCTTGCTAATATCAGCGATCATGGAGGCCAAGAGGTACCTCATTTACATTTTCATTTATTTGGGGGTGAAAAAGTTGGTAAGATGGTCGAGTGAGTAAAAAAGTTGAAAGAAATTATTTAGAAATTAACTTTATAAAAGATTTAAAAGAAACATCTAATTTTCTAGAAAACCATTCAGTTAATCTTGTAGATCCAGTTGATTTTCAACTAAATAAATTTTTTTATAAAAATATTGGAAAAAACCATTATTGGGTCGATCGGTTAGTTTGGACTGAAAAACAATGGATTGATTATGTTTCTAATAGAAATGTTAAAACCTATGTTTTAAAATATGAAAAAGATTTTGCAGGTTATTTTGAACTTATTTTACATCAAGAAAAAAATGAAGTTGAAATTGCCTATCTAGGTTTGCTGCAAGAATATCAAAAAAAGAAATTAGGATCGTATTTACTATCTGCTGCAATTAAAAATTCATTTTTAAATAATCCTAAAAGAGTTTGGGTGCATACTTGTTCATTAGATCATAAAAATGCATTAAAAAATTATATTTCAAGAGGAATGAAAATTTTTAAAAAAGAAACTATTACAATTTAAATTAATTTTGTTTTGGTAGTTTAAATAAGTTATTTTTTAATTTTTGATTTTTGATTATTGAATTTAGATAAGTAATACTTAAATTTTGATAAATATCTAACGTTTGCCAACCAATTAAGTTGTAAGTGTTTTTATCAAAAAATATATTAATCTCATTTTCATTTTCAATAAAACTAAAATTAATGAATTTATTATCGATCACTCTTTCTTCTAAATCTATAATTTTTTTTAATAAAAAGTTTTTATTTAAAAGAAAATTTAAAGGAGTTTTTTTAATTGGATAAATGTAATAACTATTTGATGTTTTGATTACTAAAGACCTTCCATTTGATACTAAGATTTTATTGTTATTTAAGTCGTAATCACAAAAAATTTTTCTTGGATATTCAATAGTGCAATTGCCATTTTCTATTTTGCCATTAATATTTTGCTCAAAATTGAATGATAAATTATTTATATTTTTTAAGTTTTGAATGATATTGTCCTTTATTGATGCTGATGTTTCAGTAAAAATAGATAATAAAAGAATAATTAAATATATTTTTTTCACTACAAAACATCTCGTTTTCCAACATGATTTGCTTTACTCACTATTCCTTCGATTTCCATCATGTCAATTATTCTTGCAGCTCTATTATATCCAATTTGAAGTTTTCTTTGTAAAAATGATGTTGACGCTTTACCTTCAGATTTAATAATATCGACTGCTGTTTGATAGAGTTCGTCTTTGGTACCCTGATCCTTTGAGCTTTCACTTATTTCTTTTTCGTCTACATAATTTAATATTTCATCTACATAATCTGGTTCGGCTTGCGAACGCAAAAAATTATTTATTTTTTCAATTTCATTGTCAGAAACAAATGGCGCATGAATTCTAACAACTCTATTAGCAGAAGACATATAAAGCATATCACCTTTGCCTAGTAATTGTTCGGCACCCTGTTCTCCTAAAATCGTTCTACTATCTATTTTAGAAGTAACCTGAAAAGAAATTCGAGTTGGAAAATTTGCCTTAATCGTTCCTGTAATCACATCTACACTAGGTCTTTGTGTGGCCATAATAATATGGATACCAGCAGCTCTAGCCATTTGAGATAATTTTTGGATATAGTTTTCTATTTCTTTTCCCGCAACTAACATCAAATCAGACATTTCATCAACAACAACCACTATATAAGGCATTGGAAGTTTATGTTTAATATTATAGCCATCGATGTTTCTAACACCCTCTTTGGTCATGAGCTTGTATCTGTTTTCCATTTCTTTAACTACCCACCCCAGAACAGATGCAGCTTTTTTTGCTTCAGTAATTACAGGACAAAGTAAATGAGGAACACCCTCATACGTCGAAAGTTCTAACATTTTGGGATCAATTAAAATAAATTTACATCTTTCTGGAGAGTGCCGGTAAAGCAAAGATAATATGATTGTATTAATACAAACAGATTTACCAGAACCTGTTGTACCCGCAATTAATAAATGAGGCATTGATGTCAGATCTCCAATAACTGGTGTTCCAGAAATATTTTTACCAAGAGCAATGGGTAGCTTTATATTTTTTTTTTTAAATTCTGACTCACTAAGTATTTCACTAAGGTAAACATTTTCTCGAGAAGAATTAGGTAGTTCAATACCAACTGTATTACTTCCAGGAATAATAGCTATACGTGCTGACTCGGAACTAGTGTTTCTGGCAATATCATCTGAAAGATTAATTATTTTTGAAACTTTTACCCCTGCCGCTGGTTCAAATTCATTTAAAGTTACAACTGGTCCATGACTAACTTTTTTGATATTTCCGTTAACACCGAAATCCAAAAGTATTTTTTCAAGAAATTCTGGATTACTATTTTCATTTTTGTTTACATTTTCTCTTTCATTCTTAGATGGAGTTTTTAATAAATTAATCGATGGAAATTCAAATTTTTTTATATTTGAGCTCTGAATTTCTTCATTTTTAATAAATGGTAAATCTTTTTGTATTAAATTTTTAATTTTTTCTTGAGGTATATATTCATTAATTATTTCGTTTCTGTTTGTATAACTTTTTGAATTTTTTTTGAAAATAGATTGAAAAACTTTTTTTGTTATTAGAATAAAATTTTTGTAATTAAAATTTATACTTGTTAAAAATAAAGCTATAATAAGAAAAATAAAAAAGTAAAAAAAAATATTTTCATAAGAATAAATTATACTTTTTAAAAAAGTTTCACTTAAAAAATTTCCAACAAAACCACCGTTACCATTTATAAAAAGTTCAAATGCATCGTCATAAAAAAAACTAAAGAATGTTGATCCAACCAAAGAATAACAAACAATTAAAAAAGTATTTTCAATTAATAAAAATATCTTTTTTTTTTTAAATATATTGATACCTGTAAATATGAAGGTTAATGGAATCAAGTATGCTATAAGACCTATGGATTGTAGTAATAAATCTGAAATATAACTTCCTCGAAATCCAAGTAAATTTTTAATTTCTATATTTTCTGGAAATATAAAATTGGGATCTGTTGGTGAGTAAGAAAATAAAGCTATAAGTGCCAGAACCCCCAAAACAATAACAATAAGTCCAATAATTTCTATCAGTCTTTTGATGGTAAAAATTAATATTGAATCGGCTATATTTTTAATATCCATATCAGGTGAATCAAATTTATCACTTTGTATCATCTAATTTTTATTGTTAAAATTAAAAATTATTATGAAAATTTGTATTGTCGGTGGAGGATTAATAAGCCTAGTATTAGCCAAAGCTTTGGTAAACAAAGGTATATATGTTGATATTTATTCGAACCAAAAATTAAAGAGTCCAAATAAATATCGGACACTTGGCATTTCAAAAGCAAATATTGAATATTTGAGTAAAAATGTTTTAAATGTTGAAAAGATATTATGGAAAATAAATAAAATTGAAATTTACAATGAAAATTTAAAAAATGAAAAAGTATTAAATTTTGAAAATAATAAACAACAACTTTTTTCTATTATTAAAAATCAAACTTTTTATTCTAGTTTAATTAAAAAATTGAATAAAAGTAAATTTTTCAATTTTAAAAAGATAGCACAAAATAAAGATCTTCTTAGTCTAAAATATAACTTATTTATTAATTGCGATTCAAATAGCTCTATAGCTAAAAAATTTTTTTATAAAAAGATGAATAAAGATTATGAAAGTTATGCTCATACACTTGTATTGAAGCACAAACCTATATTAAATAATAATATTGCAGTGCAGATATTTACTGATGTGGGACCTTTAGCATTTTTACCTATTTCGAATAGAGAAACTTCCGTGGTATACTCTGTGAAAGGAACTAGAAATATTAATTTAATTAACCTTGTGAAAAAATATAATACAAAATATTCAATTATCAATTTTTCAGATAATTTTAGTTTCGAATTGAAATCATCAAACTTAAGATATCAACATCACGATAATATTTTAGCATTTGGTGAATTATCGCACAAATTACATCCTCTGGCAGGGCAGGGGTTTAACATGTCAATAAGAGATATCAAAGTTTTAATGGATTTAATAATATTTAAAATTGACCACGGTCTAGAATTGGATAAATCAATTTGTTCAGATTTTGAAAAAGAAACTAGACATAAGAATTATCTTTTTTCAAATAGTATTGATTTTATCTATGAGTTTTTTAAACTAGAAAATAAAATAAATAATCCAATTTTAAGTAAAACGCTTCAATTTATAGGCAAGAATAAATTAGTAAATGAGTTCTGCATTAAATTTGCTGATAAAGGTATCTTAATTTAAATTTATTGTACCGTGTTGTTGTTATAATCATCGAAAGTATATGTGGTAAGTATTTCTGCTATTTTTATTTTTCTCATTTCTAAGTTTTTTGTCTCTAATAAAACTTGTTTTTCCTCAAGTGTGAAGGGTGAGGCCATTGCTAGAGCGTTTATAGTCTCGTCTAAACTTTGTTTTTCCAATGCTTTCCAATTAATTATAAAACCTTTTTTTTTAAATAAAGTTTTTAAATCCTTAAAAATTAATTCTAAATCTGAAAATTTAAGATTTTCATTTGTATCACTTATGTCATCATAATAATTTTTAAAAGAAATTTCATACTCGCGATATTTCTTTTGAGAAACTATTTCTTTAATAATTTCAAATCTAATTATCCCTTTAAGTTCTATTAAAAATCTACCATCTTTGGATTCTCTAAAAGAAACAATTTTACCTAAACATCCAATCTTATGTAGATTTGGTTTATCACTTTCATTTGAATTTTTGGGCTGTATCATTCCTATGAATTTATTAGATCTCATGCTGTCATTAATCATATCAATATATCTAGACTCAAATATATTAAGTGGAACAGAAGTTTTGGGAAAAATGATAAAATTATCAAGAGGAAATACAGCAATTTTACTTGGAAGATCTTGTAATTTAATCATAATTTATTTTATCAAAATTTTTTTGATTAACCAAGTTTAAATAAAGTTGTAAAATTTTAAAATATTTATGATTAGTAATTTTACTGAAAATATAGACCATTTGATGAGAAATGCTCAGTTAAAAAAAGATCAAAACAATTTAAAAGAAGCATTAGATATTTTAAAAAGAATTTTAGATATAAACCCAAAAAATAAAAAAGCTCTTAATAATATTGGGAATATCTTTAAAGAAAAAGGGATGCATGATGAGGCTATAAAATTTTATAAAAAATCTATTTCTGTTGATTTTAACTATAAAACTGCAAAGATTAATTTGGCTATACTTTATCATGAATTAGGAGATTTAAAAAATGCCGAAACTCTCTACAGAGAATTAGTACTCTTAGATAATAAAAATTTATCTGTCTTATTTAATTTATCAAGAGTAAATTTTAATTTTTTTGATAATAAAATAATTAATGATATTAAAAATACTTTAAAAAATGATAAATTAACAAATTATGATAAAGCCTCTGGTTATTTTATTTTAGCAAAAAACGAACAAAAGAAAAAAGATCTTGAAAAGGAAATGGAGTATCTTAACAAAGGACATGAATTCTTTTGCAAGAGTACTAATCCAAAAATATTTAATCAAAGTTTATCTTATTGGCTTGAGGTTATTCCCCAAAAATTTAATAAGATTAAAATTATAAATGATAAGTTAATTGAAAAGAAAAATAATTTATTAAGACCAATTTTTATAATTGGTATGCCTCGATCAGGCTCTACTTTAATTGAAAGCATTATATCATCTGGAAAGGTTACTATACCGAATGGCGGTGAAACAGCCACAATAAATTGGGGTGTGATAAAATCAATTAAAGAGTCTAACCAAATTAATTTTCCAAACATAGATGATTTAACTATTGATTGTAAAAAAATCAGCAAAGATATAACTGAAAGATATGAAAATTTAAATTTAATAAAAAAAGAAAAAAAATATTTTTTTATTGATAAGTCCTTAGAAAATTTTTTTTATATTGAATTAATTTTAAAAATATTTCCTAATGCGAAATTTATTCATTGTGAAAGGAATCATAAAGACTCTGTTTTTGCGATATATCAAAATTTTTTAACTAAAATGAGTTGGACCCATTCTCTTGAAAATATTTTAATTTACATAGATAATTATCTTAAAGTGATGCAATATTTTAAAAAAATATATGCTGATAAAATATTTTCTATTAACTTATCAAATTTTACTGATAACACCGTCAAAATTTCAAAGAAGATGTTTAATTTTTGTAATCTAGACTGGAGCGATCAAAGCCTTGAATTTTACAAAAGAACAGATTTATTATCTAAAACTGCAAGTAATATACAAATCCGTGAAAAAGTATTTAAGTATAATAAAGAAAAATATATTATTTATAAAAAGTTTATTGAAGAATTTGAGAAAAAATATTCTTGGTTAAATGACAATTAATGATTTATTTATATTTCTTGCAATTAAGAAACTGGTATTTATAATAATTTAATATTAGGCGGGCATAGCTCAGTGGTAGAGCGTCTCGTTGCCAACGAGAAGGTCGAGGGTTCGACCCCCTTTGCCCGCTCCAAAATTATGAGTGATCTTTTAACTAAAAAATGTGTACCCTGTGAGGGTGGTGTTAAACCTTTTGATTTCTCTGAAATCCACATTTATCAAAAAAAAGTTGATGGTTGGGATATTGTGAAAAACGAAAAAGATGTTTATTTCATAGAAAAAAAATTCTTATTTAAAAATTTTTTAAAGAGTCAAAATTTTGTAAACAAAGTTGGAAGAATAGCCGAAGAAGAGGGTCATCATCCAGATATTTCGTTTGGCTGGGGATATGCAAAAATAAATATAACAACACATGCAATAGAAGGCCTATGTGAAAATGATTTTATTCTAGCAGCAAAAATTGACAAAATATTTAATGTCTAAAATGCCTGGTTTTTGAAAAAACTAGAATAGTGTCCGTTGCATTAGCAAATTTAATAATTTCTTTATCTCTAATTGATCCAGCTGGCTGAATAACAGCAGTAACTCCAGATTGAACTAGTTTCTCAATACCATCTGTGAATGGAAAAAATGCGTCTGAAGCGGCAACAACGTCATTATTTATTTTATTAAATTTATTCATTTTGTTAATTGCAATTTTACAACTATCAAGCCTACTAGGCTGTCCAGATCCAATACCGACGGTTGATTTATCACTAGCGAGGACTATTGCATTAGATTTTACATAACGACAAACATTAAAAGCAAATAACAAATTATCAAATTGTGACTTGGTTGGTTTTTTTTTTGAAACAATATTAAAATTATCTTTTGAAAATATTTGTCTGTCTTCTGATTGTAACAACATAGACTCATTAATAGAGCTTAATTTTAAACTTTCATTAAAAGAAAAATTTGAAGCATCTATTAATCTTAAATTTTTTTTTAATTTTAATATTTTTAGAGCATTTTTATTAAATCCATTAGCAACAATCACCTCGAGAAATATTTTATTTAGTTCTAAAGCTAAAGTTTTAGTTATTTTAAAATTGCAAGATACAATCCCACCAAAAGCACTTATAGGATCACATGATAAAGCAGACTTATAACTATCAAAGTTATTCTCAATCACTGAAACTCCACAAGGATTTGCATGTTTAACAATAACAGTACCAGTGTTTTTTGGAAATGATTTGGAAATTGTTAAAGCAGAAAAAATATCATTATAATTGTTATAACTTAACTGTTTTCCACAAATTTTATTAATCTTTAAATCTTTGTTCTGGGAATAGATAGCGCTTTGTTGGTGAGGGTTTTCTCCATATCTTAATTTTTCAACTAAATTTCCATGAGTAACTTTTTTAGTTGGAAAATCAACATTTAAGATTTTATTAAAATAGCTTGCAACAACTGAATCATAAAAAGCTGTTTCAGTAAAAGCTAATTGAGACATTTTTTTTCTAAATTCTAATGTTGTTGAACCCTTGTAAATTTTTAATTGATCAATAAGTTTTGAATACTGTTCTGGAGATGTAATCACCGTAACATCATTATAATTTTTTGCTGCTGCTCTTACCATAGTGGGTCCTCCAATATCTATGTTTTCAATAATTTTATTGTGATTTTTTGTATGTTTTAGTGTCTGTTCGAAGGGATAAAAATTTACGATTACTAAATCAATGTTTTCAAAATTATTAATTTTTAGATCTTTAAGATGTGATTTATTATTTCTTTTGTTAAGAATTCCTGCATGAACTTTGGGATGTAAAGTTTTAACTCTGCCACCAAGAATTTCATTAAAACCTGTAAATTCTGAAACTTCCAAACACTTAAAATTTAGTTTTTGGATTTTTCTAAATGTTCCACCTGAACTAATGAGCTTAATGTTATTTTTTTTTAAAATTTGAAGAAGTGGTTTTAAATTTGATTTGTCTGAAACTGATATCAAGGCTGATTTTATTTTTTTCATTATATTTTTTTTATTTCCCATTTAATATTTTCAGTCTGATTATTTGAAATACCGGTGATAAAAATATTTTGATTTTCAATGTATAAATTTTTATTACCAAAATATAAACCATTATCAATATTTATATCATAATTATCACATGTAAATTTCCAGCCCTCATCATGAAACTCTATTAGAATTGTTTTATTATCCTGTGTCTTCATTAATTTAACCCCTGGCTCTACATGAAATCGAATATCAAACTTATAATTACGATTTGTTTTTTTTTTTATTATTTTGTCGATCCCAATAAATGCCATTTGATCAGGGTAAAACTCAATTTCTCTTTCATGGATAGAGCCATATTTTTTTATATACCCATCATGTGAAGCATTAATTTTCCAGTAATTTTTTTCAAATATGGAATTTTTTTTTATTATCTTCACTCCATTTTTTGTTAATAAAGAGTCTTGAACCTTAACAAACTTACATGATGAATTGTCATCAATGACTAGCGTATTTTGTGCTGCCGTAGATTTTGATAATTGATTTAATCTATTATTTTTTTTTTTATAATATCCACAATTACTGATCAATTTTTTTCCATTGGATATTATTTCAAAAGATAAAGCCCCAGATTGATAATCTTTTGTAAATTTAAACCCAGGTGTAGGGCCAGTGTCCATTGTTAAGCAAATTTTTTTATTTTGTAAGATTGTGTAACCACCAAGTTCTTGATTTTCATTTTTAAATTTATAACCTAATCTTTTTAAATAATTATCGAAATCACCATTGTTTGAAATATTGTTTCCATTAAATAAAAAATTATAACCAGGTTTTTTCCAAAAAAAAGCATAACCTTGTCCAAGATAATAAATAGTTTCATCTATATGTTCAGGAATATTAACTTGAGACTCTTTAAACCATTCTCTTATCAGAATAAAATATTTTAGGTAGAAAGTTAATTGTTTAATATTTCTTGATTTTGGAAAGCCATAACTATCTAAAGCTAATTTTGATATTTTTTTAAGGAGAGAGGAGCCATATAATAAATAATTTTTCTCATTATGGTAACAAAGTCCAACCAAAATAATTGATGCGCACCCTATTAATTTGTCATCAACCAATTCTGATCTATTTGTTTCATTAATTAAATGGTTAGTTTGTTTTTGTATAATCTTATTAAAATCATTTTTGTAATTATCATCACTTTCTTCATAAGTAAGATTATGACAAGATAGCCAAGCAATTATTCTTTTTGCAGTTAAGTCAAAATCCCAACTTTTGTGATTATATTTATAATTATGATTAATCCAGTTTGTAATCACTGATTGTGTAGTTTCTTTTGAAGACTTTAGATCTAAGCTAAAAAACCAATAAAAACTATTTAACTTTTTATATTCTTTAAAACTTAATTTATTATTATTCCAAATTTCATCTAAAGAAAAATCCTCAATTTTAAACTTTTTTTTTTGATATTTGATTAAAGATGAGAGTAAATCGGGGCTTGGTTTATAAACTAAATCTTTGTTATCTACTTTGGAGATTTTTTTATTGTAAAAGTTTGAGTTTAGGTAAATTTTTCTTAGTTGATTTAAAATATTTAACAATAATCGATTTATATAAATCATGAAATTATTTTGATTTTAATAATTCAATATTTTTTTTAACATCTCCATTATTACTTTTAAAAATTGTAGTGCCAGATACAAGAATGTTGGCACCAGCTTTTATTGCTTCTTTAGCATTGTCAAAATTTATTCCACCATCAATTTCAATGTCAAAATTTAATTTTTTTTCTTTTTGTATTTTGTTTAATTCTTTTATTTTAGTTAGAACTTCAGGCATAAATTTTTGACCACCAAATCCTGGATTTACACTCATAATCAGAACTAAATCAACTTGATCTAAAACATCTAAAATAATATCAATTTTAGTTTCAGGGTTTAAAGATACTCCAGCTTTTTTCTTCAATTTTTTTATTTGTAAAATTGATGATTTAAGATCCTTAGTTGCCTCAGGATGAATTGTGATTATATCAGCTCCAGCATCAGAGTATGCCTCTATATACTCGTGAACCGGTGAGATCATTAAATGCACATCAAACATTACCGAAGAATGTTTTTTTAACGCCTTAATAACTGGGGGACCAATAGTTAAGTTGGGAACAAAATGACCATCCATTACATCTACATGAATCATATCAGCACCACCTTCTTCCAATTTCTTTATTTCATTTCCTAATTGACTAAAGTCAGCTGATAGAATTGAAGGTGAAATTTGTATTTTTTTCATTGATAACTAGAATTACTAGTATCAATTTTTAAAATTTAATTGAATTAAAAAATTGATAAATTTGTCTAGAAATTTCACTTTCAAGAGGAAAAGACAACATGCCCATTACTGAATAACCCAAAATCCATGGCATTAAGTAAAATCTAATCATGAAAAAAAACCAAGCCACATACAATGGGACCAGAGGTTGAATTATAAATGACGGTGTCAAGGGTTTAAAAATCCTTAGTAATGGATTAGTAAATTTGACAAATACTCTCATAAAGAAAAATTGAGAGTCTTCTTTTTGGAAAAAATTCATCGCAACCCTTCCGATAAGTGTCCACATAACTACTCCAAGAATATAATCAATTATATAAACTATAGGATGAAAGTTAGCAGACATTAAAAATTTATATTGGAAAAATTAAGAAATTAAAAGGGGCGAAATTAATCGCCCCTTTTTAATAATATTTATTGTTTTCCGATGATAGATCTACCTGATGGTATTCTAACTTCGTCAACCATTCTTTGAGTTGCAGCATTTGGTGCTGAAGTAATTAAACTTACAACAACCATAGATACTAAACTAACAAATGATCCTAAGATACCGAATGTTAACTGAGTTATTCCAAGGAATACAGTTCCTCCAGTTCTTAGATAAATCAAGTACGCAGTACCTGAAATAAGACCTAAAGCCATACCAGCTATAGCACCTTCTCTGTTAGCTCTCTTCCACCATACACCAAGTACTAGTGGGAAGAACAAACCAGACATCGCAAAGTCAAAAGCCCAGATTACTGAACCTAAGATACCTTGGATCTCCATTGCCGCAATAGTTGCTCCA
>Ga0209630_10001854_pt1 | contig 21699 bp, 18 predicted proteins | sample COG_01_FD_184745 | JGI IMG/M metagenome (GOLD analysis project Ga0209630, IMG submission 184745) | Pelagic Microbial community sample from North Sea - COGITO 998_met_01 (SPAdes) (version 2) | ecosystem: Environmental > Aquatic > Marine > Neritic zone/Coastal water | place: Helgoland, sampling... | reverse complement strand
TAAGTCCGTCAATGAGAAGCACCCTATCATTAGGATGCTTCTCTTCTGGATTTATGTTATTTAGGATATCTTCAAATTTACTCATTCTCTACTATTGTTTCGTCAGGATCACGATCTAGACCTTCTTCTTTCTCGTGACGATACTTCATAATATAATTGTCACAAAGGGCTTTATATAATTCTTCTTTAGCTGTTGGATGACTTTCTAATAAATCACCAAACTCTTTAGCTAAAAATTGGTGTGTTTCACCATCAGCAGTAGTATACTTATACCATGCTCCACCTTGTTTTACAACTCCATATTCTTTAAGTAACTTTAAAGTACCAAAAACATCATCAATTCCAGAATCGTAAAATACGCTATAACGGACTTTTCGGTTAGGGGGGCCTAGGCGGTTTTTTACAACTTCACATTCAACTTCTTGACCAACTACTGTGTCAACTCCATTAAGCTTTTCTTTAATCTTGCCTACTCCTTTGAGTCGCAAGCGAACAGATGCATGGAATTGAAGCGCTTTACCTCCTGATGTTGTGTATTGATCACCAAACGGCATAGCGTTTAGTTTCTGTCGTAACTGATTTGTAAATACACACAGGATGTTTTGTTTACCAATTAAATTAGTAATCTTACGCATTGACTTTGACATAATAATGGCTTTCGCAGTAGCGTATCCATCTTTATCATAGTCAGCAGCTGACTCAATTTTAGTAGTAGCAGCAGCAACACTGTCAACAACAATTGTGACTAATCTGTCTTTTTGTTTTTCGCGAATTTTTACGATAATGTCTTCCATTGCTTCAAATACGTCCTCAATTGTATTAAGGGGTATATAAAGCATTTTATCAACATCAACGCCAATGGCGGTTAAAAACTGAGCGTCAAGTGCAGATTCAGTGTCAATATAAATTGCTACTCCATCTTGTTTTTGAGTAGAAGCTATAACGTGGGCTGCAAGGAGGGATTTACCGCTTTGCTCTAGGCCCGTAATCTCAACAATTTTACTAACAGGCAAACCCCCGTTTGGTCTATTAGCAATCGCTAGGTCTAGTGGTGTGCATCCTGTAGATACCCACGACTTTACATCTGTTGGCGATTCATCCCCTCCATTGAGAAAGTAGGCAACTTGGTTGTATTCTTTACTGAATTTTTTATTTAGCGATACTGCTAATTCTTCAGTGAGACTTCCCCCTTCTGGGGTTTTATTGTTGGATTTTTTCTTTGCCATATTAACCGAATAAATCGTCTATTTTAGAATTAATGTCAACCTTATCCTTTGCAGGTGGGGTTACTTCAACGGTTTCATTTTCTTCACTTGGTGCCAAATATTTTTGGAGTGAATCTTTCATTTCATCAAATGAAAACTTAGTAAAGAGTTCCTTAATATCTTTTTGATCATCAAGGTATCCTTCAGCTGCGCTACCATCTGTTGAAAGTGGTGATTGTACTGGCTTAACACGAACTGTTGTTGTGTCAAACATTTTACCTGTCTCAGCTGCCGGAATTACTTCAACTGTAATGTCTCTACCTGCTGCAATGTCGGTAATATCACCATAATCTTCATCCATCATAACACCTAAAAGTTCAGTGTATACCATTTTACCAAATTCCCAGAATCGAACGCCCTTATCTTCCTCACCACGTACAAGTACAGGGGCGAAAATACGCATTTTAGGATAGAGTTTCTTAGCTAACTCTACATTATCTGGTTCATTTGACTTACGGAGTTGAGAAGCAAATTCCAAAATTGGGTCTGACTCATCAAAATTTGAGAGTGACATCATTCGGGGTTTACCAATACCGAAGTAAAAATATAATTCAGTGAAGGGCACATCTTTATTGTGCTTATATGGTACAATACGTACTACTGATTTTTCTCCACTTGGTGGTTTCCAAAAGTTCTTTCTGAATTCACCACCTGATTTTCCATTGGACTTATTTTGCAAGCGGTCCATTCGCTTTCTGATTTCGTCTAGATTCATGACCTTTTAATTTTGGGTAAATATAATAACCCAGGCCACGGAATCCAAATATTACCAAAAGGCTTTTTAATCTACTTCAATAATTTTCTTAAGGCGGGTTTTAACCTTTTTAAATCCCCCAGGACGCGTTAGGAGAAGACAATTTCTAAATTTTGTCCAATCAACTTGGTATGAGGTATCTAATTCATCATTATTCATATAACGAATTACTTCATTTAAAGCATTAATCGTATACAAAGTGTTAGTTTGTTTTTTTCTGTGTACTAAGATAGTATTAGGAATCTGTAGGTTATATACAGGTCCATCTATATTGTAAGTTAACATGGTTTTATCCTCCTCTGGTGAAATTAAAACAAAAATTTTGTTAAATAAAATATCGTGTTCCTCTAATATTGTGCCTACAACTTCCTCTACTGTTTCCCCTTGAAGAAAAGTACAGTAAAGTTTATTATTCATGTTATGTTTATTGCATTGTTGTGGCAATAAATATCAAAAGGCCTCAAGGGAAGCGTACGTATATCCTTTCTTTAACTTTACGGGAAAATCTGATGAAATTATGTCTCTAAGGGATTGAAGGAGTTCCTTACCATCCTCCAACGAAAAATCGAATAGCATGGAGTCATACACATATAACACCATTTTTGTTTGTTTACCTTCTAAAAGCTTAAATACTCGCGATAACAAAGTAATATTGTATTCAGTTTCGAATGCCTGGATATAATAGTTAAATAATTTTTGTGGCGTTATATTCTTATAATTACCCTTTAAAAGCTTACGCCTCGCAATTACAGTTTTAACGTATCCATTAGTATTAAATTCGTGCCACAATGAGTCTATAAACTTTTGTGTTTTATTAAAGTACTCGTGTTTAAGGTATTTTTTATTTATGCCTCCATACATTTGTTGGAACGTTAATTCTTTACTCTTTTTATACATTTCATCACTAATCTCAGCTGTTTCAAAATACATTTGAGCTAGTTGTTTATGTACAGACTCACTTTTATCAATATGGTGTCCTACAAAACGTGCTATAATACGGGGGTGATACCCCTCGTAATCCATTTCAATTAATGTATCGTTGTCGGCTTCAAAACTATCTCGCTCTCCACTATCGTGTTTTAGAGCTGAGAAATTAATGCTATTAAAGTTGTTTGTAGGGCGTCCTGTTGTAGTGCAAAAATTGTACCATCCATAAGCCTTATCTTCGTTAATGCTAAACTTTTCATTGATGTCAAAGTGTTTTTTAAATGTGGGGTTAATTTTAAATCCCTCACTTACCATTTTAGCTAACGTAGGTGTAAGAATTTCATTGTACCACTTGTTTGATTCTTCTTCCTTAAAGTTGTTTATATACGGGTATAACGCATCAAACTCTTGTGTCAACGCCTCGTGGTGCTTTGCAATTGGAATGATTTTATTCGCATTATATGCGCCGTATTTACGCTCAAAATATGTGTGAGCGCCAGTTTTAGGTAATGAATCTAACGGTTCGTTTTTTATTAAATAATATATGGATTGTATATCCGTATAAGGGAGTGTGGGAATGTGTAGTAAAGCTTTGGTTTTTTCTTTGACGAATATATTCGTATAAGATTTCAAATATTTTAATGGTAAACTGAGCTTAAACGCCTCGGGATGATCTATATTAATAATGAATCCCTTTTCCTTACTAAATGAATAAATGTACAAAGCACACAGTGATTGTAATTTAGGATGGGTTTCGTCGTTATTGGTAATAAATTGAAGGTAACATTCGCTACCCTCATCTTTAAAAAACCTATCTAATTGCTCTTGTGTTTCTATAAGGTAGTACATACCTTAAATATACGAACAAAATTAGTAAGATCCACCACTAGGAGTAGAAACAGGTTGGGAAGTAGGTACAGTTGTTGGTGGGGTAGGAGAAGATGTAGGTTGTGGAGAAGGGGTAATAGGAGGTTCAGGAGGTGTATTATCCGTAACCATATCACTTGCATTTTTTCCTTTATAAGCTCTGCACCAATATTGGGTTTCTACTATAGCATTCCATTTTCCACAATTACCAGTTGTTTCGTTATAAAATTTACATCTTTTACAATGTTGGTGTTTAGGAACATTTTCATTGTCTATAGTATTAGGGTGCTTATTACCTAATTGATAAGCAGCAGGTAATGTTTTAGGAACTATTTGAGCGTTAGGATAAATTCTATTTGAATTATTTAATAGTATTACTCCATTTTTTAAACCAAATTCATTTTTATTAGGGAAATAATTAAATATTCCAGGTATATCGAATTCTAATTGGCGTAATCTTTTAGTATTTTCTTCTTCATTATTTTCTCCTAAAGACCATTTTATAAAAAATATCCTATTTAAAGATTTATTATATTTTCTTTTATTAAAATTTTCATAAGTATCCTTTGATATTTCTGTAAATTCTTTCGTATTTAATCTCACTGAAATATATCTATTAAAATACCCATTACCATAATCTAATAAAGTAGGAATAGGGGTTGAAGATGGAATTTGAATATATTCGTCTTGTTTTTTAGATAATTGGCGTTGTAATGCAGAATATACTCTATTATTAGTATATCTATCTACAACATTTTGGTTGCGATTGATTTTAAGGGGGCCTAGTTTGCCTTTTAAGTTTTGAGGACTGTCACCTGCAAATACCCTTCCATCATTTAATTTAATGTAATTTCCAGTATAAGACTTTCCATCAGATAGAAGTTTAAATTCAGTTCCATCTGTGTATAATACTTTGTATTTATTTTTTGGTAAATAAGCCATTATCCAGGATCGGGGATTTCATTATTATTAAAACTTTCTAATACAAGATCTATTTCTTCTTTAACATCATCAACAGAATAAGTGGTATCATCTTCACTAAGTATAACTTCACCATCTTCTATTAAAGTTGGTATAGTATAATATTGGGATCCTCCTGGGGTTTCTATTTCATAAATATCAAAGCCCTCATAGTTTTCTATTAAGAAGGGTTCTGGGGGGTTATTAATAACTTCAGGCTCATCGTTTTCAATAAATGCTTGTACAGCAGATCCAGCAGTAGCGGCTAACGTATCAAACCTCATCCAACACCCAGTATCTCCTGCACTAAATTCTTGAAGAGTAGTTCCTGATTTTAGTTGGTCATTAGCACCATTAGTTCTAATATTATTTCTATCTCTTACCCAGCCATTTAAGAAAAGATCTGAGGCTTCCTTAGTAAATGCTATATTATACCACACTTTATCGGTTGTAGTACAATCAGATTTTTTAATATAGTGAGTTTGATCTGGGGCTTTAGAATCTATAAATTCACCTGTTCTAAAATCTCGAATCTTAACATTATTGATATTTGATGGGGTTCCTACGGAAATATACGCCTGGGTTACAACATAACATTCTATATCTTGGCCATCTTTTTTAATAAAAGTAGTAGATTTACCATCTATTTTTTGTGGTTTAAATGTAGGTGTTTTAGAAGGGGTCTCAGCAAAATAAGTACTATAAGCCTCAGGTAATATAGCTACATACCCATTTGAAAATTCTATAGGTCTAACTCCTTCGGGTTTTATAGTACCTAAAACCATTCCACCGTTTTGCCAACTATCAAAAGCACCTATAACATTATCACCCCAATCAGCATGACTTTCATTATTAATTTCGGGGGAGCTTCTTAAGAAAGTAATACCAATATTAGTCAGGGGTGTAATTGCATCGCCATCTTTAGATTTAATAGTATTATCTTTAATTTTCTTTAAATAAACTAAGTCATTATCAGTAGCTTGAGATATATCAGTTACATCTGGTTGTCCTTTGGGGTATTCATTGGTATTACTATCTGCACTAACTTGACTTTTTTGTTTTAATATTTCTTCGTCTGTAAAAGTAGCTGTAGTTACTCCAGTTACAATTGGTTTTTTACCTTCTTCAGGTAATATAGTCATTTTACCACTTATATCTGTAGTCCAGTCTTGACCTGCTGTTATTTTTTGTTCTTCCCCAAATACTATAAAACCAATATTAGCATTAGAATATGCCTTAGGTAAGCGATCTTTTCTAACCTTAAACATATTACCTATAACTACCCCAGCAATACCATCTAACTCAGCACTAAATTCTAAGGGTATTACAGAATTAAATACTGAAGTTTTTGAATAAGCCATACTAAGATAAGCTGCATTTTTTTGGTATTCTTTAAGAATACCTGTAATATTTCCTTCACCTAATGTTTCTTTATCATTTGCTGTGAGTTTTAAGTTTCTAAAAAAGCTAGAAAAATAACGATTTATTTCAATACCTAATTCATTTTGTTTAGACTCGTATTGACTAGCGTTTGATGTAACATCATTTTTGGTTTTTTCCCAATTAGAAGTAATATTAGTACTTAATAAACGATTTTTTATAGATCTATTAAAAGCAGCAAAAGTAACCCCATCAATATCTTGAATACTTCTAGGGTCCTGTGATTGTATTGCTATAGTAGAAGACATAGCACTTGGGACATTGCTAGTATATTCAAATTTTCTTAAAATATTTTTATTACTAAAAGGAATAAATTCATGTAGGTCTAAAGGTACTTCACTATTATCTACGGGTAAATCAATAACAAAAATAGTATTGCCTTCTTTATCATCAGTAATTACAAAATTATGGTTAGGACATACTTTATTAACTTCACCCCAAATATCATTTAAAAATTTACCTAAAGTATAATCAGCATTATCGTTGTTTTTTTCTGCTAAATTAGTAAGCATGTTAATGTTTAAAAAAATATTACCAATACGCCTAGATCTATCTGTGGTAGTTATTTTTAGGGGGGTTTCAGGGGATATTTCTACACCCTTGTAATATACAGGTTTGTCTTTGTCATAAGTTCCTATAATATAATTTAAAGGGAAAATATCAGTTTTAGGAATATATCCTAAACTATCTTCAATTCCTAAAGTATCTATTTCGCCTCCTTGGGATTCTAAGGGGTTAGTTTCAAATTGAACAGGTAAAATACAAACATTAGCGTCACATGAAAAATCTATTATAGTATTATTTTGAGTATTAGTATAATTTCCAATAGGGACATGGAGCAGTGGATCTAATTTAGTTATTCCTTCTATAGGATCATCGGTATCATATAATCTATCAGAAATTATGTGTACAGGGTGTTTACCTTTTTCATCTTTGGTTATAAGATTTTCATTAATTAATGTACAAAAAGCATCCCATCTAATAAAAGGTTGTGGGTTTTTATATTCGAGCCCACCATCAGCCTTTTTTTTTCTACCCCCTACAGGAATAATATAATTTCTTAATTCTTCTTTATTTTGAATTTGAAGAACGTTAATCAAGTAATTTTCTAAATTAACAGATTGAAATTTAACTAAATCTCTTAAAAACATTTTAACATCACCAGATTGTTCACCATAATTAGCATCTTGTGCTAGGGCTGAGGCTACTTCAGCTTGTTCTTCATAAAATTCTTTTTCATCCTTACTAGCGGCGTTTGTTATATCTTCATTGCTAAAATCAAAGATTTCGCTTAACGCTTGGTCTTCATAATCTAAAGTAGTAATACTACTACCACCTTCACTACTAAATGAATTAAAGTGGGCATAATTACTTAGTGATCTTATTAATCCTTCTAAACCATTATATTGAGGAAATATTCCTGCTTCTAATGCATTATTAAATGTAGTTTGATCTACAGAAACAGTTGTAGTAGTAATATTGTCACCACTGTCCCAGCCGTCTCTAAGTCCAGAATTATTAGAAAATTTTTTAGATGAAATTATTACATTTGAATCTCCATCATTTGTAGATTCATTATTAGCAAAAATACTAGGTGTACCATTAACTGTAGAAAGGCTAGGTATTTTAAGACTATCTATTACCTCACCTATAGAAATTAACTCTGTATAACAGCTAAAACCACCATCTTCTCTTGCTTGAAACCCAAAGTTTTTAACAAATCCTAGAAACCCATCATAATTACCATTATGAAATTCTTTTAATTTATTTATACCTGAAAATACTTCTTCTTGAGTTAAGTTATTAGTATAGATTCTAGAATTTTTACCGTCTTTATCAGCAAAAAAATCTTCTAATAATCTTTTACCTTTATATACTTCTCCTCTATTATTAATATAAGGTGTCCAACCCCATTCTAAAACAACCATATAACCAGGTCTCATATAAAGCATTTCTAGAACTTCTAGTTGCCTTCTATTATGACATTCAAAATTAACTTTAGCTTCTCTTAAAGAACCGTATGCTGATTTTGTTCTAATATTAGCATCTATAATACCAGGCATAGGGACAATCCCGTATCCATCTCTTGATGCATCAGCCCCAATAGCTAAATCACCATATCCTAAATTAGTTTTTTGTCCTGGTCGGGGGAATGAATCCCTTGGTGTAGTTACTCTTCTAGTTATTTTGTTACCATCTTTTACTCTGGCAAAGTCACTTAATACACCTCCTTCTAAAATAAAATTTTGAGATAAAGCAGCTCCTTTTAAAGAATTAAAGCTTTGTTCGCCTTCTAAACCACCTATCTCAAGGTTAACATTTTCAACATAATCAACCATAGAGGTTAACCTAAGAATACATTGTTTATTTAAAGTATAATTATAATATGCTCCTGCATCTAGTTCTTTGACTACAGTTCCACTTTGTAATTCAATATTGTGTTGTGAAGAAAGACGATTTTTTTGACTAATAACATCACCTGTAAGAGTATCTGTGTCTTTAGGGTTTCCTATAGATATTATCTCTTCTCTAAGTGATATTTGGTCTCTAACATACTTTCTAAAGGTATCTTTAAAAATACTCATCTAAGATTATTATTAAAATTTGTAAATGAATTTACATATCTATCTGGATTAGCAGGTATTCTAATCTGTTCACCTAAAGCTACATAATAACTATCTTTACGTAATTTATTAGGGTTAGCTGCTAAAATTATCCACCAATATTGAGTATCATTATAAAACTCATAACTTAAATTATCTAAGCGATCACCATCTTGTGTAATGATATATGTATCATCTTGACTTAATGGTACATCAGGTAAAATAGTATTTATATAATATCTTTTACCTTGACGATTACGTAATTTTTTTATATCAGTAAATCTTTTCATTATAATGCTAATCCTCTTTCTTCTATTGGTGTTATATCATTAGAAAGTGAGGGGTTATTTATAGAGGGAGTAGGTAATGGGTTTAAAGCAGGAGGTGGGGCAGGAGGTTCTGGAACTGATATTATATCTATATCAGCTACTTGAGCATCTGCTGCGATTCCATTTATATCAAACTCGTCTTGATTTTCATTGTCACTTTGTCTAGCGTATTTTCTATTATTATTAACCCCAATTTCAGGTAATATAAATGGTGTAGTAGGACTATTTGAGGGAGCAAAATTATGTACTGGTTGGAACTCACAAGATACATCTAAGATGTGAGGATATTCATTTAAATCTCTATCAACCCCATTAGCATCATGCCTAATTTCCCAAGGATAAGCAGTATTCCAGCTTAAATTTACTGAAGTAAAAAATCCGGGGATTTCATTCATCCAATCTCCTATAGTTAAACGAGAAAATACACCTCTCATTCTTCTGTTTTTATATTCGGGTGCGGTTTGAGCTACTAAGTAATTTAATTTTCTCCATAAAGGTTTTTGTTCGTGACGTGTTTGGGTATGGACTTTAAACCCAAAACTTATATTTCTTTTAAACCCATCGTACGTATAAAATTCTTCAGCTCTACCATTATATTTAAAACTATTCCAATTACCGCTATAATTATCTGCTATATTATCTAATAAGGCTCTAAATAATATAATATTATCATTTAATGGATTTTCATTATCAACTACTGCTATTTTAAATTTGATGTAGTCTTTAAAAGTATTATCAAAAGATTCAAGGTTTTCTCTTTTAAATATATTAGCTGCAGATATTCTATCTATGGTTTTTATATTATAAACATCATAATTACCTTCATTATTTTGTAAATCAATTCCTGGATCACCTAAATTATAAAGATTAATTCGTGTTTTAGAACTTTCTATAATAGGACCTTTACCTTGGATAGTTCTATAATCAACATAATTAGCTTCTCCTATATTAGGGTTAGTAGTTAAGTCACCTTGCCTTAACACAAATAAATCTTGATTAAATAAAGGTAAATAACCTCTATAAGGGTCTGCTTTATATCTTTTTATTTCAGTATCACCAATACCAAAAGTTGAATGGGGGCCCGCAGGATATCTTAATATTAAGTCTTCTCTTTTTACTCCCTTATCTTCAAAACCACCTCCATATACATTAGTATATTTTCCAAAAAGACTAAAATCAGTTTCATTTTCTGAATCAGTTGTACTATATGCAAGTAATGTAGACTCATATTTAGGACCCCCTAAATTAGGGTTATAGTTAAATCCATTTTCAAATTCAGTATCAAGTAAGCCATCTTTTCTAAATCTAATTCCAGCGGCTCCAGTACCTGTGGTTAATAATAAGTTAACAGGGGTTTTTAATCTATTTCGAGGGGGGAGATTTTCTTGTATTGTATCTCTTACATTTGATATAAATCCTTGCCCTTCTTCTTTACGGCTTCCTGGTTTTATAGGTAAAATAGGACCTTTAGGGTTAGTTGCTGCTAAAGCTACTTGTGCTCCTGCCCAAGCTAAACCATTAGGTGATAATAATAATTTTCCTAACCTTACTACATCCTCAACAGCTCTTGTAGCTAAAGTTACTGCTCCTCCCCTTACAAAATTATCAGTAATTTCTCCTACTAAATCTAATCTTCCATTAGTTGTTTCTTCAACTTTTGGTAAATCTTTAATTATAAAAGGAGGTTGGGTATCAAATTGAAATTTTCCAGCACCCTCTCCATACCCTAATGATCTTTGCTCAAAAGGAAGGGTAGAAGTTGTCCCATCAGGGTGATTAACCGTGATTGAATTATTTTCTTCGGCGAGTAAGAGGAGATTTTTTAGAGCTATCGCCATGAATCATTAATCAGGAAGAATGTCTATATACTTATCTGGAGTAATCCCATCTAAATCCATAGTAGAGGGATTTACAGCTGCTGCTGCACTGCCATAAGCATATTGGTAAGCGGGGCCTACTAATGATCTTCCTGCTTGATTTTCTAAAGGGCCACCGTGAAGTTGAGAATTATTAGGGATGCTAAAAGGATATGCTCCTTTAGTTACATCAGGACCAACTACAGGAAAATTAGGGCCTGATTGATTAGCCATTTCTCCTACAGGACCTTCTCCTTGTACTAAGTCATGAATTGATTTTAAATCTTTAAGTGCCATTGTATTATTGTTTTGTTATAAATATTAAGCAAATGTAGGACTTGCCTGCATTTCTTGGGTTCCTCCTAATCCTCGTCTACCATTACCATTTGATGCAGCAAAAGCATCCCAATTATTTTGGATTACTATAGGTGTTGGAGAGGATTTAGCACCTACTTTAGGACCAACTTGTAGATTATCACCAGGGGTAGTTGTTGCCATTCCACCATAATTGTCAGTGATTGTAAATGGGCCTTTACTTGCAGGTGCTATACCATCTCTAACTTTTTGTTTAGACATGGCTACAGCACCAAATAATGCTGCAACTCCTGCTAATGCTGCTATAGTACCTACTATGGGCCCTGCTTTAGCATTTTCTCCAAATATTTTAGCTACAGCAGTTACCATAGATATAGCTGCTAATACTTTTTGAGCTACTACTAATGTTCCTATTATTCCTAATAAAGCCCCCATAACCCCAGGCATTGAAGCAAATGCAGCTGCTACTCCAGAAACCATATCCATAAAGGGTATAAAGGCTGTTGCTATATCACCTAAAGTAGCTTGGAATTTTTCTTGGGCAAGTTGTAATCTTTCTTGGGTATCTAATTGTTCTAACCTGTCTGCTAACTCACCTTTACCAACTGCTCTAAGCTGTTCGGCATTCATACCCATAGTTTCTTGCTTAAAAAGCATATCTGATAAGGCATCTGAACTCATACCCATAGATTTGGCTAAAGCGTCTTGCTGTAAGGTATTCATTTTAGTAAAATCACCAAATGTACCCATATTTTTGGCTAACTCTTCAGCTACTGTAGCTTGATCACCAGCTAATGCTGCTGCCCTAGCACGCTCAAGGTTAAGTTGTTTGCCTGTTAATAATTCTGCTTCTAATTCTGCTTCTATACTATTTTCAAAATCTAATAATTGTTTACTAGCATTTGCTATATCATTTATTTCTGCTCCTAATAATTTAGCTTGTGTAACGGCTTTAGCTATTATTTCAGGATTTCCATTTAATTGGGCTCTTAATTGTCCTGAAACTTTACCTGTGGCTTCAAGGATACCTTTCATGTTAAGAGCTATACCTGCTCCTTGTTGTAATTCATATGAAGCTCCTAAAGCATTTTCTTCTACTTCTCTTAAACTATTACCTGATATTTGGGCTTGAAATGCTAAACTACCTGCTGCTTCTGCGGATAAACCAACTACATCTGTTAACTTAGAAGTAGTCATTAACATTTCGTCATTAAATCTAACAGCTGTTCCTAACTGTTCGTTTAATGTGCCCATAGCCTTAGCCATTCTAATTGAATTAACTGCTATATCGCCTGATTGTAGGGCAGCTACAGCAAATTCTTGCTTTAAATCTACAGCTTCTTCTTTAGATAAGTTTAAGTTTCTAGCTATTTGAGTAGTTTCTTTATCAGCAGCCAATAATTGTTTAACAAATTCATCTAATATTCTATTAGATAATCCTTGTAATTTATTAGAAACTGCTTGGGCTTCATTAAGCAAAATTTGCCGTTTAACTTGTTTTTCTGTTAAACCTAATGATTGGGCTTTCATTTTAGCCGCAGTTCCTGCTAATGTTCCTGCTTTACCTTCTAATCCTACTTTAGCTGCTAATTCTTTAGTAAGGCCTTTACCTGTTTTTAGCCCTTCTTTAAGAGCTTTTAGTTCATCATTAGATAAACTTTGCATTCTTTTTTGAATACTTTCTCGTGTAGCTTCTTCTCTAACCTGTTCTTTAGTTTGGTCAGTACTGCGTGAAAGATTATTATTAACGTTTTGTGTTAAATTAACAGTTTGAGTTAAATTTTTATTTAACTCATCAACAAGATTACTAATTTCAGCAAAAGCTTCTCTAATATTTTCTGCTGAATTATTAAGATCATTTACATTATCTGTAGCCATGGAATAGAATTATGTCTAATATAAATATTAAGATTTTAAGTTTTTTGGTATATTAGGCATTTTTGGGATATTTTGGGCTGTGCGATTAGAGGTTTGTAAGGCTTTTTTGTGTTCTTCATTATGTTTTTCATGAAGATCATTAATTTTTCTAATATGAAATCTTCTAATATGAATAGGCATATTATATACTTCAGAATGCAAAAAGCCTCCATTTCCATAATATACTAAATCATGGATTTCGTCGTAAAGTTGAAATTTATAATTCGGTGTCAGGCCAAAAAAACGTGATCCCAATTGGGATCTTTACGTCTCCTTTTACGCTTCCAGCTTCATTTTCAAGATCAAAGGTTAAATTTACATCAGGCTGGATTTCTTTGATGTATTCCCTTAAAGCTCTTGCATCTCTAGCTAATAAATTAGTATCTACGAACTGACGAATAGTTTTACGTTCATAATCACCTTCTATAGAAAGTATCATATGTTTTAATCTAGTACTATATTCAGTAGAATTATTTTTATTAATTTTTTTAAGACCTTTAACTTCAGTGTCAATTTTTTTCTCATCAGCATGAGTTAAAATTTTAAAAGTAATAGACTTATTGATAGTAGGAAGAGTAAATTCAAACTCATTTTTACCTTTTTCTAATAAATGTTCTTCTTTTAATTCTTTATCATCTACTTCTGTTAGGTCTACAGTAAATTCTTCATCTCCTAAAGTAAAGGTGTAATCTTTACCATAACCTAAAACACGAGCTGCGATCATAATTGCGTTTTTATCACCTACTACTAAATCATTATAATTAATTGGTGTGACAATTAAAGATTGTAATAACTTATCTATTACAGTACCATTTTTAATATAACTTTCATTAGTTAAAATGTCTTCTTCTTTAGCAGTCATGTACTTCATTTCGAGTGTACCTTTAGCTAATGGATTATCTTGGGGATAAATTAATCCTTTTGAGGGTAATGTTACTTCCTCGGTTGGAAACATTGATTTATTTTCTTCCATATTATAACTTATTATATGTTTGCATATACATATGTAAAAAAAAGAGGTGCTTGCGCACCTCTTAATTTATTTATGTTAAAAATCTTAGTAATTTAAGATTGCATAATCCATAGCAATTGTTAAGCTTATTTCCATTGGGGTAGATGAAGTCCAGTCACCTGATCCAAATTCTGCATTAGTAACATAAGCACCCTTACAGATCCATTCTTCAACAACATCACCAACAGGTCCTAAAGTATTAAATCTAATATCTTTTTTATAAAAATCAGAATATCCATCTCTACCAGTTACTGACTCGTGATGTAAACGAACCCATTCCATCACTGCTTGTGCTCCTGAAGGTGTTACAGGATCGTATAATGTACAAGTAATTGGAGACCAATCGGATTTACCCTTTACTTTTCTTTTTACATTGATATGGTCGAGAACCACTTCTTCTGCGGTATACTTTGGTTTATCTGCGGTTTTAATGAGATAAGCGGGTATACCATCGATGTAAAATATAAATCTATTTTGCAGCTTAGGTTCGTAAGCTGTATAGAACATATCTGCTGAACTTAATATTGCCATTGTCGTGTTGTTTTGTTATAAATATATTAAAGCTAAATTTTTAGTCGTTAAATGTTGCACCTGTTGGTTGGATAGTGTAGTCTAAGACTATAAATTCAGCAGTTTTAGTGGGTTGGATAAATATCTGACCAACTAATTGGTTTCTATCAATTGCTTCAGCGGTGTTATTAGTTTCATCCATAACAACTCTAAAGGCATATAAACCTTGTCTCTGCTGTACTGATTCTAAAAATGGGTTAACTGCGTTTAAGAATTTATTTCTTGTTACAGTTGTATTTTGTTCAAATACTAAATTTTTAGAAGTGTCACCTATAAAGTTTTTAAGGGAAATTAATAATCTTCTAACATTAATACGATCTAAAGCACTTGCTTTTTTCTGTAATGTTTTTTGCCCATAAGCAACAGGTCCAACTTTAGGGAAAGTTGCAAGTGGGTTTACTCTATTATCATATAAAGTATCTCTTAATGCTTGGGTTAGTTTAAATTCAGTTCTTACTACAGGTAATCCACCTCTATTTAAGCCTGCTGGTGCAAACCATGGAGCTGCTATTCTGTCATTTGCTGCATATACACCCTGCATTACTGTTGAAGCAGGAACCCAAACGTTTCTACTTAATTCAGTAGATGGAACTTGAACCCAAGGCCAGTAAGTACCAGCAAAATTAGTATTTAAAGTTCCTGATTCTGTTGTTACATCACTTATAGAAGCATTGTAAGCTACTAAATCTGTAATAAAGAATGTGTCTCCTCTTCCTTCACATAATTCAATACATGAAGCTACAGCACTTGCATAGTTCTGATCATACATTCCAGGGATAGTAATAGTAGCAAATCTGTATTCGTCTGCGTTTTTAAGGATATTTAAAGTTGTTGTGTAATCACTAGCTACTAATCCTTGAGAATTAGTAGGAGAAATATTTTCAAAAGTTAATAATGCTTCACTCGCAGGGATATTAGTACCAGTAGCACCGTGGAAGGATCCACTTTGTACATTTGGTAAACGTTGTGAGTAAGATACTCCATTAGAGTCGGATCCGACTTCTCCATCTACACGCAAATAATCAGGTGTTTGTAGAGTTACAGATGATACTCTTACAAATCTAGATCTATTTGGATAATCACCGTTAACTCTAACAACAGTTTGGCCTTCATATTCAGTTGCTGAAGTGTATTGATCACCAATTACTTTTGCTATATAGTTATCTGATTTAGGGTCTAAACTACATCCTATAAATGTTTCTAAAATAATTTTGTTGTTAGTGTTATCATCACCCCTTCTAATAGAAACATTAAATGTTCCTGTATTGGTGTTTACCCCACTAATTTCATATCTTAAGTTATCTTTAGATCCTGATTGTAATGATCCATCTGAATATTGAGCACCAGCATCTGTAGCACCTGTTGAGTTATTAAGAACAATACCTTCACCTAAAGTTTTTAAAGTAAATGTTATATTTCCTGCACCATCAGTACCACCTGATAAGGTTAATACATCTGTTGAAATGCTACCACCAGAACCAGTTTCTATAGTAATTAAATTACCAACTGTACCCGCATTAGAAGCTGATATTCCTAAGAATGTTGTGCCATCATTAACTGTGATTCCAGCACCTAATGCATTTGAAGTACCAATTTTAGATACTAAGTTATCAATTGATGTTGCATTATTTGAACCAGTAGAAACAAAGAATAAAGGTGAGTTATCTGCAGGAATTTCATTGGGGTCTGAAGCAATGAATCTAAATTCAGTACTGCCAACAGTTACTTGTAATTCATCTCCTTCGTCTTGGAAGAAATTATTAACAAATACTAATGAGCCACTAGCAAATCCTGAAGATGCCCCTTGATTTGAACTTATGTTCGTACTTGTTGCATAGTCCCATGCAGTTCCAGAACCTGAAACTACTCTAGTAACTAACATGCTATTACCTCCATTAGCAAAATACTTTTGTACTGCAATAGAAGTAAAAAATTCTAAATTATCAGAACCAGAAACAAAGGTTGTTCCAAATTTGTCTTTGTAGTCAGCAAATGAAGTGACTACAGTTGGTTGTTCAATGGGTCCTTTTACTGTTGGACCAACGATTGCAGCACCTACTTCTACGGGAGCAGGTGTTATAAATGACTGGTCGGTTTCTCTTTGAAATACTCCCGGTGATACTATTTGTTCGGCCATTATCTTCTAGATTATTTGTGTTGTATATAAATATGGGTTCCTTTGTCAAAACATGAACAAAGTGAAAGCTAATAATAAATATCTAGAAAAATATTAAACCTTAATAAAAGAATTATTCTTCAACCGTAAAAGTACCCTCTTCTAAATTAACAGAACCTTTACCATATTTTTCGAACAATTTTGATGAAATTTCATTTTCTTTAGTATATAATTCATTAAATTGCTCAGCAAGTTGATTTAATTGCCTTTTAATATTGTCTTCAGCAATACCCATTTGTCCTCTTTGGAAAGTAAGTTCACTTGTTTTAGTACGAAGTTCATTAAGTTCTACAACTTCTTCAGTTGCAAGTTTTGAAGTTTTTGATTTTTTAACAGCCATAACTTTTTAATTTTGTATGTTTGGATATACGTATGTAGTAATTTTTAAAGAACCAAAAGATTTAATAGGGCTTTGTAGAGTCTAATTGATTAGATATACTACTTGGGAGAATAAATTCAGTAGCACCACTATTAACTTGATTATGGTATTCATCCCGTATTAATGTAAGTACAGTATTAACCCATACTTTATTTTCTCCTGTTAAAGCAGCATTACGCTGCATTTGTTCATCTGCGTATGATAAGATGATAAGTTTACATTGTTCTTCCATTTTTATATTTAAATTGTTATGTCAAGTTGATCTGTTGATGTTGATTTTGATTGGCTACTAACTAATATAAGGTAATCTTGAGTAAAATCTTCACTATTAGCTCCTTCTATAGAAATAGTTAAATCAGATCCCCCATTATAACTAGAGTTAAGTCTTATTCCCGCACTTAATACTGTTATTGGGGTAGTTCCAACATAAAGTGTAAGATAATCATTATACTGATTAGTGTGAGTACCTAAGTTCCACCAACCTGTATTCGCATCGGAATCAAATGCTTTGAAGGGCGCATAAGTACTATTAATACCCTGAAATGCATAATTAGCGTCAGCTACATATGGAGAAGGTGCATTATTAGCAGTCATGTTTGGAGGATATTCATTTGCACTAGCTCTATTACTGTATACATCATCGTAAAATCTTAGGTCTTTAGTATACGTGTGGCCACCTGTTCCATGTAAATGGTATCTCCAATAAGTTCTTGCGTCATTCCCTCTAGTATATGTGCCTGTTATTTGTGAACTTGATGCATATCCAAAGTCTTGTACCTTAAGGGAGAATGTACGGGTACCTTCAGTTCCCTCATCTACCCATGTTAATTTCCCATTTGTTTGGTCATAAGACATGGATGTATTAGGGATTACTAAAACACTACCAGATTTAATTTCACAAAATACAGCTAAATTTACACCTCCATCGGTATATGAAGCGGTATTTGATATAGTTAGTGTTTGGTTTGTATATTGGGTTGCTGCTATACTAGCGGTTTGGGGGGTTGCTGTAGGAGTGCCACCACCACCACCTTGCGTAGTGAAAAATCCATCTACATTATTTAAATCTGCTGTTGATACTCCTGAAATTTGTCCCATTATGAATCTAATTCTATCCAATCCTTTGATGGATCGAAAAATACTAAGTTTGTGCCTACTTTATACCCCATTATTCTAACTACATCACCTGTTGTAAATCCACTAATATCTGTGGTTAGCCTTCCTGTGGCTGTTGATAAATAAACTACATCTCCAACTGACCCCCCTGGGTCGGCTCCCATGTAAACAATACCACGTATTACCATACCTGTGTTAGAATTTGTTGAAGTTGCAACTCCCATAAATCCTTTAGAAGTTGATACAGCATCGGCATCCGAAGAAGCCCATGCACTTGCCCCCAAATAATATACATAACCTGCTATAACTGTGTCACTATAAAAAGTAACAGTTTCAGCATTAATTCCTTTTGCTCCTGCGGAACCTGCAGAACCTGCAGATGTATCTATTTCACTTACTTTTAAAGTAGATCCATTACCACTAATATCACCTGTGGTGGTTAATGAACCTAAGGTGCCTACTGTTGTAATATTTGAACTGCCCGCAAAAGTTGATATTGCGGTGTTTTCAACATTATTAAGTGATAAAGCTGTTTTTGTTTCAGCTACAGTTAAAGCCTCTAATGTATTAGAATCATCAAATCTAGCAAATTCATTAGCATTTACTGTACCTGTTGTATCTACTGTACCCGTGTTTGTGGTATAACCTGCACCATTTGTAATGTATTGGTTGTCTAGAGCACCACCATTACCTGTGTAGGTAGACAAGGCTGTGTTTTCTACATTATTAAGGGAAAGATCGGATTTTAATTCTGCATATGTCCTTCCTTTAATGTTAGTACTTCCCGCTAGTAAAATATCATTAGTAGTTAATGCTTCCTCTGATTTTAAAGCGTTGCCACTTGATTTACCAAAGGTTAAAGTAGCTTGATAGATTGATGAAATGTTTGTGCCATTGTCAAAATAGTCTGTAGCATAAACATTACCACTTGCACTAACATCAGATGCTGTTATAGCACCACCTAAGTAAGGGAATAAAGTATTAAGTGCTGTTGATTTTGCGGTTTGGGGACTTGAGCTTGGATTTGCAGTAGTATATATAAGGTGGCTATTAGAGTTAGGGGTAGCATTCAATGCTTTAAAAAGTGTATCTCCTGTAGGTACAAATGATATATTATTACCATTAAGAGTAATGTCACCATTTGTATCAGAGGTTATTACGGCCGCATTATTTCTATATATTTTAAAATCAGTACCATTATGTTCAAGTAATCTACCATCGTCATTTGCTATATCTCCTCCATCACTACCACTTGTAATTTTAAAGGAATTAACATTATGAATTAAAAATTCATTAACAGAACCCACTGTATTTAAATCTATTAATTCTACATCACCAATCTTTAACATGTTATGGTGATTTTGATCCATTCCAGCTCCGGAAATTATAAGTCCTGAACCTGTAATTTGGAAGGTATCAACCCCAGCTATGTCAAATCCAACATTGTATTCACCTACTAATAAACTAGCAGAAGTATTTGGTTGGAGGACTTCAAGACCAGTTAATGTTCCTAATGATGTTATGCCAGATTGGGCGGCTTCAACATTTAGGGTTACATCACCTGAAGCTCCTCCTCCACTTAAACCAGTGCCCGCGGTTACTGCGGTTATGTCACCTCCTCCTCCTCCACTAGCGGCTGCTAATGAAGCTGATACATCACTAAATCCAGGGATTGCTACAGTACCCGTGAATGTGGGAGAGGTAAACATTGTAGCTTTACTCTCGTTAGTTACGTTTCCTAAACCAACATCTCCTGCTGTGGTACCTTGAGCTCTTAAAGAAGCATAGGTGCCAGATTGAGAAAAAGCGTCTACATCTGTAATGTTGGTTGAAGAAATTGAAATTGTACCACCTAAAGTAAGGTTACCTGAAGTAGTTACTGTGCCTGAGAGTGAAAGGCCACTAACGGTACCTGTACCCCCTACAGATGTTACAGTACCTGTGTTTGTGGTATAACCTGCGCCGTTAGTAATATACTGGTTGTCTAAAGCACCACCGTTGCCTGTGTAAGTAGATAAGGCTGTGTTTTCTACGTTGTTTAATGATAAATCGGTTTTTACCTCTGAGTAGCTTCTGCCTTCAATTGTATTAGCATCTGTGAATTTAGCAAAATCATTATCTACTGGGGTGCCTGAAGTATCTACTGTGCCTGTATTTGTGGTATAACCTGCACCATTTGTGATATATTGATTGTCTAAAGCACCTCCATTACCTGTATAAGTTGATAGTGCTGTGTTTTCAACAAGATTTAATGATAGATCGGATTTTAATTCTGCGTATGTCCTTCCTTTAACATTGCTACTACCCATCAATAGGACATCATTAGTAGTTAATGCTTCCTCTGATTTTAAAGCGTTTCCACTTAATTTACCGAAAGTTAAGGTGGCTTGTTTTCCGTCAATGTTACTTTGGAGTGCAGAGCTAGATGCATTTAACTGGGTAATGCTGGCTTTAGCGTCAATGTTGCTTTGGAGTGCGGAGCTTGAAGCATTTAATTGAGTAATACTAGATTTAGCGTCTATGTTACTTTGGAGTGCAGAGCTTGAAGCGTTTAACTGAACTACAGTTGCTATAGTAGCATCAACTGCTATATCGTTAGCATTTGCAGTAATTCCTGTGCCCCCTACAACGTTTAAAGTAACTGTTCCTGAAGTACCACCACCTGTTAATCCATCTCCAGCTGTTACACCTGTTATGTCTCCCGCAGTAGCTGCTGCTAATGAGGCGGATACATCTGTAAATCCGGGAATTGCTAATACTCCACCAATAGTAGTATGCGAACCACTTACTGTGATTGCCTCATCATTAAAGGAGCCTATTTTTACGGTATCGTCTGAGAATACCTCTAAAATTGGTAAACCAGAAACATCACTAACTGCAAAAAGTGAGCCCGAAAGGGAATCTGTAATTGAGAATAATGTTCCTTCGGAACCTACAATGTTAAATAATGTTGAGCCTGAACCTATAAGTTCTAAACTTCCTGAGATACCTGCGCTTCCTGTAAAAGGAAAACCATCACCACTTCCCTCACTAGCTGCTGCTAATGAAGCAGATACATTTGTAAATCCAGGGATTGATAATGTTGATGATACACCTAAACTACCTGTGATTTGAGTATCATCTAGAGCTATAAGCCCTTTTCTTGCTATAAATTCGTTTGCCATATTATTCCTTTTTCACTTTCCAAAGGTTCATATATAAATATTATAAATC
>Ga0209630_10001846_pt1 | contig 21734 bp, 19 predicted proteins | sample COG_01_FD_184745 | JGI IMG/M metagenome (GOLD analysis project Ga0209630, IMG submission 184745) | Pelagic Microbial community sample from North Sea - COGITO 998_met_01 (SPAdes) (version 2) | ecosystem: Environmental > Aquatic > Marine > Neritic zone/Coastal water | place: Helgoland, sampling... | reverse complement strand
ATTATCATTAAACTGATTAATGATTCGTATACGAAAGGGGTTAGAATTTCCAAAATGGCAAAAGTCAATTCGGTCCACCCGAAGGTGACCGATGACAGAGAGATCACCATCTGTTTTTAGCAATGCATATACCTGGGTTAAGCCTTGATTTAATTCCTCCATTCGAGAAGGCTCGTACATCACACTTTCCCAAAGCGTGTCTTCTCCGTTTTTATCCATAATTGGAAACCCTTCTTTCCAATGCATCAAACCCTCATAGCTCACAGGAAGTTTCATGTCTCTATCGAATTTCTCAAGATATAACCTTAATTGTGTACTAATAGCATAGGCCGGTTTTTTCTTAGAAATGTCCATGTATCAAATTTATTAATTTTAAAGGAAAAGTATCCTATTTTATCCGTATTTAGTTTTGTAAGCCTAACAATGCCCTCCTTTATAAAGCTAATTATATTAAAGCGCTATATGCGTTTTATCTTGGGTTGTAGCTTGTTTGAAAATTTCTTCTTCTTTATTGTTATATTTGGAAAAAAAATAAGCTATTCGCCATGAAATCATCTTTGACTTTTGTCGTATTATTTCTCACGAGTTTCGCATTTTCACAAGAATTGTTTTGGTCTGCCGAAACAGAAGTTGCAAGTGGTTATGGAAACCTTCGACCTCGAATTGCATTGACCTCAAATAATGTTCCTATTATTGTGTGGGGAGGAGGAACGGGCGCTCAACCCGTATATGTTTCTCGATTAAATGGCGGAGCATTTTCCACGCCTATTGCGGTAAGCCCCTCAGGAATAAACCCTTATACAGCTAATTGGACAGGCCCAGATATTGCAGCTAAAGGTGATTCAGTGTGGGTTATTTATGATGCGGAATTAAATTCTGGGTTTGACGTTTATAATGTAACGTCAACAGATGCTGGCGTTTCTTTTTCGGATACGGTAAACATTAGTGGGTATAGCGGCTTAAACAGATTCGCTTCAATTGGAAGTAACGTAAATGGAGATATTGCGGCAAGTTATATGGCACACGATGCGAACTGGACTAATCCCCGCTATGTCGTTTCTAACTCCGCTGACGCAGGAACAACTTGGCAAACCCCAATTAATGCGAGTGAAGCGCTATCAGGAGCAGAAGTATGTGACTGCTGCCCTTCTGAAATTATTTTAAACGGATCAAACCAAGCACTTTTATTTCGAGATAATAACGCTAACTTAAGAGATATGTGGGCCTCCTTTTCTGCTGACGGAGGAGCAACTTTTCCAATAGGAGGTGACGTCGACGATGCCGAGTGGGTTCTAAATGCATGTCCATCAAGTGGAGCTCATGGGGCTTTTATTAATAATAGTTTTTATATGGTATGGATGACTGGTGCGTCAGGAGCCTCAAAAGCAATGATTACTACAGTGGATAAATCGAATGCAATTAGCACAACCAATTGGGGAATGCCAGGGGTTCAACAAGGATCACAAAATTACCCAAGAATAGCGGGAGAAGGAAATACAATTGGAGTTGTTTATCAGGAATATATTTCTGGATCCCCAGGCTATGAATGTTATTTTGCATATACATTTGATGGGGATTCAAAACTTGATTCAATAGCTCTGTTAAACGAACAACCACTTGCAAGCCAGACTAATCCGGATGTTGTTTTTGCTGATGGTGTGTTCCACTTTGTATACCAAAACGGTTATACGGGAGGTGTTACGTACCGTACAGCTATTGTTGGCAGTGTTGGAATCAATGAAGTAAATAAAACGATTTCGATATTCCCTAACCCTGCTGTCAATGAAATAACTTTAGATGGGGTGTCTAATTCGAGAATACAGCTTCTTAACCAGTTAGGAGAGGTATTACTTTCTAAAAAGGTTTATAACGACAAGGAAAGTATTGACTGTAGTCAATTTGCTACGGGGACTTATTTTGTCCAGGTAATTCAAAATAATCAATTGCTGCAGTCTAAAAAAGTTGTTATAATACGATAACTAGATGTATTTATTCTGCCCCTAAAATGTAATGATTTTTACCGGTTTTTAGGATTAGTTATTACCTAACTCCTCCTCCAGCTTCCATCTCCTTAATTGGAGCAACAAATGAAAGTTTTCCTTCATCATCTTCAGCCATCAAAATCATTCCTTGAGACTCCACCCCCCTAATCTTTCGTGGAGCTAAATTCATTAGGATTGACACCTTTTGTCCAACAACCTCTTCAGGAGAATAATGCTCCGCAATTCCCGAAACAACAGTACGAGTATCTAAGCCTGTGTTAACCGTTAACTTCAACAACTTATCTGCTTTCTCGACTTTTTCTGCCGTCATTATCTCTCCGACACGGATATCCATTTTTGTGAAATCGTCAAATGTTACTTCATCTTTCATAGGTGGGAATTTACTATTTTCTTGTGTAGCCGACTCTAGTTTTGCTATTTGTTCTTCAATTTTGTTCTCTTCAATTTTACTAAAAAGCAACTCTGCTTTATTGATAATGTGACCCGTACTCATTAAATCATCTTGTCCGGCTGCCTGCCATTTTAATAACTCTATTCCCAGCATGGAGGCTAATTTATTGCTAGTAAGTGGTAAAAAAGGTTCAAATACAATAGTAAGGTTAGCCGTTATTTGAAGCGCTATATTCATTATTGTTTTAACACGTTCTTCGTCCGTTTTAATCAACTTCCAAGGTTCTGTGTCTGCCAAATACTTATTTCCTAAACGAGCTAAGCTCATGGCTTCTGCTTGCGCTTCTCTAAAACGATAAGATTCAATAGCGTTTGTGACTTTAGAAGGGATTAATGCCATTTCTGCTAACACTTCTTCATCATATTCCGTTAGGTCTCCCCTTTCTGGAACAGAACCATCATAATACTTGTGTGTTAAAACTAAGCAACGGTTCACAAAGTTCCCGTATATAGCAACCAATTCATTATTGTTTCTTGCTTGGAAATCTTTCCATGAAAAGTCGCTGTCTTTGTTTTCGGGAGATATTGAAGTAAGCACATATCGAAGCACGTCTTCCTGTCCTGGGAAATCCTCTAAATACTCATGACCCCATACAGCCCAATTTCTGGAAGTGCTTAATTTCTTTCCTTCTAAGTTTAAAAACTCATTAGCAGGGACATTGTCTGGCAGTATATGATCTCCTAGTAATTTTAGAATAATTGGAAATATTATACAGTGAAATACAATATTATCTTTTGCTAAAAAGTGAACCAATTTAGTGTCAGCTGACTTCCAGTAATTCTCCCAATTTCTTCCAGTATCTTCTGCCCATTTTTTTGTTGCTGAAATATAGCCTATAGGCGCATCAAACCACACGTATAGCACTTTTCCAGACCCACCATCAACAGGGACCTCAACCCCCCAATCTAAATCACGTGTCATCGCTCTAGGCTTCAGTCCTGAGTCTATCCAACTCATACATTGCCCAACTACTTGATTCCGCCATTCTTTAGGATTATGAATTTGAACACCATCTAATTTCCCGTTCTTAATCCAATCTTTAATCCAGTCTTCATGCTTATCCATTGGCAAATACCAATGAGATGTTTCTTTTAGTGTTGGAGAATTACCGCTTAAAGTAGATATAGGGTTTATTAAGTCTAAAGGACTTAGATCCGATCCGCATTTTTCGCATTGGTCACCATAAGCTCCAGGAGCCTTACATTTTGGGCAATCTCCTGTAATATACCTATCTGCTAAAAACTGATTGTACTCTTCGTCGTAATATTGCTGGGTAGTTTTTTTTGTAAATTCTCCCCTATCTTCTAAATGCTTAAAATAATCAGAAGCCGTTTTTTTATGCAAGTCGGAAGATGTTCTATGATAAATATCAAAACTTACTCCAAGTTGCTTAAAGACATCTTTATTGATTGCATGATATTGGTCCACAATAGCCTGCGGTGTTGTTCCTTCCTTTTTTGCGCGCAATGTAATTGCAGCGCCATGCTCATCCGAACCACACACAAAAGCGACATCTTTACCGTTAGAACGCAAAAAGCGCGCATATATGTCAGAAGGGATATAAACACCCGCTAAATGACCTAAATGCAATGGTCCATTTGCATAAGGAAGGGCTGCAGTAACGGTGTATCTTTTCGGATTCTTCATTCAATAACTTACTTCTTAACACGTGGGTTCATAAAATTGCGAACGCAAAGATAGTTTTTTGACTCTTGATATAATATATTCGATACATGAAAAATTCAATCCTTCCTAACAATCTCAAAAAAGGAGATAAAATAGCGCTAATATCAACTGCTCGAAAGATTGATGTAGAAAAATTAGCGTACGCAAAAGAAGTTTTGAATAATTGGGGACTTAAGGTGGTTGAAGGCAAAAATTTAAGAGCCGAGAGTAACCAGTTTTGCGGAACCGACTACCAAAGATCATCCGACTTACAAGAAGCAATAAACGATAATTCAATTCAAGCCATAATTTGTTTTAGGGGAGGGTATGGAACAGTAAGGGTTTTAGAAAGGGTTGATTTTTCAAACCTAATCAAAAATCCAAAATGGATTTGTGGTTATAGCGATGTTACAGCTCTTCATAATTACCTAAATAGTAAATGTAACATTGCGACAATGCACTCTACAATGCCCGTAAATTTTGAAATGAACACAAAAGAATCTTTAGAGACATTTCGAAAAGCTTTATTTGGCGAGAAATACGCCATTATTACTGAGACGCACTCTTTAAACAGAGAAGGGGGTGTTTCTGGAAAAATTATTGGCGGAAATTTATCCATGCTTTATAGCCTATCCGGAACAAAGTACGATATTGACACAAGGGGAACAATATTGTTCATCGAAGATCTAGATGAGTACCTCTACCATATTGATAGAATGATGTGGAATTTAAAATTGTCTGGAAAATTGAATAACCTTGCAGGATTAATTGTTGGTGGAATGACGGACATGAATGACAACGATATTCCCTTTGGAAAGCAAGCTGTTCAGATTATCAAAGAAGCTGTTGAGGAATATAATTATCCTATCTGCTTCAACTTTCCTTGTGGGCATATAGACGACAACAGGACCTTAATACTTAACAAGGAAGCTAATTTAATAGTAAGTGATTCAAGCGTGAATTTAGAGCAATAAAAAGGCCGTTCTTTCAAACGGCCCTTAAAAAGTTAGGATGCTCTATTTATCTTTCAAATTTGCCGTAATCTTTTGGAATAATAAAAGTTTCAGCGCTAATTTTTTTTGACCCAATCTTTTCTGCTTTTAAGGTTGAAACAATATTTCCGGTAGAAAGAACGTGTTCTGTGCTTAACATAGGGAAATGGTTTTCCATTCCCTCAATCTCCAAATAATACATGGCTTGATTTTCTTTTCTATTTAATGTTTCTAGCATTGGAATAAAGAACTTATAATCTCCCTTTGTAATCCAATAAACAATTTTTCTGTCTTGCGCTTTGTTAGTAACAATTACTTCAAAACAATTTTTGCCTAAAACTTCTTTCGTTTTCCCAGTTTTCTTAATATCAACATCCAAAGTTTTTGCGGGTCTTCTGTTAGGCGTCTCAAACCACAGCTTCCTTTCCGGACTGAGGGCATATGTTTTTTTCGTAACCAAATCCATCAATTGAATTCCGTCAATTGTTCCATCTTCACCAACTTCTTCAATCCTAATATCGTTTCCTTTAACAAAGTACTTGTAGATAACGTGAATTTTTCCAACGTTTTTTTCAAAGATTATTTCCCCTTCAAATTGCGCTAAAGATACAGAAGCTATCATAACAGCAGCAAATATAGAAAGGCCAAATTTTCGTAGATTATTTTTCATGATTGTAATTTTCTTTTTAAGTTCGACTAAGATATAAAAATTTATATCATATCTAATAATAAATATGCCCTAACCAAGTATCATACCAAAAGAAAACAATGGAAGAAAAACATATTTTAGGAAAAAATGGAGAAACAATAGCAAAAGAGTACTTACTTGAAAAGAACTACTCAATATTAGAAAAAAACTGGAGATATTTAAAAGCTGAAATTGACCTCATAGCACAAAAAGAGGACTTTATTGTTTTTGTGGAGGTTAAAACAAGAAGCTCTAACAATTATGGAGACCCCGAAAGTTTTGTTTCTGATAAGCAACAAAAAATGATTATTAATGCCGCCAACGAATATATTATAAAAAATGATATTGAGCGTGAAGCCCGATTTGACATCATTTCAATTATTATTACCAATAAGACAGAAGAAATTAAGCATATAGAAGATGCTTTTTATCCAACATTATAATTTTTTAGGTTAATCTTTCCGATATTCGCGTCCTAGACTAGAAGGGATAATGGTAAACAAGAAAGGAAAAAACTACGCGAACAAATTAAAAACTAGTTCAAATAAACCGGAAAAGAGTAAGGAGGTTGTCGAAAACACTCGTTTAAATAAATATATTGCAAATGCAGGCGTGTGTTCTAGGCGTGAAGCAGATAAGTTGATAGCGAAAGGAGACGTAACAGTAAATGGGGATGTCGTTACTGAAATGGGACATAAAGTTAGTGATTCAGATGATGTACGATATCTAGGGAAAAGATTAAAAAAGGAACGTTTTAAATATATTTTACTAAATAAACCAAAAAACTATATTACCACTGTTTCAGATACACACGAGCGACAAACGGTTATGGAGTTAATAGAAGGAGCCTGCTCAGAAAGAGTTTATCCGGTTGGTCGATTAGACAGAAACACAACAGGCTTGTTGTTATTTACAAACGACGGAGAACTAACCAAAAGACTTACGCATCCAAGCTATGAAATAAAAAAAATATACGAAGCAGTGTTGGATAAGCCTCTTGAAGAGGCCGATTTGGCAAAATTAACGGAAGGGGTTGAGCTAGAAGACGGAATAAGTGTCTTTGATAGTGCAGAGTATAATGGTGCTCCAGGTCAAAAAACTATCGTACTAGTAGCAATCCATTCCGGGAAAAACAGAATTGTAAGAAGAATGTTTGATCATTTAAGCTACGATGTTGTAAAACTAGACAGAATTGAGTTTGCAGGGCTTAAGAAAGGAAAAGTTACACGAGGGAAATGGAGAATACTAGACAAAAAAGAAGTTGGGTTTCTAAAAACATCTAAATAATTTCTTGAGACGCAATTTCTGCAGCAGCTTGTTCGGCACTTCTTTTTGATAGATCGGTTGACTGCCCTTTTAAATCACCATTAATGAACGCCCCCATAGTAAACTTAATTGATCCTTTTACAGTTTCTTCCTTTATGGTTTTAAACTCTAAGGATAATTTATTTTTCTGGCAATAAATTAATAATTGACTTTTATAGTCAATATTAATTGACTCCAAATTTCCCAAATCAATATAGCGCTCAAGAATGTCTTTAATAAACACTTCCTTGGCTTTTTTATATCCCTTATCTAAGTAAATTGCTCCAAAAAAGGCCTCAAATACATTTCCTAATAATGATTTGTAGGGAAAATTACCTTTTAAATATTTCACGAAAGGCTCCAGCCCAATTTTTTCTCCTAATGAATTCAGACTTTTCCGGCTTACGATTTTTGACCGCATTTGAGTGAGGTAGCCTTCATCCTCATTAGGGAATTTTTCAAATAGATATTCAGAAACAATCGTTGAAATAACAGAGTCCCCTAAAAACTCAAGCCTTTCATTGCTCAGTTTTAATCCCCGAGCATTTTTTTTAGCTACCGACTTATGGCTAAACGCCTGAGCATACAACCCCAGATTTTTGGGCTTAAACCCAAAACTTTGGCGAATAAATAACTGTAACTGATAATTTTTAACGCGTGATTTTCGATTGAACAACAAACTTAAATACAATTAACCAACGTATTTTTTTACTATCACTGATGTGTTGTGACCGCCAAAACCAAATGTGTTACTTAGCGCAACATCAACTGTTCTCTTTTCTGCCTTGTGAAAGGTGAAATTCAAGTTGTAATCAATGTTTTCGTCTTCGTGCTCAAAGTTAATTGTTGGCGGAACAATATCTTCTTGAACTGCTTTTACACAAGCAATTGCCTCAATAGCTCCTGCTGCCCCTAATAAGTGACCCGTCATAGATTTAGTCGAGCTAATATTAAGGTTGTAAGCATGTTCGCCAAAAACCTCTTTAATTGCTTTTGTTTCGGCAATATCTCCAAGTGGAGTTGATGTTCCATGCACATTAACATAATCAACTGCAGTCGGGTCCAGCCCAGCGTCTTCTAAGGCTAACGTCATAACACTTGAAGCTCCTATCCCCTCCGGATGTGGAGCTGTGATATGATGTGCGTCAGCGGTCATGCCGCCACCAATTACTTCAGCATATATTTTTGCGCCTCTTGCTTTAGCGTGCTCTAATTCTTCAAAAATTAAAGCTCCAGAACCTTCTCCCAAAACAAACCCATCACGGGTTGCATCAAATGGTCTAGAAGCCGTCTCTGGGGAGTCGTTTCTTTTAGAAAGAGCCTGTAGCGCATTAAAACCTCCAATACCTGCAACATTAACTGCAGCTTCAGAACCTCCCGTTACCATAACATCAACTTTACCTAATTGTATTTGCATTAAGCAATCTATCATAGCATTTGTAGCAGATGCACAAGCTGAAACAGTAACATAATTTGGCCCCCTAAGACCATACTTAATAGAGATGTGTCCCGCAGCAATATCTACAATCATCTTAGGAATAAAGAAAGGATTGAACCTAGGGGTTCCATCTCCATCTTTAAAGTTGAAACACTCTTCTTGGAAAGTTTTTAAACCTCCAATACCTGAACCCCAAATAACGCCTACTCTGTCTAAATTTACTTTTTCAAGATCTAGTCCAGAATCTTCCATAGCTTCAGTTGCAGTAGCAACAGCATATTGCGAAAAGGGGTCTAGTTTCCTAGCCTCTTTTCTATGCATAATCTTTTCAACATCAAAGCCTTTAACCTCACAAGCAAATTGTGTTTTAAATTTAGAAGCATCAAATTGCTGAATAGGTGCAGCACCACTTACTCCATTAATAAGATTGTTCCAATACTCATCTAAAGTATTGCCAATCGGAGTCAATGCTCCCATTCCTGTTACAACAACGCGCTTCTTTTCCATAATAGCTTATAGAAGTTAAAAAAGAAAGATAAACTTATTTGTTATCTCCAATATAAGAGATAGCATCACCTACAGTAGCGATCTTTTCTGCTTGATCGTCTGGAATAGCAATATTGAATTCTTTTTCGAATTCCATAATTAATTCTACGGTGTCCAAAGAATCTGCTCCTAGATCGTTTGTAAAACTTGCTTCTGAAGTTACTTCTCCTTCATCTACACCCAATTTATCAACGATAATTGAGATAACTCTTGATTTGATATCTGACATGATTTTTTTTTAAAATTATTTAAATCTGAATGCAAATAAAATACATTTCGTTAATCCAGCAAAATTCTTTTCACTAAAGTTATTAGGAATACGTTTTTAAGAACTTATTCATAGTACGCAACCACCTCTGATAAATCTTTTCTTTTTAATTCTGGGACCAAAACATTTTTATCGGAGTAAACCACTGGTAGAAGCAAGTACGGCCGTTTATTTACTGGCCTATTTAAAGCTTCTGTTAGAAAATTCATAGGGCTTGGAGTGTGTGTTAAAGTGACTAATCCAGCGTTATGAATTGCTGTAATTAAAAACCCACAAGCGATCCCTACGCTTTCATTTACACAGTGGTAGTTTAATTTTTCACCATTTTTGTCAAAACCATAGGCTTTTTTCATAACAATTATTACCCAAGGGGCGACATCTATAAATTCTTTCATCCAAGTTGCTCCTAAAGGCTCCAAGTCTCTAATCCAAGAAGCACTCATCCTTCCTTCGTAACTAATTTTTCCTCATTTTCAGCCAACCCTCTTATTCTGCTTTTTAGCTCTGTATTGGAAACAACACAAAAAGTCCATGTTTGTTTATGTGCTCCTGAAGGCGCAGAAAGATGCCGTTAAGATAACATTTTCTATAACCTTCTTGCTTACGGGCCTATTCGAAAACTGGCGAACGGTTCTTCTTTTATTCATTAAATTATAAAAAGACATGCTTTTTTCCAATGACTCTTGCTCTGTTAAGTTAATCGCAGTGTATTTTAAAAAGGGTGACTGCTTTCGTTCATGTGCTAATAGGTTGATTTTTGTTTATGATTTTAAAAGTATAAAAAGAATTGCGGTAAGACTTCGGTTATTCATGTTTTTTAATAATACATCGTGGTAAACTTCATTTTAAAAGCAGTTTGTCCAAATTTATAATTATAGGAAAGATAGATTGACAAACCAAATACTCAGATAAAGTAATTCGTAAAAGCTAAACCATTTAAAAAAGAAATTCAACTTGTTGAAGAAGAGAATAAATATTTACTTTTTTACCCCATTCTATGCGTTTTGGATTTACCTTTGTACAGAATGATTAAGCACAAGAAATGAATATCGCCTTATTTGCCTCAGGAACAGGGAGTAATGTTTACAACATTATACAGCATTTTAAGTCAAACGACTTAATAAGCGTTGTTGCTGTGCTTTGTAATAAAGCTGGGGCCGGGGCATTAAGTCATGCAAAAAACGCTGGCATTACTACACTTACTTTTAGCAAAGAGGAATTTGACCACTTAGTTAAAGTAGAAGAATTTTTAGCAGAGAGGAAAGTAGATCTATTGGTTTTGGCCGGTTTCTTATTAAAAGTTCCAGAGAGTTTAATTGATTTATATCCTAATAAAATTATAAACCTACATCCTGCTTTGTTGCCAGATTATGGAGGAAAAGGCATGTATGGAATGAATGTCCATAATGCAGTAATTGCCTCTAAAGAAAAAAAGTCTGGGATCACAATTCACTTGGTAAATGAAAAGTATGATGATGGAAAAACTATCGCTCAATTCGAATGTTCTTTGAATGAGCACGACACCCCTCAAACCTTAGCACAGAAAGTCAGTGTTTTGGAAAAAGTTTATTTTCCAAAAACAATTGAAGAGTACACCTTAAAAATTAAATAATTATGTTCGCATCAGTTTTTTTTGGATTCGACTTGAGAGAGGTCGGAGTAGCGTCAATGGTACTATTTGCAGTTATTGACATAATAGGCTCTATGCCAATTATTATCAAAATAAAACAATCCGCGGGGTCCATTCATCCGCTAAGAGCAACGGCAGTTGCAACCTTAATAATGATTGGCTTTCTTTTTTTAGGAGAATCAATCTTAGGCGTGATTGGAGTTGGAATTAATGAGTTTGCAGTAGCGGGGTCGTTTGTTCTGTTTTTTATGGCCATAGAAATGGTTTTAGGAATAGAGATATTTAAAAACAAACAAGATAGCTCTTCTTCCCGAACGGCTTCAATCGTGCCGTTAGCATTTCCGGTCATTGCAGGAGCTGGCACAATGACTTCTATTATATCCCTTAGAGCAGAGTTTGCACAGGTTAATATTTTGGCCGCCATTATATTAAACCTAATATGCGTTTTTGTGGTGTTAAAGCTTACGGCTAGGATTGAAAAGCTTTTGGGAAAAGGTGGAATGGCGGTATTAGAAAAAGTATTCGGAATAATACTTTTAGCCATTGCTATAAAGTTGTTTGCATCGAACGGAAAAGAGTTGTTTTAACAAATTTTATGTTAATCTAAACCCAAGTCACCTAATTTTGTTTAACTTTGCATATATTACATTAAACAAAGCATGTGCATCATGATCAAGAGACTTTTATTTATTATGGTAGTTTTTACTGCCCAACTACTTTTCGGGCAAGAAAAGTTTACGATTTCTGGCACTATAAAAGATTCAACCGACGGTGAAGATTTAATTGGAGTTTATGTTTCTGTAACAAATTTAAGTGGTGTAGGAGCGGTAACAAATAGTTATGGATTTTATTCCATTACTCTTCCTAAAGGCGAATACACGGTTTCTTTTAGTTATGTAGGATATAACACTATTGACAAAACAATTTTACTTGACAAAGACATAGTAATGGGTTTAGAGCTTGCTAATAGCTCGGAGGTAATGAAAGTGCTTGATATCACGGCTGAAAAAGAAGACCAAAACTTAACAAGCACAAACGGAAGTACAGTTCGATTAAAGCCAAAAGATATTGAAACTATCCCTGTTTTTTTTGGCGAAAAAGATGTTTTAAAAACAGTTACTTTATTGCCAGGCGTTCAAAGTGCTGGTGAGGGTAGCTCAGGATTTAATGTTAGAGGAGGCGCATCGGATCAAAACTTGATTCTGCTAGATGAAGCACCAGTCTATAATGCGTCACATTTATTAGGTTTCTTTTCTGTGTTTAATTCGGATGCGCTAAAAGACATAAATTTAATGAAAGGTGGGATTCCGGCAGAATATGGGGGCAGGTTGTCTTCTGTTATGGACATAAAAATGAAAGAGGGCAATAATAAGAAATTTAGTGCCTCTGGCGGAATAGGATTAATCTCGTCGAGATTATTAGTAGAGGCGCCTATAGTGAAGAACAAAGGTTCCTTTTTTGTTTCAGGAAGAAGAACTTACGCAGACACTTTCTTGAAGCTTTCCAAGGACAGCGTCAGAAGAGAGACAACGCTTTATTTTTATGATATTAATGCAAAAGCCAACTATTCTTTTGGAGAAAAAGACAGAGTTTTTCTTTCGGGTTATTTTGGACAAGATAAATTTGGTTTTGGAGAATCTTTTGGATTTGAATGGGGAAATACAACTGCAACTTTGCGATGGAATCATATTTACTCCAACAAACTTTTTTCTAACACTTCTATTATTTATAGTAATTATGATTATAAAATTACAATTGGAGGTGCAGGTTTTGAAATAGCCTCTGTAATAAAAGACTGGACATTTAAACAAGATTATCAATGGTTTGCGAATGATATGCACAATGTAAAATTTGGGTTTAATGTTTTAACGCACAAAATCTCTCCGGGAGGAATAAACAGCGTTGAACCTGATGGAATCATTGCTAATCTGAATGTGCAAGACAAAAGATCAGTTGAAGGGTCGGTATATTTATTAGATGAATGGAAAATTTCCAATCGGATATCAGCTAATTATGGACTAAGGTATTCATCTTTTTATGCTATTGGAGAGCAGGATGTTTACAGCTATGATGAAAATGGAGCCGCTTCAGACACAACCTACTTTGGTAAAAACGAAGTTTTTCAACAATATCAAGGCCTAGAACCGCGCATAGCCGCTACCTTTATGTTAGATGAGCATAGCTCCATGAAAGCATCCTATTCGAGGGGATATCAATACCTTCATTTACTATCTAACTCTACGGCTTCTAGTCCTACTGATATTTGGATGCCAAGCAGTAACAATATTAAACCACAACTTTCGGATCAATTTACAATAGGATATTTTAGAAACCTTAAAGACAATACCTATGAGTTTTCTATAGAGTCTTATTATAAGCCTATGAATAATTTAATCGACTATAAAACGGGGGCAGAAGTATTGTTAAATGAATTCGTAGAAGGCGAGCTTGTTTATGGAGTTGGTAGAGCTTATGGAGCTGAAATTCTACTTCGAAAAAACAAAGGAAAATTTACGGGTTGGTTTGGATATACTTTAGCTAGGACAGAAAAGAAATTTGATGAAATTAATTCTGCTAGCTGGTTTCCTGCTCGTCAAGACAGGACCCATGATATTTCAATTGTTGCAATGTATGGGTTTTCGGAAAAAGTAAAAGCATCTGCGAGCTGGGTTTACTACACAGGAAATGCTGTAACTTTCCCAAGCGGAAAATATCAAATAGATGGTATTGTAGCCAATTATTACACAGAGAGAAACGGATATAGGATGCCAGATTATCATAGACTTGATATAGGAGTTACCTTATACAACGATAAGTTTAAAACAAGGATTGATCCAGAAACACAAAAAGAAATAAAAGTTAAAAAGAAATGGGAATCCAACTGGAATTTTTCAGTTTATAACGCATATGCAAGAGAAAATGCGTATCAAATCACATTTCAAGAAAGTGAGTCAAATCCCGGAAAAACGGAAGCTGTGCAGTTAGCGCTGTTTAAAATAATACCATCAATTGCTTACAATTTTAAATTTTAATTATGAAAGTTCTACACATTTATATCATTGCATTAGCACTCTTGATGTCCAATACATCTTGCGAAAAAGTTATTTTAATTGAGTTGAATGAAGCAGGCCAGAAAATAGTGGTTGATGCTATTGTATCGAATGATTCTGTCCAAAATTATGTCATCCTCTCAAAGTCTGGAGGTTTTTATCAAAGCAATGATTTCGAAGCAATATCAGGTGCGATGGTTACAATTACTGACGATGGAGGCGTAGAGCATATTTTAACTGAATCTGAACCAGGCTATTATTCAGATCCAGAACTTATCGGACAGCTAAAAACCACCTATAATCTTGAAGTAGTTACAAATAATCAAACCATAACTGCCAGCACTTACTTGCCCGACACTACTCATTTAGATTCGCTATCTTATTTTTTGAACTCCGGAGGTTTTGGAGACCCAGAGTGGTTTGTTTTGATACATTGGTCGGATAAAGAGTCTGAAGAAAACTTTTACAGATTCAAAGCGACTATAAATGGCGATAAAGACAATCAGATAAGTTTATTAGACGACTTACTGGTAAATGGCGTTGAAACGCAATATCCATTGTTTGATGTTAAGGTAGATGATTACGATAGCCTATCCGTAGAATTTATTGAAATTGATAAAGAAACCTATAATTATTTAAAAGTTTTAGGAGAAATTGCAAGTGGAGAGAACGCAACATCTGCTGCACCAGGAAACCCTGTAAGTAACTTGAATGGGGACGCGATAGGTTTTTTTGGGGCGTATGCAATAACAAATGGCTTTATTGTAATTGAACCGTAATAAACTATAATATATATTATACCTATATTGCACTTATTTAACAATGGATTTTGAATATAAAAACATAGAAATTGCTTCTTCGGCAAAAACCCCTTATGTTATTTTAAACAAGGATACAGGTGAAATTATTATTGAAGGACGGTCATTTCCGGAGAATGCTCCGGAATTCTATTATCAGTTTACTAGGTGGCTCGCCGAATACTCATTAAACCCTGCTCCAAAGACTAAAGTGAGTTTAGGACTACTCTATCTAAATAGTAGTTCTGTTTCAATAATAACGGGTATGATGAAATTATTGGATAACATGATTAGCATGAAGACAGAAGTTGAAATAACATGGGTTTATGAAAATGGGGATGAAGATATGAAAGATCTAGGGCTTTATTACCAAGAGTCCCTTAGTAGTTCAGTTCAAGTTATTGAGGTTGCTAAATTTGATTTTTTAACCTAAAAAAGATGTCTCCAAGTAAGTCGATGTCCTGGAAAAACACACTACACGAAGTGATTTTCGAAGCAGATACGCGGGCTGGAAAATTATTTGACATTGTTTTATTAATTCTGATTCTTGGAAGTGTTGCTACCGTGATGCTAGAAAGCGTTAACTCTATACGAATAGAACACGGACAGACTTTAAATATAATCGAATGGGGATTGACAATCCTTTTCTCAATTGAATACATTACTCGAATCATTTCAATAAAAAAGCCTCTTAAGTATATTTTTAGCTTTTATGGATTAATTGATTTACTATCAATTTTACCAACGTATCTTGGGTTATTTATTACTGGAGCATCATCGATGGCTGCAATAAGATCGATACGTTTATTGAGAGTGTTCAGAATATTAAAACTAGCTAGATATCTTAAAGAAGCTAAAGCATTCAAAAGTATTTTAATAGCAATGCGCCCAAAAATAATTGTTTTTTTAGTTGCAATTTTCTCAATTGTTACCATAATGGGAACTATTATTTATATGATTGAAGACCCTAAAGATGGATTTACAAGTATTCCGAGATGCGTTTATTGGGCTGTTGTTACACTAACAACCGTAGGATATGGAGATATAGCTCCTCAAACTGTTTTGGGGCAAGTCTTTGCATCTTTAATTATGGTAATGGGTTATTCTATTATTGTTATTCCTACGGTATTTGTTGTCACCTCTAGCATGCTGTCTTCTCGAGAGACGATGCTAAATACACAGTCTTGTCCATCCTGCTCAAAAGAAGGACACGACAATAATGCCGAATTTTGCAAGTACTGTGGTGATAGTTTAGGAAACAGTTAGCCTCCTGTTCCGCCTCCTTGAGAAAAGATATGAAAGAATCCCTTTAAAAAAATTGGTTCAATTCCAGTCAATCGTATCGTATTAACCGTACATAAATAATAATAAACTCCATCGGGAACAATCTTTCCTGATTTCATATGCGCGCCGTTCCAATTAACATCAGGGTTAGCTGTTTCGAATATGAGCTGGCCCCATCTATTATAAATTTGAATGTTGATGCTTTCTACGTAACTATAAGGAACCAATGCTGAAAATAAATCATTAATGCCATCTCCGTTTGGGGAGAAAACGTTGGGCAACCAATAAGAGGGGCAATTATCAAAGCAAACAACATTGCTTGAGTCGCTTTCATTTCCGTATTGTACGGAGTCAACAGCTGTAATGACATAGCACCCCGCAATAGAACCATTGTCATTGTGTGTAAAGGTTGTGCCTCCATTGTTGTCAAAAGTTTCAAGCAGCGCCATTTGATTTCCTTCTATCGGAGTATAATAAAGATTATAACTCATTACATCATCCGCACATAAATTATTTGGGTTTGTCCAAGTCAAAGTATTCTCTCCAATTTCACAATTTCCATTTATAGATAATTCCGGTGGACATGGAGGAGTATAGTCTATAGGAGAGTCGCAGGCAATTTGAGAAAGGTTTAATATAGGACTAATTATGCTGGAAGAGGTATAATACCCTTGACTTTGTATATAGTAACAATATTGGGACCCGTTTACCAATCCAGTGTCGGCAAAGCTTTTCGCGGTAGATGTTCCAATCAAAGAAAAGGGCCCGCTAAAATTATTCGCCCTATATATATAGTAGGTTGTATTTACCCAAGGAACATCTTCGTTCCAGGAAACAGTAATTTGATTGTCGCTCGGAACGGTGCTTATAAAAATAGAGCTGGCATTATTAGAGGTTCCAACCAGTAAGCTTGTTCCAAGGCTGTCGTAAAATAATTCTACGCGATAATAATTTGCCTGACTCCTCGTGTTGATTTGATAATGTGTAAATGATGTATCCGAGTCAAAGAGGTTGCTGGTCGGTAGGGTTTGGCCAATAAAAGTGTTTACATTGTTTACGTTCAGACCATGATATACTTTGTATAGATAGGGTCCGGGATATTGCGTTGTGTCCATTTCTATAGGTTTAGACCACATTATAGAGTCTATACCGGCAGATACGTTTGTCTGTAAAACGGAAACATGAGTAATTACTGGAACTTCCTTTTTTAATCGGGCACAAGAGGTATCTGAAGGACAACTTTCTACTTGACCAATGTCATAAAAAGCACGAACTACATAACAATAACCAAGCCCTAATGTAAGTCCTTCATTATCTACAAAAGAAGTATTATTTATACCAAATATCTGCCCGATTTGCGTAAATCCATTTGCGTTTAAATTTGGCTCATAACAACAGTCCGTTGTTAAATTCAAAGACTGATTAGTCGATCGGTATATCCTATAACCCTCAGCATTATTGCAACTTGTAGGATTCCATGTCACGGAAACATTATTTCCAATAGGGTTGGCAGAAACGCCTGTAACTTTTGGAGGAATAATTGTTATTTGCGAAGCGGAATTATCAGCAAACTGAGGGGTTCCATTATCCTCAACCGAAAATAATATTTGATAGGGGTTAGCTTTAATATTATCACAGGAAGTGTTCCATGAAAAAACACTTGACACTGCTCCAGGACCCGTTGCATCATCAAAAACTGCGGGGTTACTATTCAGTGATAATGCGAGCCCAGAAGCCGTTAGGGTAAGTACGTTAGTATTTACATCCGTTGCAGATACAGTAAACTCAATTGAATCTCCTGCAACAACACAAATATCCGGGATAGGGCTTAATACCGGACTATCATTAGAACACCCTGAAATAATTGTGAGCTGAACATCTCTTATCACATAGCCCACTATTGCTCCGTTTCTCCATTCTGTAACTTTAATGGTGTAATTAAACTCTCCGGCCATATTAGGGCTATCCCAGCACATTGTCCCAGTAATAGGGTCTATAGTAAATGTATTTGTTCCCCCATTAACCAAATGGGGAAATTGATACATCCCAGGAACGTGTAATTGAGTGCAATTTTCACCAAACGGCGCTACAAGCATGTAAGAAAGGCTATCGTCATCAATATCAACAGCTAAATTATTGTAACAATATTGTTGTCCGACACAGGCTTGTGCAGGGCAGGGGCAATCATTAAATACAACAGAATTATTTGCCCCATTGTTTCCAGCAAATGGATCAATAATTAATTTAGATTGAATAGAAAAAACGACATCATCCGAATTTCCGGCTCCTCCTGCGTAAATATTAATTATTCCCCCATTCCTATTAGGGTCTTCCATACAAATAATATAAGACCCTGGAGAGGAATAGGTGTGCTGTCCCGTGTATACGCTCTTCTTGTGGTCTAACGGCAACAAAGTCTCGCTTATTCTTGGGATAGTGTCTCCTTCTCCATCGCCATAATCAATAAATAGTTCATCTCTATTTGCTTCAGCGTCATCTCCAACGTCAGTGCAGGTTGTTATAGTAAACTCATAAGTAAGACCTGAAATATGCGTATACGTAATTTCACCACCACGATTATGCGTAGCAAAAGTCAAAACGGGAAGTAATCCAATTATTAGAAGTAATAGATATTTATTTAACTTTTTCATTTTTTATATCTCTAGAAAAGAGAGCATATTTAAAACACTAAATTACTTAATTTGTTGCTTGTATAGGCCAATAATTACGGCATTGTTCTAATTTGACGGATAATCTAGACTATTTGTTGCGGGAACGGTAAAAGGATTTTAATATTCCATTATTTAAGAGTCGATAATATTGACTAATTTCGGCAATCAAAATAAATTGTATCATGATTTCAGTCCTTCCTATTTCCAAAAAAGAAAATATAAGTAAAGTATATGTCGTTTCAAACCTTAATCAGTTAAGTTCAACAGAATTCAATGAAGACGAACTTAATTATTTAAAGGAGACGCTAAAAGATGATTTTGAGTGGAGATTAATTAACCGCTTCAAAGAGCAAGCCTATGTTGTAAAAGTTAACGACATGTCTACAAGCCAATCGCAGGAAAAAGTTAGAAAAGCTGGCGCCAATATTACTAAATCCTTAAACCAATTAAAGCAAAAGGAAGTTGCTGTATATGACAAGACACAAGGGGAAGTGTTTCTTGCATCAACCTCTGAAGGAATGGCTTTAGCTAATTATCAATTTTTAAAATATTTTAAAGATGCTAAGAAAAAAACAAACACTTTAAGATCTATTTATACGCAATCAAAAGCTATTTCAAAAGAGCAATTATCTGAGTTAAATGCAATAGTTGAAGCAACTTTTTGGGCGCGAGACCTGGTAAACGAACCCGTTTCATTTCTCAACGCTGAAGAGCTATCAAATCAGATAGAAGAAATGGGTAAAAAAGGAAACTTTAAGGTTGAGGTTCTTGACCAAATAAAGCTGGAGACATTAAAGATGGGAGGACTACTTGCCGTTAACAAAGGCAGTCTTGACCCAGCTACATTTACAAAAATGGAATGGAAACCCAAAAACGCTAACAACAAAAAGCCAATTGTTTTAGTTGGTAAAGGTGTAGTTTACGATACAGGAGGCTTAAGCTTGAAACCTACAGCAAACAGCATGGATATTATGAAATGCGATATGGGTGGTGCAGCGGCAGTTTCTTGTGCTATTTACGCAATTGCAAAGGCAAAACTCCCTATTCATATTGTAGGGTTAATTCCTGCAACAGACAACCGCCCTGGAGGAAACGCTTATGCGCCAGGAGACGTTGTAACCATGTTTGACGGCACTACTGTTGAAGTTTTAAACACAGACGCTGAAGGAAGAATGATTTTAGCAGATGCATTGACTTATGCTAAAAAATATAAACCAGAATTGGTTATCGATGCGGCAACACTTACCGGCTCTGCAATGCGAGCAATAGGGTCTTACGGATCTGTAGTTATGGGGACAGCCTCAGATAAAACATTTAACAAACTAAAGGAGTCAGGAGAAAAGACTTATGAAAGAACGGTTCGGTTCCCATTTTGGGATGAATATGCAGAAGAAATAAAATCACCAATTGCTGATATAAAAAATTTAGGTGGCGCCAGTGCGGGAGCAATCACTGCTGGAAAATTTTTAGAACACTTTACTGATTATCCATGGATTCATATGGATATCGCTGGCCCAGCATGGGCAGATAATGATTCAGGCTACCTATCTAAAGGAGGAACAGGTAACGGTGTTAGGTTATTTTTCGATTTTGTAAAAAATTATTAAACGAAATAAGGTTTTTATTATGTCAAAAGGAAACATAAAAGTGGGAATTACTATTGGAGATTTCAATGGTATTGGAATGGAGGTCATTATAAAAACCTTTTCAGACGCTAGAGTTCTCGAAAACATTACGCCCATTGTTTATGGTTCAGCCCAAATCGCTTCTTTTTATAGAAAAGAACTGGAGATAAATGATTTTGGTTTTAATAAAATATCCAATACTTCAGAAGTTCAAGAAAATAAAGTAAACGTAATTCATTTGTGGGAAGAAGAGATTGCGGTAGAAATGGGAAAATCCACCGAGACTGCTGGAAGGTATGCTTTTAAATCTCTTGAAGCCGCAACAGAAGACTTGGCTGCTGGAAAGATAAATGTTCTTGTAACAGCTCCTATCAATAAAAAGAATATCCAAAGCGATAAGTTTAATTTCCCTGGCCATACTGAGTACCTGACAAAATATTCAAATACTGACGACTCTTTAATGCTTATGGTTTTAAATGACTTAAGGGTTGGAACAATTACAAACCACTTACCATTAAAGGATGTTTCAGAGGTGTTAACGAAAGAGCTTATTTGTAGAAAAATTGAGATACTACAGTCTTCTCTTCAAAAAGATTTTGGTATTAAAAAACCAAAAATTGCGGTCCTAGGCCTAAATCCGCATGCTGGTGAAGATGGAATGCTAGGATCCGAAGAAAAAGAAGTTGTTTTCCCAGCAATAGAGGCAATGCAAGAAAAGGGGTATGTTGTTTATGGACCTTACCCTTCTGATGGGTTTTTCGGGTCTTCCAGTTTCAAAAATTTCGATGGAATTCTTGCAACTTATCATGATCAAGGACTAACTCCTTTTAAGACATTAGTTGCTGGTGCCGGGGTAAATTTTACCGCAGGCCTTCCAATTGTTAGAACCTCTCCAGACCATGGTACCGCCTTTGATATTACAGGAAAAGGAATTGCATCTGAAGAATCTTTTCGAAATGCAGTTTTTACAGCCGTGGACATCTACAATAAACGAAAGAATTATCAAGAAATTAATGCCAATCCATTAACGGCCCAGAAGAGAAAATAATTACTTTCCTCCTACTTTTCGACCAGGCTTAATAGCTGGATTTGCCGTCGTATCTGATTTGACTTTTGCAGCGGCAGCAGCTTTTGCTTTTGCGGCAGCAGCAGCTTTTGCTTTTGCGGTAGCATCAGCTTTTGCTTTTGCGGCGGCATCAGCTTTTGCTTTTGCGGCAGCAGCAGCTTTTGCTTTTGCGGTAGCATCAGCTTTTGCTTTTGCGGTAGCATCAGCTTTTGCTTTTGCGGCAGCAGCAGCTTTTGCTTTTGCGGTAGCATCAG
>Ga0209630_10001845_pt1 | contig 21754 bp, 17 predicted proteins | sample COG_01_FD_184745 | JGI IMG/M metagenome (GOLD analysis project Ga0209630, IMG submission 184745) | Pelagic Microbial community sample from North Sea - COGITO 998_met_01 (SPAdes) (version 2) | ecosystem: Environmental > Aquatic > Marine > Neritic zone/Coastal water | place: Helgoland, sampling... | reverse complement strand
TCAGTGTCTTAATCCAATCTATTTCAGATCGAGATGATCAAATCAGTGTCTTAAACGAATCCGTCAGTGAGCGTGATGATCAAATTAATGTCTTAAACCAATCTGTTTCAGATCGTGATGATCAAATCAGTGTCTTAAACGAATCCGTCAGTGAGCGTGATGATCAAATCAGTGTCTTAAACGAATCCGTCAGTGAGCGTGATCAACAAATCAGTGTCTTAATCCAATCTATTTCAGATCGAGATGATCAAATCAGTGTCTTAAACGAATCCGTCAGTGAGCGTGATGATCAAATTAATGTCTTAAACCAATCTGTTTCAGATCGTGATGATCAAATTAATGTCTTAAACGAATCCGTCAGTGAGCGTGATGATCAAATTAATGTCTTAAACCAATCTGTTTCAGACCGTGATCAACAAATTGAGCAATTAAATCAAATTTTATTAGAAGGTGATGCGAAGATTGTATTGCTCAATGAAGAGGTTGTTAATCGGGGTGAACGGGAACTTGCTTTGCAAGCTGAGCTTGATCACGCAAACCAAACAATTAGTCAAATAATCAGTAGCTATTCGTGGCGCATAACATCTCCTCTTCGATTAGTCAGGAAGTTATTATCTGAACTAATTTCACGGATTGTAAGCTTTAAGTTCTTGATGCTAAGTTTTGCTAAGAAGATGTATTTATCTTTACCGTTTAGTTACAAAACAAAGAGTAAGCATCGCGAATTTTTAAAAACACATTTTCCAAGTTTCTTATCTGTGAGAGAAGTGTCATCGTCAAGAGCAATCTTACCAAAAATAACTTCATCAGAATTTGATGATTTTAAGTACCTAAATTTAAAATTAAATTTACCAATAAGTAAAAAACCCCTAGTGTCAATTATCATCCCAATCTATGGGAAAATTCACTACACCATGCGCTGCTTGGCCTCCATTGAAAAGTATCCACCAAAGACGGCCTTTGAAGTCATTGTGGTGGATGATTGTTCGCCCGATGATTCTGTGAATGTCTTAAAGAGTCAGGTCTGTGGCATTTCTATTCTTAAAAATAAAAAGAATCAGGGTTTTATTCGTTCTTGTAACGCCGGTGCAAAGAAATCGAAGGCTGAATATGTCTATTTCCTCAATAATGACACGGAAGTCACTGATGGTTGGTTGGATGCACTCTTGAAAACCTTTGATAACTTTCCAAATACAGGACTGGTCGGCTCAAAACTGCTTTATCCAGATGGAACCTTGCAGGAGGCGGGTGGAATTATTTGGCGAGATGGTAGCGCATGGAATTTTGGGCGAGGACAAGATCCTAATCTTCCAGTTTTCAACTATACCAGGGAAGTTGACTTTTGCTCTGGTGCTTCAATTGTTATTCCAAGAGAGATTTTTGAAAAATTTAAAGGGTTTGATAAGCAATTCTTGCCAGCATACTACGAGGATGTAGATCTAGCATTTAAAATTCGTAACGCTGGCTACAGAGTAATTTATCAGTTTACTTCCAAAGTTATTCATTATGAAGGTGTTTCATGTGGAATAGACACATCAAATGGTATCAAGGCTTACCAAATAAAAAATCATCAAAAGTTTTTTCACAAGTGGAAAAAAATATTACTATCTCATCAAGAAAATGGAGTGAATCCAGATAATGAGAAAGATAGGCAGTGTAGCTTCAGAGTTTTGGTTATAGATTCTTGCACTCCCGCGCCTGATAAAGATGCTGGATCTGTTGTTGCATTTAATTCCATGGTCTTATTGCGAGATATGGGCTTTCAAGTAACTTTTATTCCAGAAGATAATTTTTTATATATACCTTACTACACTCAACTTCTTCAAAGTAATGGCATTGAAGTTTTATTTTCTCCTTACACTACAAATGTTTTTGATCATCTTAAAACCATTGAGCGTAATTACGACCTTGTATTACTATTCAGACCAAATGTTGCTGAAAAATATATAAAATTAATTCGTAAGTATCAAGCAAAAGCTAAAATCATATTTGATACAATAGATCTTCATTTTTTAAGAATGGAAAGAGAGCGTTCATTATTATTATCAAAATTATCCCTTTCCCAGATTAATGAAATAAAAAAAATGGAGCTGAAGAACATAAAATATTCTGATGCGACCATTGTTCACAGCAATGAAGAGTTAATGATTTTAAAAAAATTATTAATAAAACAAGAATACGCTAAAGTTGAATTTTTTCCTTATGTTATGGATGTTCCTGGTAAAAGCAAAGATTTTTCTTTTAGAGAAGGGATTGTTTTTGTGGGTGGATACTCACATATGCCCAACATTGATGCAGTAGAGTTTTTTGTTAAAAAAGTATTTCCTGAAGTAAAGAAATATTTACCAGATGTAATTTTTTATATAGTAGGAAGCAACCCTCCACCAAAATTTAAAAATTTAGAAAGTGATTCTGTTAAAGTTGTTGGTTATGTTAAAGATCTTGATTCTTTTATGAATAATAGGAAGGTTTCTGTAGCGCCTCTTAGATACGGAGCAGGTATAAAAGGAAAAATTGCATCAGCAATGGCTGTAGGTTTGCCTGTAGTAGCCACAAGTATTGCTATAGAAGGAATGGGTTTGCAACAAAATGAAAATATTTTCGTTGCTGATAATCCAAAAGATATAGCCAAATCAATTTCGGATCTTTATCTAAAAAAATATCAATGGAATAAAATAAGTCGAAATGGAATTAAATTTGCTCAACTTAATTGGGGGTATGAAGCCGCATGGGCGAGATTATCTAAAATATTATTAAATCTAGATTTTAAAAAAATTAATGAAGATAAAAAGAGATTGTGAATTATACTTAAATAATGGAAAATAAAGAGATATAAGTTGAAGATGATTTGAGCAAATAAGCTTAATAATTCTTTTTCTTGAAAATTAGTAAAATTATTTCTATTATATTTTAGATAAAACTATATCTATTTGGATAAAAATTTAAAATTGTGAATAAATTATGAGCATAAAGATAGTGCCGGTTATTTTAGCTGGTGGAACTGGGTCAAGAATATGGCCATTATCTAAAAAAAATAATCCCAAGCAATTTTTAAAAATTTTTCATTCAAAATCTCTATTTCAATTAACATTAGAAAAGATTATTTATCTTCAGAAAAAGAACAATAAAATAATCAATAATCCAATTGTTGTTACAAATGAGGAATATCGTTTTTTTTGCAAAAACCAACTCAGAGAGTATTCTTTAGATTCTCAAATAATACTTGAACCGGAGCCAAAAAATACTGCAATCTCAATCGCTTTGGCAGCTAAATTATGTCATGAAAAATATGAAAATAGTATCTTGATTGTAATGCCTTCAGATCACATTATTAAAAACAAAAATATAATGTTTAATACAATTTCAAAAATTTTAAAGAATATTATTAAACATCCTAATTCATTAGGATTAATTGGCATAAAACCATCATTTCCATCAACAGAATATGGCTATATGGAAACTTCGAAAATCGAGAATAATCTTTTTGAAGTTTTAAATTTTTTTGAAAAACCAAATCTAGCAAATGCTAAAAAATACATAAGCAATAATTATTTATGGAATTCTGGATTATTTGTATTTAATAATAATACGTATCTTGATTTTATCTTGTCTGATAATTTTTTTAATAATAATTTAAATTTATGTTGGGAAAAGAAATCATTAGATTTAAATTTTTATCGACCTAATCATAAATTTTTTAACATGTTAAATAAAATATCTTTTGATAATTATTTTGTTGAAAAATTAATCGACTTGAATATTCCGGTCTATGCAAGTATTCTTGATTGTGAGTGGAACGATCTTGGCTCATGGGAATCAATCGAAAAGCATGTTAATTCTTCGAAGAATAATTTATTCAATATAAAATCTAATAATAATTTTATCCTTTCAGATCAAAAAACAATTATGGTTGGAGTAAATGGAGTTATTGTTTGCCAAGATAAAGATTTTTTATTTATAGCTGACAAAAGAAGTATCGCAAAGCACTCAAAATTAATTAATGAATTATCTAAGAAAAAATCAAAAGAATTAGAACCTAATAATCAAGTTCATAGGCCTTGGGGGTTTTATGAAATTTTAGATAAGCATAGTAATTTTTTAACAAAAAAAATTACTTTATATGCAAAGTCTAGGTTAAGCTACCAAAAACATAATTTTAGGTCAGAACATTGGGTAGTTATTTTTGGATCTATAAAGGTAATAATTAATGATGAGCTTTTTACATTAAAATCAAATCAATCAATTGATATTCCTAAAAATAGTAAACACAGGATGATTAATGATTCAAACAAAATTGCTATTGTTATAGAGATTCAATCAGGTAGCGTGTTAAGTGAGGATGATGTTATTAGATTTGATGACGATTATAGTCGAGCCTAAAATTTTTTACTGTAAGACTTAATTTGATTAGATAAATAAAAATAAAAAATTATTATTTTATCTTGATAATGTATCAAAACATTTATTGATTTACTTTTATCCAATCAATCATTAATAATATCATTTTCTAATCTAATCTAATCATTTTTAGTGTATAAATACATTTAAGATAATTAATTATATATTTTTTATGAAGACTGCTGTTATTACTGGTATTACTGGTCAAGATGGGGCGTATCTCGCTCATTATCTTCTAAGTTTAAATTACAAGGTTATTGGATGTTATCGTCGCTCAAGTTCAACCAACTTTTGGCGCCTTCTAGACTTAAACATTCAAAACCATCAATATCTCACCTTAGTTGAGCATGACTTAACTGATTTGAGTTCATCAATAAGATTAATCGAAGATTTTGAACCTGACGAGATATATAACCTTGCTGCGCAAAGTTTTGTTGGGGTTAGCTTCAACCAGCCAATTACAACCTCAATAATTACAGGTATGGGGCCTTTAAACATTCTTGAAGCAATAAGACTTGTCAATAAAAAAATAAAATTTTATCAAGCCAGTAGTTCAGAAATGTTTGGAAAAGTTCAGCAGATTCCTCAGAATGAGAACACTCCATTTTACCCCAGAAGTCCTTATGGAGTTTCAAAACTATTTGCACATTGGATGACAATTAATTACAGAGAGTCTTATGATATTTTTGCGTCCTGTGGTATTTTATTTAATCATGAATCTCCTTTAAGAGGTTTAGAATTTGTAACAAGAAAAATTTCAGATGGTGTAGCAAAAATAAAGTTGGGAACTTCTGATTGTTTTACTTTAGGTAACCTCGATGCGGAAAGAGACTGGGGGTATGCAAAAGAGTATGTCATTGGCATGCATAAAATATTAAATTCCCTAAAGCCTGACTCTTTTGTTTTAAGTACTGGAAAAACTTATAAAGTTAGAGATTTTGTAAAAAAAACATTTAATGCTGCTGGTATCGATATTCAGTTTAAGGGTAAAGGCATAGACGAAATTGGCTATGATTCTAATAGCAATAAGACTTTAGTAAGAGTAAATCCAGATTTTTATAGACCAGCTGAGGTTGATTTATTGATTGGAAATTCAGATAAGGCAAGTGAGGTTTTAGGATGGAAATCTGAGGCTGATATCGATAAATTATCTAAAATGATGTATGAAGCCGATCTTTTGCGACAAAAAACTAAATCTTCTCAATGATGCGCATTTTTACCAGAAATAGTATATATTTTTTTGTTAGTATTATATCACTTATAATTGCTACATTTTTCACTGTTCATGGTCTTTTACAATATACGGATGACTCATGGAGCATCATATTAAAATATGCCCATTATAAAGACTCAATTTTTGTATTTTTTTTAGCATTTCTTTTACTTTTTTTTTTAAATAAACTAAAACTTTTATCTAATAGGAATGCTTTTATTTTGTCACTTTTATTGTTGCCATTTTTCAATAGCTTATTATTTTTATTATTTTTAATTTTTTTTATTTTAACCTGTCTTTCACTAGCTTATGTTTTTCAAAAATATCTATCAGTTATAAATAATGAATATTTTCTAAATTTTTATTTAGGATATTCTTTATTAATAATTTTATTAACAGCATTTACTTTTTTTTCAATCAATAATATTCTTTTTTACTCGATATTTTTTTTACTAATAATTATTTTTGCTCATATTCATAATAAGGAGCTTTATAAGCTTTTTATGAGTCAGGTGATTCGCAATAAAAATTTCTCCTTGTCACTATTTGAAATGTTGTTTATTTCATTATTGGCAATATATCTGTTTGTATGTTTAATGCCAGAGAAGGGGTATGATGCTCTTGCAGCTCATTTATATATCCCATCATATATTAAAAATTATGGCTATTGGGCATACAATTTTCAAGATTATGTTTGGGCATTAATGCCTTTATCAGGTGATCTGACTATATCTTTTTTTTATATGTATGGAAGTGAGGTATTTTCAAAATTATCTTTATTTGTTTTTTTGATCATTTTACTAATTGTTTTTTATAAGACAATTGAAAATTTAGGTATAAAAAACAAATCATTAGGTATTTTGGCAATTTTATCATGCCCAATAATTTTTTTACAATCAACGAGTTTATATATTGATATTTATTGGATTACTTCATTAATGATGATTCTGTATGTTTGTGTGAGAGCCTATAAAAAAAATCTTAAAAATTATGAGCTTTATTTGGTAGCTTTTGCTTCACTTTCTATATCAATAAAGTACATATCTGTCCTCTATCTCATTGTCGGACTTTTAATTTATTTTATCTTAAGTAAAAAACAAATGTTTCAATTGTTGTGGAGAATCTTGTCCAAACCCGTGAATTATATATTTATTATATCTGGACTATTTCCTTATATACACTCATTAATAAAAACTGGAAATCCAGTTTTCCCTTTTTTCAATGGGTTTTTTGAATCAATTTTTTATGCAAAAACAAATTTTAATAATCCATTATATAATTATAATGAGTACCATAGATTTTTGTATGACGTCACTTTTAATTCACAAAAATTTATTGAGGGCGGAACAGGATCTTTTAGTTTTTTTTGGATTTTATTTTTTATACCAATGTTTTTTTATTACTTCATAAAAAAAGATTCAAAAAAAATTTTTATTTATTTATTTTATTTTTCTATACTGTCTTTATTTACGGTATTTTATTTTCAATCTTATCTAAGATATATTGCATTCGTGTATATTCTTTTAGTTATTCTTTTAGTGAGATTTTACGACATAGAATTAAGTACTAATTCAAAACTACCCTATGCTTACAAAAAATATTTCAACTTTCTTTTATTTACATCATTATTTTTGAATATTTTACATTTAAATAGCGCGACTAATTACGGATATTTATCACTTGATGTTTTATCAGATCGTCATAAATTAACCACATATCAGGACAAGTTTATTCCCGTTAAAAGTTCAGTTGAAAAATTAAATGCATATGATTCAAATTTTGAGAAGCGGGTATTATTTATAAGCGCACCTCAAGCTGGAAATTTAAAAGGATATGCATTGTTTCTAAATTGGTACAACACTACATTATTAATAGACTTCATTCAATCTATTAACTCAAATAATTTTAGATATTTTTTAGACAAATATAAAGTTGATTATGTAATTTTGGATGAACCTAGACTGCAAAATAATAGTCTTTCAATTTCAAAACATTTTCAAATAACTGGAGATAGGGCTCTTGTGATTATAAAATCTGAATTATCTTCTATCAATATCGATCCATCTTATTTATTTAAGGTAAATAAAAATTAAAAATATAATAGATATAAAAAAAACTTTTTTATTAGCAAATTTTATTATTTTTATATATCTTCCTTTTTATATATTTTTAAAATTTTATCAAGCTTTAAATTATGATTTTTTTATTTTGTTTTTTTCTCTCTCTCTCTTTGGTTTTCTAATTTTATTTTTTAATTATTTTTTCTTTACGAAATTAAATATAAACCTAAAAAATATTTTTTGTAAACTTTTTATATATCTTTTGTTTTTTATTTCATGGAATTTTTTTTCATTTGATTATGGTGAGAAAATTATTGATCTTGACCCAGATGTATTTGTCAATGAAAAAATTTAAAGCTATTATAATTATCTTTTCTCCTTTGTATGCTCAAGCATACATCGATCCAGTTTCAGGCAGTGTACTTATTCAGGGATTGGTTGCAGGTTTAGCTTTTTTTGTTGTTTTTTTTAAAAAAGTTAAGCATTTTTTTAACAGATTATTAAAAAAAATTTTCACATTATAGTAACTGATCTAAAAGCTTTCTATTTTTCTTACTTATAATCTTAGCAGCATTTAATGACAAATGATGTTGATCCAGAATCAATGGCACTCCTTCGATTTTGAATTGCTCCTCACTTATTATTTTATTTAATTCTTCTTGAATTGATATAAAATAATAGTCTCTTTTTAAAGCAATATCTTGCAAAATGCGATCATCCTTAGACTCTTCTTGGAATAAAAGGATTTCCTTGGCGCCAGTATTATTAAATATTAATTCTGTTAAATTTTTAGTAAAAGAGGGCCCATCTCCAAATAATATTATCTTGGAAGCAATTTTTTGCTTATCAAGATGATTAAAAAACTCTGTTAGATCAGTTGGCTCAAACCATTCATATCGATTAATTATGACAATTAAATCATAATTTTCGTAGTTTTTTTCAAATCTTACTTTATTTAGTTCAATACATTCTTTGTAGGTAGGATGATTTTTTGGTATCTTATTTGCAACAATTGGAGGACACCCTCCAAGGGTATCAAAAGAATAATCAACTTTTGAATGATGTAAAAATATATTCAAAGCATCCACGACCATACTATCACCCAAAAATAAAACTTTCTTTTTATCTAAACAGTCTCGATTGTCAACACCACAAATACTGTATCGATAATTATTTCTTTCTTTCATAAACGCTTCATAAGAAGTTTCATTGATTTTATTTGAGAAATAATATGAGGATACATGAATTAACAGTATAGAAATAAATGCAAAAGATATTATTGTTAAAAATTTTGTTGTATAAAGCAATTGTTTATTACGAAATGGCTTTTCAATAATAAAGTAAGAAATAATAGATAAAACAATGGTTAAAAGTATGAGTAAATATTTTTCATCATTATGAAGTCCATCAGCATCCCCAATCCTAGCAAAAGCAAAGATGGGGTAATGCCACAAATACATGGAATATGAAATAAGCCCAACACCCACAATCGGCTTGATACTTAATACCTTTCCCACCAAATCTGTTGTATTCACGCTGTATAAAATAATGAGAGCCGTGCCCAATGTGGGTAGTAGTGTGATGAAACTTGGGTGGGGGGTTTGATTGTTAAAAAACACAATCGCATGTGCAATCATGGCCAAACCTAACAAAGGCATGGTTTGATTGAGTAGTTCATGTTTCACTCTGCCATATTTCAATTCATAAAAAGCCAATAAACTGCCAATACCTAACTCCCATAAACGACTTGTGAGCATAAAGAAATTCAGTTGCGTATTTTTAGTGCTTTGCCAATCGGCATATGTAAGTGAAATTAAAATGAGAACAGCAATGATGGTGACCAGATGATTTTTAGCAAACTTATAGGCAAATAATAAAACAATGGGAAATAAGATATAAAACTGCTCCTCAACGCCCAAACTCCATGTATGTAAAAAAGGTTGGAGCAAACTATCTTCAGCACCGTATTGCGTGTTAGTAAAATAAAAGAAAATATTTGAACCAAAGAATGTAGCTGACAATATACTTTGAGCGTACTCAATAAATTGATTGGGAAGTAAATATTTGTAGGCTAATGAAAACGAGACAAGAAACACGGTGAATAAAATGGGTAAGATGCGCCGTGCTCGTCGTTCATAAAATTGTAAAAAACCAATCTTACCCTTCTCAAATAATTCACCAAGTAGTATTCGAGAGATGAGATAGCCGCTAATGACAAAGAAAATATCAACTCCAACAAAACCGCCTTTAAAAAAGTCATCCCCAAAAACCACAATTTGAGCGTGATAGAGAATGACGCTTAAAACAGCAATGGTGCGTAAGCCATCAATTTCAGGACGGTAAAGTAATTTCATTTTTTTTGTCTATATAAATTTTACATGATACCATTTGTTGAATAATTTACTACATTTCAGGAATTATAGAATGTTAAAGAAAAATACTATAGCTGTTGTAATTCCATGTTTTAAAGTCAAGGATAAAATTTCAGATGTCGTAAAAACTATCCCAGATTTCGTTGATTTTATTTATGTTGTCGATGATGCTTGTCCTGATGGATCTGGGTTATTTGTTTTAGGTAATTCAAAAGACAAGCGGATCAAACTTATAAAACATACATCCAACCTTGGTGTAGGAGCAGCAGTTATTTCTGGCTATAAGGCTGCAATCAAAGATAAAGCTCATATAATCATTAAAATGGATGGCGATGGCCAAATGAACCCTTCATTAATTCAGCCATTGATTGATCCTATCATAAATGGTGAAGCTGATTATACTAAAGGTAATAGGTTTTACGATTTAGAGTTAGTAAAACGCATGCCAATTATTCGATTAATTGGTAATTCGATATTATCTTTTATGACAAAGCTTTCTTCAGGGTATTGGCATATTTTCGATCCTACTAATGGTTATACTGCTATAAATTCTAATTTAATTAGAATCTTGCCATTACAAAAAATCAGTAGACGATATTTTTTCGAAACTGATATGCTATTCAGGTTAAATATATCCAGAGCTGTAGTGCAAGATATACCTATGTTAGCCATATATGAAGATGAGGTTAGCAATTTAAGTATAATAAAAATTATTCCAGAGTTTGCTTATAAGCATTTTAGAAACATATTTAAAAGGATTTTTTATTCCTATTATTTAAGAGGAATGTCTATTGCATCACTTGAGTTACCATTAGGTTTATTATTGATGATATTTGGAATTTCATATGGATTTGATCGATGGCATTTATATGATTCCATTGGTTTGAATACACCGGCAGGAATAGTAATGTTATCGGCATTACCAATTTTAAGTGGTTTGCAATTGTTATTGAATTTTTTGAATTATGATTTTATATCCACCCCATCAAAACCTATATCTAAAAACTTTAAAAATTATAAAAAATATAATTAGGAAATTATTTTTATGAATTATGGTTATATATATGTTTTGATTACTGTTTTTTCTACAGTTCTAAGTCAAATTTTATTTAAAATCGCATCGGAAAGATTAAATGAAGCTATAGGTTTTCTAAATATGATCTTTAATATGGGTTATTATTTTTATGCAGGTCTATTTTTTTCTTGCGTATCAATTGTTTCCTGGATTTTTGCTTTATCTAAACTACCCCTAAGTCATGCATATCCTTATATGAGTTTATGCTTTCCGTTGGTTTTATTCTCTTCAGTTATTCTTTTTTCTGAATCTATTTCTTCGGTTCAATGGTTTGGCGTGGTTCTGATTTTCTTTGGACTTATCATTTTAAGTAACTGATTTATGAATAATTTACGTTTTATTCCAGCTGCAATTACTCCTGTTTTTATAAAAGATATTTTAAGGTCAATTTATTCTCATTTAAGAGGTATTGGAATTAACAGCTTTGAAGAAAAAATTTCACTTTTTTTCTCTCAAAAAAAAACATTTACATTTTCCTCTTTGATGAGAACAAACTATGCATGTTTGTTTGCTTTAAGTTCTTTTGATAAGCGAAAGAAAATTATCATACCTCGTTACGCATGTCCAAGTTTTGTCCATGCGATTTTAGCGGCTAAATTGGAAATAATATATTGCGATTCGGATTATAAGACTTTGAATTACGATTTAGATAAGTTATTAAAGATTGATTTTACTGGTGTTTTGGCAGTAATTTGCCCAAATTTATTTGGCCTATCGAATGATGTTGAAAAAATTATTAACATTTGTAAGGGTAAATCTATTTATGTTGTTGAAGGGGTTGATTATGGCATTGGCACTGAAATTAACAATAAAAGAATAGGTACTTATGGAGACGTAACAATTTTAAATTTTCAAGAGGGGAAAGCATTGCCAATAGGAGGTGGTGCAATCGTAACATCTAATTCTAAGGTAATTTCTTTCTTTAATAAGAAAAGAAATATGATGAATGCCAACATCATTACTATGTTTGGGTATGCAATTTTTTCCAGACCTTTTTTTTATAATATATTTATTAAACTAACTAGGTTTTTAAGTATTAATCGAAAAAAGTTTTCAATGGAAGATACAATTAGAAATACAAAAAGTGAATTAGATTATGATTTTGATGTTAATGAATACAATGTACGTATTTCAAATTTTCAAGCTTCACTTGGCATCATACTGCTTGATAGGTTGATCAGCGATATTAATAAAAGAAGATTAATTTGTAGGATTTATGAAAATGGTTTTTTAAATCTGAATCAGATAGATTTAATTGATAAAATTGAAAATCTCAATTTTATTCACTATATTCGTTATCCAATATTAGTAAAAAATAACAAAAGAGATATTGTTTTAAGAGTATTATTAAATCATAGAATAGAGGCAAGTCCAATGTACATTGAGCATGGAGTGTGTATTGATAATAGTAAGTATCCTGGTGCGAACAAGATCAATAAAGAGTTATTAACATTGCCTTGCCACCCTTATGTTAATTTTAAAGATGCACACGCAATTGTAAAATTAATTCAACAAATTTTTTAAATTAAATTATTACAGCTATGAAAGATGATTATTTAAATTACTCTGGTTTATTTGACAAAATTAGAAAGTTTTATTTTCGAAAACTATTAAAACAGTGTAAAGCAAAAACTGGGATGAATATTTTAGATTATGGTTGTGGTCCAGGCGATTTCATTTTAATTTCTGAAGAATTTGGGTTAAATTCGATGGGTGTTGATTCCCAGATTAGATCAGTGAACATGGCTAAAGCTAGAGGGATGAATGTAGAACATGGAGATGCCCTCACTTTGAATTTTGACGAAAATCAATTCGATATTATTATACTTCAGTCTGTTATTGAGCATGTAACCGATCCTGTTAACTTACTTTCTGTTCTTATGAAGTCTTTAAAAAAGAACGGTAAACTTATAGTATCAGCACCTACACCTGGACCACATTTTTGGGACGACCCAACTCATATTAGACCTTACACAATAGAGTCATTTGAGACTCTTGCCAATATTTTAAATCTTGACATACTTTATAAAAATTATACGTTTTCTTTTTTATTGGGTATACGTCTTAAATCGTCAATTTTTTATAAGTTTTTAAATCTTATGCCATTCAGTCTGGGAAGTAACGTATTTGCAATATTCAAAAAAAAATAAGAAAAAAAAAGTTACTATTGCTGTTTTTGATTTTGATGGAACGATCACAAAAAGAGATACTTTTAATCATATAATTATAAAAAATTTTGGCCTACTTAATTTTATAATTTGTTTTATATTTGCCTCTCCTTTTGTATTGTTTTATTTACTAGGCTTTGTAAGAAATGATGTACCCAAAACATTTATATTTAGATGGTTTTTTAAAGGCATGCCATACAATAAATTTAAATCAATCTGTATTGATTACAATAAAAAAATTGATCACATTATAAAGAAAAATGCATTAAATAAAATTAACTATCACTTAAAATCAGGTCATATTGTTATTATTAATAGTGCATCAATTCTAGATTGGGTTGGTCTCTGGGCATCAAAAAAAAGGTTACATTATGCTATAGCAACAGAGGTCGAAATTATTAATGGTTTATTGAGTGGAAATTTTAGTACCAGATGCTGTTACGGAGAAGAAAAAGTGAGAAGGATGTTAGAAATTTTTCCTGATCTTGATAGCTACACCATTTATGCCTACGGAGATAGTAGAGGCGATAATCAACTTTTATCAATAGCTGATAAACCTTTTTATAAATCTTTTGACTAATATGAAAATAACTACTACTGATATAGCAATTGTCACAGATGGCTTTTGGAGAAAAAGTTTAAGTGCAGTTAGATCACTAGGTGCCGCAAACTATAGGGTTTGTGTTCTTGGCGACTCTATTTTTACAACGAGTTTTTGGAGTTCATATACTTCCAAGAGGATTTTGGTCCCAGATATAAAAAACCATTCATCTGAATTTTATAAGATTTTGTTAAATTTTTGGAATCACCAAAAGCCTTTGAAGCCTATATTGTTTCCTATGGAAGATGAAACTCTTATGTGGTTATCGGATAATAGAGAAAAAATGGCTAAGTATTTTGATTTTATAATTCCTCCAAAAAAAAGTCTTGTTATTGCCCAAAGTAAAAATTTGACAATGAGGATAGCAAAGTCACTTACTATTCCAATTCCAAAAACTTATTCATTTAGCTCTTATGAAAAATTTATTAAAAAGATTGATGCAATTAATAATAAAAAGTTATTTTCAAAATATCTCGTCAAGCCTATTTCCGGAAGTGGTTCTATAGGAATTATATATTTATCATCGAAATTAAAGCAATTTGATTTTAAATCCCATTGGGATAATTTTGGCCCATTGTTGATTCAAGAGAAACTTCAAGGTAATGGAAAAGCAATTGGAGTATCATTGTTGATGGATAAAAATTCTAATTGTATTGCATCATTTGTTCATCAGAGAATTAAGCAATATCCTAATTCAGGTGGACCAAGTACTCAGCGTATTTCTATTGTAAATAAAAAATTACTAAAATACTCCACTAAGCTCTTAAAAAAATTAAACTGGAAAGGCGTCGCCATGGTTGAGTGGAAAGAAGACCTATCTTCAGGCAATATGAGGCTTCTTGAAATAAACCCTCGATTTTGGGGAAGTCTTGAATTAGCTGTTCGATCTGGCGTAAATTTTCCAGTCCTTTATGCAGATTTATCAAAAGATAGAAAAGTGGAGTCTGTTCATTCATACAAAACTGGAGTAAGTTGTAGGTGGATGTTTCCTGGGGATATATTAAGATATATTTCAGAAGAAAAGGTGACGAGAGAGAGTATTTTTAAATTTTTAACTGGACTGCCGTTTGAGGCGGAGGAGTGGAATTCTAGAGATCTTAAAGGCACGCTTTCAAGTTTACTATGTCCAATCTTTCAGGTTGTAAAACCGAAACACTGGAAATTCTTATTCAGAAAATGAAAACCACTTTATTTTTTCTTGCACATCAAGATGATGAGTTTGGTGTATTTCAGTCTATTTGTAATGAACTAAAACATAAAAATGTCTATTTTATTTATTTAACATCTGGCGTTAGGGGCTCAAATTCTCCTCATGCAAGAAACAATGAAACTTTATCTGTTTTAAAACAATTAGGTGTTAATGCCTCTAATGTAATATTTGTTGGTGAAGAGCTTAATATTAACGATGGTGATTTAATTTATAATTTATCTAAAGCTTACGATTGGTTAGAAAAATATTTTGTTTGCTTTAATAAAGATATAGATAAGCTTTACTTTCATGCATACGAGGGCGGTCATCCCGATCATGATGCTGTTTATTTATTGATTGTTTTATTATTAAGTAGATTCGATCTGATGAATTGTGGAAGACAGTTTCCTCTATATCATTCTCATAATTGTTTTAGTTTTTTTTTCAAAGCATTAAGTCCTTTAGCTTCAAATGGAGAGGTTATTAATATTCCAATCAAGAATAATATGAAGTTAATTTTCCTAAAATTAATTTTTAGATACAAATCGCAAATTTTGACTTTTATGGGACTTTTGCCTTTTATAATCTACGAGTACTTTATTGGTGGTCATCAAAAGTTACAAAAAATAAAAAATTTAGATTTTAATATACCTCCTCACAATGGGATGTTGTACTATGAAAAGCGAGGTTTTTGTAGTTGGCAAATTTTCAAAAAAGAAGCTTTCATTTTTTTTAATAATTTAAAAAATAAATTGAAAATTGATTAATATTTTTTCAGTTATAGTTTCTTTTAAACTAAATACAAGTTTGATTCATATTACCTTAAATTATCATTTAAAAAATTTTTCAAATATAATTATTGTTAATAACAGCCCTGAAATCTCCCTCGACTCATTCAAATCTTCCCAAGTCACTATCATCAATAATCCAGGAAATATCGGTTTAGCCTCAGCTTTAAATGTTGGTATTCTTGAAGCCAAAAAACAAGGTGCCCAAATGGTCGCCTTGTTTGATCAAGATACTTTAATTCCGGATGATTTCTCGCAAAACATGCTCAAATACATCAATGAATACCAAGGCCAAGGCGATAAAAAACCCGCCTTATTTTCCTCGGTATTTTTTAATCACGTGACCAGTGACTATGGTTCGATCATTAACTTTAAGCCGTTTCGCCTCATTCGATCACAGCCAGATAAACAAGAGAGCGTCACCCATCCGCAGTACGTGATTACCTCAGGGAGCTTTATTCCTATCTCGGTTTTAGATGATGTGGGCCTGATGCGAGAGGAACTCTTTATCGACTTTGTGGACATCGAGTGGTGCTTGCGTGCTCGAGCCAAAGGATATGAAATCGTTTCTTTCCCCCAAGTCGAGATCGCGCATCATTTGGGCGATTCATCCGTCTCTTTTTTGGGCACCAATTACCCGATCCACTCACCCTTACGCATGTACTACTATTTTAGGAACGCCATGTACCTCTATCGCTTAAAAGAAATCGACTGGAACTGGCGCCTAGTGGATTCGGCAAGGAATCTCTTCCGCTTCCTATTTTATATGTTGTTCGTGAAGAACCGCCCAACCTACTTTAAATACATCGTCAAGGGCTACTACCACGGCCTGATTCAAAAGATGGGCAAACTCGAGGAATAGCAGGGCGATGAGTTTTGAATGCATGAATCAGGGATATCTCGTGCTTTTAAACTCTACCTTGCTATAATTAAACTTTTGTATGTATAAAATTTATGCAGATTGTCATTCCCATGTCTGGCTTTGGCGAACGTTTTCGTGCCAAAGGCTACACCAAACCGAAACCCCTGATCGAGATTGACGATCGCAGCATTATATCCTACGTCGTGGATATGTTCCCTGATGAAAATAACCTTATCTTTATCTGCAACGAAGATCATCTAAACAATGCAAGCTATGGGATGGAGTCTCATTTAAAATCCATATGCCCGTCTGCAACTGTTGTAGGTATTTCTCCTCATAAGTTAGGACCGATTCATGCCGTCAATCAGGTCAAAGATCACTTAGAAATGAGCAAGCCCGTGTTGGTGAATTATTGTGACTTTACCTGTTACTGGGATTGGCAGCACTTTAAACAGAGTGTCAATGATCTGAAGGTGGACGGCGCCATTCCAGCCTACCGAGGGTTTCATCCGCATTCCTTAGGCAGTACGAACTACGCATACATGAAAGAGACGAATTACCGACTGCAAGCCATTCAAGAAAAACAGCCATTCACAGATAACAGGATGCAGGAGTTTGCCTCCAGCGGCACTTATTATTTTAAGTCAGCTGATTTAATGCATCAGGCCTTTGATTGGGTGGTAGAAAATAATGTCCATGTCAACAACGAGTATTACATCAGCGTAGCCTACCAATATTTACTAAAAAATAATTTAGAGACCTTAGTTTATCCGCTGCAGCACTTTATGCAGTGGGGTACCCCTGAAGATGTGGCTGAATATCTTGAGTGGTCAAAAGTGTTTCGGCGGATCGGTGAAACTAAAACCACAATGTCGTCCAAACCCAAAGGGAGCTTAATTGTGCCTATGGCGGGGCTTGGCAAACGCTTTCAGGACGAAGGTTACGTTCAAACCAAGCCATTGATTGAAGTGTCTGGAAGGTCGATGGTCACAACCGCCATCCAAAGTTGCCCTGATGCTCAACAAAATATGTTTGTTTTACGTCAAGATATGCTAGGCGTGAGTGAGATTCAGACTGAATTAGAACAAAACTTTAATAACAGTCAGTTTCAGGTTCTAAAAGAATTAACCGAAGGGCAGGCGATTACTACCCTGGAAGGTTTAAAAGCATTGCTTAGCAATAATAAAGCAGTCGATGAGCCGATCACCGTTGCAGCCTGTGATAACGCAATACTATATAACCATGACCAATGGGAGCATCTGAGTGATAATAATGACTGGGATGTTGTGGTCTGGGGAGGCTTAAATCATGTGAATGCTAGACGACGCCCAGAAATGTTTGGTTGGATTGACTATAACAGAGAGTCATTGGATATCGTAAAGGTTTCTGTTAAACAACCCATTGACGACACCCTTTCTCATCCCATCGTCATTGGCATGTTCACCTTTCGTAATGCTAAAATTTTGCAGCAATGCGTTGAAGCACTGATCGCTAATAACCACCGAATTAATAATGAATTCTATTTAGACTCAACCGTAAATGAAGCATTGCAACTGGGTTTTCGTTGTAAGGTGTTTAATGTGGATCACTTTATCTCATTTGGCACCCCGAATGATTTAAAAACCTTTGAATATTGGCAATCATGCTTTAGCAAATGGCATGCTCATCCCTATGAGCTTAAATTAGATCGCACCATACCTGAGGATAAAGTATCAACCATTCAATCTAGATACGCACAATTCGATGAACAAGTTCTTTAATACAATTCTTTATTTAATCAAGCAACAAGACGTCCAGCGATTTTTGTTGATGGGTGTGTTGTCCAACGCGATAAACTTTGTTGTGTATTATGCATTAATTAATATCAATGTGAATTTATCGCTATCTTCCATCCTGGGTTATGTGGCAGGATTGATATGCTCATATCACCTAGGCCGCGTTTGGGTCTTTGGACAGCGGTTTGATATCAATTCTAAAAGTATTCTTTTTTTTGGAATCGTATATTTTTTAGGATCGGTTTGGATGACGGGTATAATTAATTTGATGGTTAATCATTTATCTATAGATTATAAAATTAGTTGGTTTTTTGGAGCAGGTACGGCGGCAGTCAATAACTATTTAGGCATGAGGTTTTTGGCGTTTAAAAAGATAAACTGATGAAAAAAATACAATATTCACTCGTTATTCCTTGTTATAACGAAGCAAAAAACATTCCGGTATTGCTAAAAAAAATTCAGCCGTTGCTTGTAAATAAATTAATTCAGGTCGTTATGGTGAATAATGGCTCGCTAGATGATTCTGATTCAGTGATCAGCAAACTAAAACCCAAAGCTACTAATTTTAAATACGTGATTATTCCAAAAAATAAAGGCTACGGTTACGGAATTATGCAAGGCCTGAAGGCTGCTGATGGGGATATTATTGGCTGGACACACGCCGATCTGCAGACCAACCCGGCAGATTTTTTAAGAGCGATCACATTTTTTGATATGGATCAGCACTCTTTTGTGAAAGGTAAGCGGTTCGGTCGATCCTTTATGGATTATTTTTTAACCTATGGGATGAGTATCTTTGAAACATTGTTGTTTAAGAAAAGGATGTTTGATATTAACGCTCAGCCGACGGTGTTTAGTAAACAATTTTTTAAATCATTACCCACACCGCCTAATGATTTTGCCTTGGATCTCTTTTTTTATTTTCATGCAGTACAAAGTGGTCTTAGCATACATCGCTTTCCAGTCCTTTTTGGTAAACGTTTTGCTGGTACATCGACATGGAATACGGGGTGGTTGGCCAGGTATAAATTTATCAAGAGAACAATCGAATTTAGTCTAAAATTAAAGAAGAGTATGAACGTTTAAGGTTCTATGCTATATATTGCTCACAGGATTAATGAGATTAATCAATTAAAACAAACGCCATCTGAGATGGGGGTGGAGATTGATATTCGCTCCAATGGACAGGATCTGATTTTACAGCATGACCCATTTACAGAGGGGACTCAATTTCATGATTGGTTAAACTGTTATCAGCACCAACTCATTATTCTTAACATTAAGGAAGAGGGCTTGGAGGAAAGAATCTTAAGTTACCTCAACGAATTTAATATCACAAATTACTTTTTTTTAGATCAATCATTTCCATTTTTGGTGAAATCAGCACGACAGGGACAAAAACAAAGTGCGGTAAGGTTGTCTGAATACGAAAGCATCAACACGGTAAAAAATTTAGCCGGCAAGGTTAACTGGGTGTGGATTGATTACTTTACAAAATTTCCCCTGGATCCACCTGAGGTCAATGAGCTAAAACAATTAGATTTTAAATTATGCATGGTGTCCCCAGAGCTGCAAGGGTATGATCCGGAGGTTGAAATTAGTAAATTGGCTAATTTTTTTAATTCGTCAGAAATAAAATTAGATGCAATCTGCACCAAACGACCGGATCTTTGGAAAGAGGCGCTCTTATGAAATACATGGAAATCCTTAAACATCCAGTCTTTATCTTAGGCATATTAATCAAGATAGGTTTAATTTCACTTAATCATCAAGCAGAGGTTTTTACTGGTTATATTCATTTTATTGATTTAGCAATGCAAAACCCAACGAGTCCCTGGCAAGCCTGGTTTGCAATGAACGGTACTGACAGTGCATTCCCTTACGGCTTGGTCATGCTTTATCTCTTTTTCCCATTCTTTACACTGGCCAAATGGCTCAATTTTGATCTTAGCATGGCTTACTTCGCAACACTGTTTGTTTTTGACATCATTCTTATGTTTCTTCTGGTTCGTTTATTTGAGAAGCATCAAACACTCACCTTGATGCTTTTCTGGCTCTCTCCTGTTGTTTTATTTGCAAGCTATTACCAGGGATTTAATGACCTTGTCCCTACAAGCTTAATGCTATTGAGCTTTGCTTACATAAAAAAACAAAATTTTAAAATTGCAGGAGCTTTCATTGCCTTTGCCATAGCGACTAAATTAAGTATTGTTTTAGTTTTGCCTTTACTTGTCCTGTATTTTTATTCAAATCTAAACTTAAGAAAAAGAAGTATGGATTTTGTAATCACATTTCTTCCGTTAACACTTCTTCTTAATTTACCCATGATCTTAACCACAGCGCATTGGCAAATGATTTTAAATAATCCAGACATTCCCAACTTATGGAGCGCGAAGTTTACATTCAGTGATGCCGTATCTTATTACCTAATACCTGGCTTGGTCTTATTTTTGCTATATAACATTTGGCGAATTAAAAAAATCAATCATGAATTATTATTAATGCAAGCGGGGATTTTATTATTGGGTGTTTCATTATTCAGTTTTGCTCCGGCAGGCTGGTTTATCTGGAGCGTACCTTTTTTTATTTTTTTTCAACTGCAACATAAGAAATTTGATTTGATGCTGTTATGGTTTATTTTTAATATTTTATTTGTTTTTATCTATTTGCCCACAAGGCCTGATTTTACATTTGCAGGAGATGAAAGATTTTCTTCATTAGTCTTTACCGGGTTTCTTTCATTGGGTGTTTTATTGCTTTTCAAGATGTGGCGAGATGGCATTCTCGCTAATGATTATTTCAGGTCTTCAGCCAAACCGATTTCTATTGGAATTACTGGAAATTCAGGGGTGGGTAAGGATTTGATCGCAACAAACTTGACCCATATTTTTGGTAACAGCTCTACCACTCACATCTCTGGAGACAGCTACCACCGCTGGGATCGAAAGAAGTCTTTATGGAAAGCATTGACTCATTTAAATCCTACAGCAAATGACCTAGCAGCGCTCACAGTAGACATGTTGAACCTGCTGAACGGGAAATCTATTCTGCAGAAAGCATATGACCATAACACAGGATTACTAACTCACGCTACAACCATTAAGGCAAATAATATCTTAATAACCAGCGGCCTGCATACCTTGTATAACTCAATCTTAAGAGACGCACTTGATGTAAAGGTGTTTATTGGCATGTCAGATAATTTAAGAATGTGGTTCAAATCAAAACGGGATACGGGATCTCGAGGCCATTC
>Ga0209630_10001844_pt1 | contig 21755 bp, 19 predicted proteins | sample COG_01_FD_184745 | JGI IMG/M metagenome (GOLD analysis project Ga0209630, IMG submission 184745) | Pelagic Microbial community sample from North Sea - COGITO 998_met_01 (SPAdes) (version 2) | ecosystem: Environmental > Aquatic > Marine > Neritic zone/Coastal water | place: Helgoland, sampling... | reverse complement strand
CTCCCATTTTGATATTTTAGACCTTGGGTGTGGCAGCGGAGTTCTTTTGGACCTATGCAATCAGCGCTTTTCTAGCGATATAAGGTTTACAGGTGTCGATATAAGCAAAGCTGAGCTCAAACTTGCTCGTTCGCGACTTGCACATACAGATACGAGAATTTTTCAAGGCCTAGCTCAAAACCTAGATTTTTTAAATGATTCATCGATCGATGTTATTCTTTGTCACTGGGCTCTAACTTTAATGGACCCAATCATTCCAGTACTAAATTCGATTGAACGAGTACTTAAAAATGGTGGAATATTCTCAGCCATTATTGATGGTAATGGCGAGACGGCACACGGTTATAATGCAGTTAACAATATAATATATAAATATGTTCGAAAAAAATATCCGAAATATGGTGTACTAGAGTTGGGCGATAACCGGATCAGAACTGCCGAGGGCGTAAAAAATCTGATGGAACAAATCTTTTGCAACTGCAAATTTGATATAACACCTACACTTCTAAGATACGATGCTAAGCCTGTTGTACTAGCGCGTGAAACTGCAAAATTTTTTTATGCCTCATTCGTAATTCCACCAGACTTATATAAAAATATGTTGACTGAGTTAGAAGAGCATTTTGCTAGCAATCAGAAAAATGGCGTTGGGTGCTTTTTTATGCCAATAAATCACTTAACAATTTATCAGAATTAGGCATTATAAAGTCAGGAGACGAATCGCCTAAATAGTTTCTAAGCTAGGATATAGAATAAAAAAAAATAAAATAAAAAAATAGCCCATTTATAATTAATCAACATTATATAATTTAAGTAAAATTTAAATTAAAATATATAAAGAGTGTATTTGTTAATTTACTGAACCCTATTGAGATATACGGAATATTATATGGATGACTGGGAAATCAAACTAAAACCATCTTCAGGTCGATTGGAATCTATGCCCCAAGGGCTGAGAAAAGGGCGTGAGATTTTTGACGGCTATGTCCGCGGATGCGGGCTTAAGTATGGAAATTTAAGAGAACTGTGTTACTCGGATCCTCTATTCCAATATGCGTTTGATGAAGCTACTTCACCATCACCAAATGGAAAGCCAAGAACGATTGTAACCCCGCTGAGTCTTATGAATATTTTTACTATTTTGAAAATGAACCTAACGAATTCGAGCTCCAAGGGTCATATAGTTGAATTCGGAAGTCTTAGAGGAGGTTCAGCAATATTTATGGCGATCGTAGCAAAGGAACTTTTGCCACAAACAATGGTTGCTTCATTTGACTCTTTCAATGGATTTCCGTCAACAAATTTCGAGGTAGATGCTTACCGTAAAGGAGATTTTGAAAAGGTTGATGTTATTGAATTAAGGAATTATGCAACCAGCTTAGGCTTAAATAATCTAGTGTTTATAGAAGGACCGTTTGAAGAAACGGTAGCAGGAGCACTTAAGGAGTTAGACAAAATTTCCCTTGTCCATGTTGATTGTGACATATATGATTCCACAGTTTTATCTTACGAGAAATCGAAACCCTACCTCACTGAAGATGCTTATATAATCTTCGATGACCCTTTAGTACCAAATTGTATCAGCGCATTTGAGGCCGTCGAGGAGTATTTGATCCGTCGGGACAAACTTCATGCAGAACAAATCTTCCCACAACTAGTTTTTAGATCACCTAAACTCGCGGGGAATAATATGCAAGAATAATCCATAATAATAATTAAATTTCTAAGATTTTATAAAATAAAATATATTCTCTATCTTTTAAAGAATTATACGCTTATAAACATACTTAAAATTATCCTCAATATTATTAGTAAACACTTTTCCTAAGCTCTAATTATTATGATGCATAATATTTTCTGCGTCTAAAGCCAATCATAACACATCGTGTCTTTAGCTTGGCCTTTTAGGCACCATAAGTTATACCCCCATTATGCAACAATTTGATGTCATTATTATAGGTGCCGGTGCGGCGGGTCTAATGTGCGCCGGGGAGGTGTGTAAACGTGGTCGACGGGTATTAATGATCGATCATGCAAAAAAAATAGGCCAGAAAATTAGGATATCAGGCGGTGGAAGGGCAAATTTTACTAATCTCCATGCCTCGCCAACTAACTTCTTGTCAAATAACCCCTATTTTTGCATTTCAGCACTTAAACGCTATACCCAATTTGATTTTATTGATTTAGTTGAAAAATATAAGATTGGCTATCATGAAAGAAGTCATGGCCAACTTTTTTGCACAGGTTCCGCCCAACAAATAACTCAGATGCTATTGAGTGAGGCTCGTGGGGCAAAAATTCAAACTGAAACTTCTGTAAAGAATATCACTAAAGTTAATAATATTTTTTATATTGAAACAAATAAAGAGAAATTTAGCACGAGCTCTCTGGTGGTTGCCACTGGCGGTCCATCAATCCCAAAGCTGGGAGCAACGGGTTACGGTTACGAAATAGCAAAACAGTTTGGTCTAAATGTTATACCGCCGCGGGCTGCCCTAGTTCCCCTAACACTTAGTACAAATAATCTTGAAAAACTAGACGGCCTTGCAGGGGTTTCATTGTTAGCCATAGTTAATCATGGAAAAGTAAATTTTAGGGAAGGTTTGGTTTTTACCCATAAAGGTTTAAGTGGGCCTGCGATTTTGCAAATTTCATCATACTGGCGAAAAGGGGATAGTATATCGATCAATTTACTACCTGGGATAGATTTATTTAACCTTCTAAAATTAGAAAAAAATAATGGGTCAAAAAAAGAAGTTTATAAAATAATTTCAACGTTTCTCCCTAAGCGCTTGGCTCAAAGACTAGTCTTTTTAAGTGGTTGCGAGGGAAATTTAGCGGAAAAGCCCGACAAAGAACTAGAAAATCTTTCTAATGCGGTCAACAAATGGGATTTAGAGCCTAGTGGAACTGAGGGTATGAGAACTGCAGAGGTCACTATAGGCGGAATAGATACAAAGGATCTATCTTCTAAGACAATGGAAGCAAATAATGTCACTGGCCTTTACTTTATTGGAGAGGCAGTAGATGTAACAGGTCACCTTGGCGGTTTTAATTTCCAGTGGGCATGGTCATCAGGATACGCTTGCGGACAGGTAGCCTAGAATTTAATAGCTCACTATCACCATGGAATTCAAATAAAGTTATTGATAAAAATAAAAGTGGTAGAGTTACAGTTTAGTCAATTATATTAAACATTAAATACTTTTACATTTAACGCCTAGAGGCTTTAATTTTTATTTAAATTAAAACTTGGTTATTTATATTAAAAATGTAAAAAATTAGCTTAATTTATTATTTGATAGTGCATTATCTGTAATTTTAATGATCATCTCTTCGTAACTTAATTTTAAATTAATTAGACAGGATCTGTAAAAATATCCCTTAAGAAGACCAGGCATTAAATTTGCTTCGACAAAATGAGGGATGCTATCATGATTCATTTTAATATCAATTCTTCCAAATGCTTTTCCACCTAGTGCTAAAAAGGCAGCTTTTGCTATATTAGATAACTGAACACTTATTCTATTATCTATAACTGCAATAACAGCCTCAGTGTTGTTACTCTTGGTACTAAAATCAAGAATACGTTGCCCATTTTGATTTTTCTCGGCAATAATCTCTATAGGCATCGTTATCAGTTCTCCATCGACGCTATTTTGGAAAATACCAACGCTATACTCTTTACCAGCCAAATATGTCTCAACTATACAACGAGAATCTTGGGTCTGATAGATTTGATCAACTTTTGCAACAAAACCCTTAAAATCATTTACAATCGAATTTGCATCAATACCTCGACTATCCCCTCCTGTTATCGGCTTAACAAATAGCGGAAACAACAAAGGAATTGACGCCTCATCTGCATGTTCCCCAGGTGATGTTGAAAAATATTGAGCAGTCTTGATCCCAGCTTTTTGGACGATATCTTTTGCTAGACTTTTATCCGATTCACAATCAAGTGCTTTTCTAGAGGAGGCTATATAAGCAATCTTATGCAGATCTAAAAAATCATTCAACCACAACTCTTTACCACCAAAATTAAAGTATTTAACCCCAGAAAGAACGAGATCTGGTTTTCTCATCAATAGTTTATTTAAATCATTTTGCGTAGTAATATGTGTAACTATAACATTAGAGTAATGATTAGATAAAATAGTCAAAATAATTTTTTCATCTAATTTAATACCAACATTCTTTTGGTGTAATAGTTTATTTTTTAACTTTGGAACGACAACAATCTCAATCTTTTTATTGGATCTTTTAGACAGTATAATTTCACTTTTTAAGGAAATACTCTCTAAATTGAATTTAGATGTTGGTTCAACATTCATGAATAACTAATAACCCTATACTAATTTCCGATTTTTCTAATTTTAGAACAAATTAATCCTAGATTCTTTTTCCCTCTTTTTTGAACTACGGGTTATAAAGTTAGCTAGTATCAGTTAAAGACTCTTCGCCCCTAACCCATTTCCAAACAGCTTAGAGGGCGCAAAGTTTGATACAAAATAACGATGGTCAACTATGACAAAAACTTATCGAGAGAATTCTAGAGTGATACACGGTCAATATGGTTCATTTATTCTTCGGCGCAAGGGGGGCGAGCTGACAAATCCTCATATTTACTCGCCTTTTAAAATATTAATTGACCCTATGTATATAAAAAATATACAGAAATAACATTATAAAATATCAACGAATTAAATAATTTAATAAATACAATAACAAAATTGACGGATATTAATGAAAGCAAGTATCAATGAAATCAAATAGGCTTCCGATTTCCACATCGAAAACATCTCTGACATCATGGTCAACTTCAGTTCCATAAAATGGTCGCCGCACCACTTATATCCAATATTAATCCATCTTCGAATAGCTTTAATTACGCAGGCTTATTTTTAGCCTCGCGATAACTAATATATGCAACCGAAGCAAAAATTAATGTTCCGCCAAGCCACACCCAAATATTTGGCACTTCACCGAAAAGAATATATCCAAATATAGCTGCCCAGATTAGCCTAGAAAAATCGTACGGTGCCACTGCTGAAGCATCGCCATTTTTTAATGACTCCGAGAGAAAATATTGAGCCATTGTTGAAGTAATCGCTACTTCGATAAGCCAAACTATTTGTTCTAAATTTAGAACGTTAATATATGGAAAACCGAAAATAAATGTTACTGGCGTGAGAACTACAACAAGATAAAGCGTCGAAGTAAGACTGCTCTCAGTGTTACTTAATTTTTTTAACGCTATCATGGAACCTGCCCAAGAAAGAGAGGCAAACAAAACAAGAATAGCACCAAAACTAATAATTTCGGCACCCGGTTGCAGAATAATAAGCGTGCTTGCGAATCCAATGAAAAGAGCTACCCAACGTCGCCAACCAACAAATTCTCTCAACACAATGACAGCCAATAGGCTGGCAAACAATGGAGCAGTAAAATTTAGGGCCGTGGCCTCAGCAATAGGAATAAGACTTAGAGCGAAGAAAAACCCTAACATAAAGCCCGAATTTAAAATTCCCCTTATGGTATGCAATTTGAGATGTTTTGTTTTCAATACGGCAAAATTATTTTTTAATAACCAAGGTAGCAAGAATAAAATACCAAAGGCATTTCTATAAAATGCAGTAGCAAACGGATGAACCTCGTCTGAGAGTTCCCTTACTCCGGCATGCGCTGCAGCAAAACTTGCAGCTGATAAAATCATAAATAAAGCGCCTTTAAGGTTACTTTTTTTCTCTAAAATAAATTTATTCAATACAACGACCTAAAAAAATAACCTCAACTGGCACTCATACAGAAAATTGGGTTAAGATCAATCTGAAAGTTCTTTATGAGAGTGTGCAGCAATATTTGACTTTTAAATTTGATTTAAAGCTAATATCAAATTAACTGTAATATTTTATATAAAAATATTTATAAAATGATTTTGATGAAGTTGCCATTTAATCGATATATTAATGCATATAAATGTCCGGAATAAAAACGCCTTCACTTCTCCTAAGATTAAATCACGGTTTCTTCAACGACATTTTCGACTCTACGTCGGGCAATAAATATGCCTGGCATTATTTTCGATAATAAAATAAGCATCTTTGGCTCTATAAGATTAAGCATCCTATTGCGTTTTTTTATTTTATTAAAAATATTTTTTTTTAAAAGCGTTTGATTTGGAACTAAAGGCATAGAAACATATTATTTGGAATATAATATTTACTTGCAGGTAATAAAATTAATCTGCAAACATTATGGTAATTGAAAGGCAGTATCATTTAATGACTAATAAACATCCAAATATTGTTGTAATAATGACAGACAATCAACCCAATGACGCAGTGGGTTGTTACGGTAATGATGAAATTTATACTCCAAATATCGACGCACTAGCGGCTAACGGTTTGCGCTTTAATAACGCCTATTGCCCAAATGCGATGTGTTCGCCCTCAAGAGCTTCAGTTTGGACCGGTCGAATGCCCTGCCAACATGGCGTTCACACCTGGCTAGATGACAGATTAATGAATCAGTGGCCTGATGATTGGAATGCTATAGCCGAATTTCAAACTCTGCCCGAAATATTAAAAAGCAATGGCTATGACACGGCTATGATCGGCAAATATCACCTTGGAAAACTCGACAAGGCTCAGAATGGGATAGATCATTGGGTTACCATGGCAAGGGGCCATACTTTAGATTTCTATGGCAACGAAATGCGTGTGAATGATGAGACCTTTATTCATGAGGGGCACTCGGTTGACTTCTTTTCCGAGAAAGCTGTCGATTATATTTTTGAACGTGCTGACGCACCTGATAAACCCTTTTTGTTAATGCTGCCATACAATGGACCTTATGGCCATTGGCCTTCAATTATGGGAGCAGCTAAAAATGAGTTTTGGAAAAACTATAAACATATGCCAATGAATTCTGTTCCAAGAGAAGGAATAAACAAAAAAGCCATCGAGGTCTTTCAACTCGCAACTAATTACCTATCTAAAAAAAAAGGTGGGCCAGATTTTAGCTCTCTCCTTCAAATGCCAAACGACCTAACTACGCTTCGTAACTACTATTCACAGGTAAGTGTTATCGATAAAGGTGTTGGACAAGTCATGAGTGCATTAAAGGCCGGTGGACTTGATGAAAATACCATCGTTATTTATACCGCAGATCATGGGTTTTCTTTGGGGCACCATGGATTTTGGGGGCATGGACAGGCGACTTGGCCATCAAATGCATTTCGAATAGCTTATAATATTCCAATGATCATGAGTGGTCCAGGAGTTCTCGTTCAGGGGTCTAGTGAGGCTTATATTAATAGTACCGATCTTTTCGCAACTCTTCTCGATCACCTTGGAATTTGGGAGACCCTAGAGAAAAAAAATATCCCGTCTCGAAGCTTTGCCAAACTTCTTGATAACGGAAAAGCAGACTGGACCAATGAAGTTTTCTTGGAACAAGAAGAAACACGTGCCATCCGAACGCCAACCTGGTCATATTTCAAGCGCTTTACTGATAGTAAAAATTATCCGTTGACCAATGAGCTTTATGATCTGAGAGAGGACCCAGACGAACGTCTTAATCTTTCTGGAGTTAAAAATTATCAAGAAATAGAGAGAGAACTGTCGAATAAAATTAATACCTTTTTTAGGATTTATGCTGATCCCAAATTTGATCTTTGGAGAGGCGGAAGGCCAAAATCAAATACCTCGCGTCCGTGGCTATGGAAAGATGCCTGGGGTGAAGAATGGAACCCGATAACTTAAAAATACTTTCTTTTTAAAATGTATCGAACCCTAAATTAACTCGACACAGATATTGCGTTAAAAAATTACGTAAAATTTAATAAAGAAGTATCATAAAGGAGTCTCATGACCACTGGCAAACTTATGCCTGGTTTTCGTCTTCTTCAAGAATATTTCAAAAAGGATGCGCTTTTTCGAGACTGGGTATTGCAGCCAAATTATCTTGATTTAGATGCCTTTTATACACTTCCTGATTTGCAGTCAATTTAAGCAAGAATAAACGCCCATTTAGTCAAATAGACGTAGCTCTTTAATGTTATACCTGCCTCCTTTGACACCATTATATGCGCCGAGCTCTAAAACCTTCTTCAAACCAACATTTTGGCTGATGTCGGCTTTAGGTTTCAGATATCGCATCTACTAGTGGGCATAATATCGCTTCCGAAACAATTTCAGATTATGTTAAAGCTCAAAAAGATGCTTCGAAAAGAGCTTTAATAAAAAAATCCTAAATGACATGGAATGAAAAATAGCCGAGCTGCATAAAAGTTGTATTAGTTGAATAAATGGGGCGAATGAGTGGACTTGACCCCCTACCCACGGCATCACAAGCCGGAAAATTTCCTAGAGATCTAACACTTTTGCAACTTTAATTTACATCTTATATACTTTAACTAAACCACAATGAACTAAATTCAAGCGAGTAACTCACCCACCTTTCTATCGTAGCTTGGCGAACATTTCCCGAATTGAGGGTAAAAAGATTAACATTATTGCTAGGATTAATAGCACCGCTGTCATTGGACGCTGCCACATGAAACTGACACCATCAGCAAGATTCATAGCCCGAGAGAAATTATCCTCTAGCATTTGCCCCAAAATAAAACCGATCAACATCGGCGCCAAAGGAAATCTGGCAAAACGCATTATCGTGGCACACAGACCCATGCCTGTTAGCAATAACAACTCTGTCGAATTATTCTGGCCAATATAACTACCCATCATAGTAAAAAATAAGATAAATGGAATCAGATAATTACGCGGCACTAATAGAAGCTTAGCTATGTAGGGAATTAATGGCAAATTAAGAATTAGGAGAACAACATTGCCGACATACATAGAAATTATAACAGCCCAAAAAATTGCGGGATGGTCGATCATGAGTCTTGGCCCAGGGGTTACATTAAGTGCTATCAAGGCACCGAGCAATATCGCTGTAGTTCCAGAACCTGGAATACCAAGTGTCAGTAGCGGTACAAACGAGCCAGTGCAAGCGGCATTATTAGCAGTCTCAGGAGCGGCTAAACCTTTAACCGAGCCTTTACCAAAATTTGCCCGCTCTTCACCCTTGGCTATGTTTCGTTCGACAGCGTATCCTAGAAATGAAGCAATGGTAGCCCCTGCCCCAGGCATTACACCTATCAAAAAGCCTTGAATTGATTGACGTCCAATCACTGGCGCTATTTGTTTAGCTTCACTTTTTGTGATGCGAAGATCTCGGATCTCGTTCCCAACACCAGTAGTATTTGAGCGTTCTGGATCAAGCACCAAGTAAAGCGCTTCCGGCAAGGCAAAAATTGCCATCGCCAAGGTGATAAAACTGATACCACTTTGCAAATCTGAAATACCCATGGTAAACCGCGGTGCATTAAACTGAGCACTCTCGCCGACGGTAGCCAAGATCAAGCCGAGTACCGTCATCATAATCGCTTTGGCGACATTACCCGAACCTGTAAAAGCGGCAATAGCCGACAGGCCAACAATCATCAAAGCAAAATATTCAGCCGAGTGAAACAGTAGTGCGACTGAAGCCAAAACGGGGGCAAAGCCCATCAGCAAAATTGCCCCAATCGTACCTCCAGCGAACGATGCTATAGCGGCAATTGTTAGGGCCTTTCCAGCCTGCCCGCGACGTGCCATGGGATAACCATCAAAGGCCGTCGCGACCGTACCAGCAATACCCGGTGCATTGATTAAGATTGACGAGGTGGAGCCACCGAAAATGGCTCCATAATACACACCTGCGAGTAAAATGAGCGCTGCGGATGGATCACCAACTTTTATAGCAACCGGAATCATAATCGCGATAATCGACATTGGTCCTAATCCAGGCAACATCCCAATAAACGTACCAATTAGACAACCAGCAACCACCATAATAAGATTTTGTATAGATAAGGCGGCTTCCAAACCTTGCATAATTCCTTCAAGCATCCATCATTATCCTAAAAAAACGAAGGCCAGGGTTTCAAAAAAATATCAAGCAATTCCTGCACCAGATACCAAATTATAAAGGTTGTTAAAATCGCAACTGGCAGCAGAAATTTAAATCTTCGCTCACCGAGCACTATACCCCCTACAGTCAAAAACATTGTAGTTGCGCCAATAAAGCCGATTGGCCGAAGCAGCAGTGCATAAGAAATCATCAAGACTATCAATAAGATTGCTTGAGTTAACTTATAATTACGTATGTTGCGATAATTGATTTCGCCATCATTAATTTGAATTTGAGCGTTAGGACCTGTCTGGATCAAAACAATTGTGCCAATAATGACACCGAGCACGCTTAGCCATTTTGGCATGGTATTGGGCAGAAATACCATATTTCGCTCGAATGGAAGCAGTCCATTTTCCATCGTGACGAAGGCAGTATAACCATATACCAAACACAAAACCAAAAAAATTCCAGCAATAGCACGATCTAGTGTCACAGAGTTCCTCTTTAAAAAAATTTGGGGTAGAGGTATGGAACCGGGGCTCAAAAAAGAGTCCCGGTTCAAAAAGTATTCTACTTCAAAAAACCAAGTTTGATCATTAAGTTTTTAATAACTTTCTCTTGATTTTCAAGAAAGGAAACAAATTTTTCGCCCGGATTATGGATATTAACCCAACCATTTCGCGCGCGAACAGCCTCCCATTCAGGTGTTTTGTACATCTTAGCAATAGCTGCCCGATAAGCATTAGCCTTTGAATTAGGTAAACCCGGAGCAGCAAAAAATCCACGCCAATTTACAAAAGTTGCATTATACCCCTGCTCTTTAAGTGTGGGGGCCGCCTTAAATGCCGGTACCCTTTGATCAGATGTTACAGCAAGGATACGCATCTCGCCTGACTTAGCGAGAGCAACCGCTTCAGAGAATCCTGTTGAGCCAGCGGAAACTTCACCAGACAGAATGGCTGCATTCAATTTTCCACCAGCATCGTAAGGAATATATTTGACTTTAGTGGGGTCTGCACCCGCTGCTTGAAATGCCATGGCTGCAACGAGGTGGTCCATACCGCCTGGAACTGAACCACCGCCAATAGATACTTTTCTAGGATTTTTCTTGTAAGCCGTAACGAGATCTTTAAAGTTTTTAAAAGGGCTATTTTTGCCTGTAATGATAGCCGCATAATCACCAATTGTTCCAGCTATCATCGTTAAGTCTCGAAAATTATGAGGAAAACGTTTAACCAAAGACCTTATTACAATTGGAGTTGAATTAACCATTAAGGTTCCATGACTTGATTTAGCATTTTCGATCAAGTATCCGATGGCTTTACCACCTCCACCACCAGACATATTTTCATAAGATGCTGATCCAACAATACCTGATTTAGTCAGCGCTTCGCCTGTGCCACGTGCAGTTCCATCCCAACCACCGCCAGCGCCACCAGGAATGAGAAAGTGAATTTTATCAATGTCGGAAGCCTGCGTAGGCGTACCAATCATAGTGAGTGTTAGACCCGTCGCCATAATCGCTCCAATAATGAGGCGGCAGTCCAGTTTTTTTAATAACTTAGACATTTTATTCTCCTTTTTTAATAACAAATAAGCTACTTTTTTAGAAATGTAGCTTGTGAGATTGCTGACGATAATCATCGAACCTGTCAAAAACCTGTCATAATTAACATAAATTTAAATAAATAATGGCCTTTATCGACCAGTAAGCGCATTTTCCCAATTAGCTAATATTTTGGATCTCTTAAATTGATCCAAATAGACGAGAAGGCCCGGACCCACTTTAATTGGGCGTAAGCTTGGCCCAGCAACTTCATGCATTTTTGTCGCTGTTCGGTCACCCATCACCGTCGGATGGACCGCATTTAATCCCGCTTTTTCAGCCAGAACACGCTGACCTCTAGCAGATAGTACATAATCTAAAAATAATTTTCCTTTATTCGTTGAGCGCGCATACCGAGGAATTAATGCTATTCTAGACATCACAACAGTAAAATCGCTTGGTAAAATAATTCCGATTGATGGATCTCGCTCTGCACGCGTAGCAGCATAACTACCCAATACATTATAGCCGATGACAAATTTACCTGCGCTCACACGATCTAAGATAGCGGCAGTATTGGTATAAAGCTTTACGCTATTACGTCCAAATGATCGAATTAAATCCCATATCGCACTATAGTGTTCTTGATCTCGGGCAAGAACCAGAAAACCAAACCCGCTACGCTGAATGTCATAAGTTGCTATCTTACCAAATAAGTCATCATTACTATTTTGAAGTAATTCTATGAGTTGACTTCTATTTCTCGGAATTTTGCGCCCTTTAAAGTACTCCTTATTGTAGACAACTACCACAGGTTCAAACGTCACACCAAAAGCTTCATTTCTCCAATTTGTCCAGCTTGGTAATTTCTCAGACATTGAAGTTTTATGTATTTGTGCATATCCATCATTAGCGAGTTTCATTTGCAGGTCCATCGCTGATGAAAAAGTAAAATCCGCAGTTATTTTTTGTTCATCAGATTCCTTCATGACGCGATCAAACAGTTCTAAGCTTTGCAATTCATGATATTCGACGAGAATATTTTTATGCAATAACTGAAAATCTTTTATCAGCGGACGTGCAGCATCAATATCGGTAGTACTATAAATCACTAAATTTTGAATATTTTTGCGAACAACTTCATCTGCTACGCGAAATAAATAAACTTCGGCAAAAAGGTTCGCTGGGTAGGCTATTAGTATAAATAAAACAAAATTTAAAAGGCGCATTTCAGCATCCTATACATTTTATATAGTTTCGAGCTTCTATTATACTATAGCTTATATTAATATCATCAACATGAGAGTTTTGATTGTTGAAGATAATTTGGCGCTAGCCGATGGTGTGTCGCGTGCCCTGAAAAAAATGGGTTTGGCAGTCGATACTCTACATGACGGAATTGAGGCCGAAGAAGTATTATCTATTCAGGATTATGATTTGATAGTATTAGATATCAATTTGCCTGGAATAGATGGTTTGGAGTTATTACGTCGCATACGAGTTAAAGGGAACTCGGTTCAAGTTATCATTTTGACTGCCCGTGACCAATTACAAGACCGTGTCGCTGGATTGGATTTGGGTGCCGATGACTATTTAGCTAAACCCTTTGAGCTTGCCGAGTTAGAAGCACGTATTCGAGCATTACTCCGCCGAAATTCCGATCAATCAAATCCAATTATAACACATGGGCGCCTTCGCTTTGATACCGTGGCTCGACGGGTTTGGATTGATGATAACTCGATCGACATTTCGAGGCGAGAATTGAGCCTTTTAGAGCTTATGCTTAATCGTGTCGGTCAAGTAGTTAGCAAAGGTCAAATAGCCGATGGACTCGCGAATTTTGACACCCACATTACGTCCAACGCGATAGAAACTCATGTAAGTCGTCTTAGAAAACGCATTAAGCCTGCTGATATTTCAATTCAAACCATCCGCGGTATCGGGTATCTTATGGAAAAAGTATGAATTGGCGTAACAAATCCCTTCGAAGACGCCTTGCTCTCTGGGTTATTGTTCCCTTGATTTTTGTAAGTGCGGTTATGTTAAAAGATGTTCGAGAAAGTTCTCGCAAAGCTGCCAATGAGGCTTATGACCGAGTACTTTTAGGATCAGCTCTTGCGATCGCGGAACGGGTTGTGATTGAGGGTAGTAACATTGTTGTAGATGTGCCCTATGTAGCTTTAGAAATGCTTACCTCGGCCGCCCAAGACCGAGTATTTTATCAAGTTGTTGGTCCCAAAAAAAAATTTATCACCGGCTATCACGATTTACCGGCGGTGCCAAAAAGATATACACCTATCAAGAATGCACCGGTATTTTATGATGCGCACTTTAAGGGTAATGCTGTTCGGATCGGAGCTATTGTTCGCACATTATCCAGCCAAAAGCTATCCGCTCGCGTTACCATCAAAGTTGCTGAAACAATAGAAGCGAGAAACGCACTTATTTCGGAACTTATAACCGGAGCAGCAATTCGCCAGGCACTTTTAATACTCGTTGCAGTTCTCATCGTTTGGATAGGTCTTGGAAGAGGTTTGAGGCCACTATCCAAATTAGAAGAGGCGCTGAATCGTCGCTCCCTAGAAGATTTACACCCAATAGAACACGAAGTTCCATTTGAAGTACGCAATCTGATTGGTGCAATCAATCACCTTATGGAGCGTTTGAGTACTAATATAGAAGCCATGCAACGTTTTACAGCAAATGCAGCGCACCAACTCCGCACTCCTCTAGCTGCGATTAAAACCCAAACCGAAATTGCGTTGCGCCAAGATGATCTTGCAGAAACGCAGGGTGCTTTGGCTCATTTACATGACTCCGCAAAGCAAACAACAAGACTTGTCAATCAACTCTTGAGTTTAGCACGAGCCGCACCCGTTGAAGGGAACTTAGTTATAGAGAACTTTGATATACGTGAAGTTTGCCTAAACATAGTTAGTTCTATGGTACCCGAAGCAGTTGAAAAAGGCATAGACCTAGGATTTGAAGATAACAAAGATCCATTAATTATTAATGGAGACCCTACCTTGTTCGAAGAACTCATTCGCAATTTAACCCACAATGCCCTCTCGTATTGTCCATCCGGGACGCAGACCTCTGTTCGAGTTCGTAAAGAAAATGGTGATGCTATTATTGAGGTTGAAGATAATGGCCCCGGCATTCCTGAAGAATATCAACACAAAGTATTCGAACGGTTTTATCGCCTACCATCCGCACCATCAAACGGATCGGGATTAGGCCTCCCAATTGTCCGCGAGATCGCCAGAAAACATGGCGGTGAAGCCATTATTATTTCTGGCAGAAATGGAAAAGGTACTCTGGTCCGCGTCTCAGTCTCATTAGTTTAACAGCAACATTTAAGAGTGATATTGAAAACATTTAAAGTTGCACTGAAAATTCGATTAAGTGACCCTTGAATCTGAGCGAATTTCTTTGGTCATTATTGACTCTTATTCTAAACGATCCTAACATTAGGATAATTAGAAAATAATCAGGGAAAAGTGAATTGGCTGAAATACACCGTCTAGAGCAACGTCAGTTATCATCGCGCCGAACTGTTGGTCGATTACGCCAAACAATAACCAGTGCAGATACATTGGTTTCACTAATTACTAATGGCATTCTAGACGGATCAATCAAGCCGAGAGATTTTTTAGGATCCGAGCGCGACATATCGGAAAATTATAATGTCAGCCGAAATACCGCTCGAGAGGCATTGAGATCCCTTGCAGCCTTAGGCGCTGTTGAAATCCGCCTGGGAGTTAAAGGTGGTGCGACTATTGCTTCTGGTAACGCAGACGCAATCGGTGAAACGTTAGCTATACAACATCGTTTATCAGGAGTTCCTGAAGATGAAGTTTTAGAAGTACAGTCAGTTCTCGAGGGATTGGCTGCGGAACGTGCAGCGAGATATGCAACGCCAGAGGATATCAAGCGTCTAGAAAATCTTCTCGAAGATGCAGAGAACTCAGCAAACAACCCAGCGGCCTTCAGTGATTCCAGCCTAGCTTTTCACATGGCAATCGCTGAGGCGGCACATAATCAGGCATTAATGATGCAACTGAAAGGTATCCGATATTTTATTTGGCCACCCAACAACCAAGTGCCAAATCCAAAAGTTGCCGAAAATGTTATAAACTCGCACCGAAAATTACTCGAACTTATAAAAAATCAAAACGCTTCTGGCGCACAAAAGTTTATGCGTGATCATATTGAGCATATACGTAAACAGCATCAGAAATTAAGAGAAGGTGGTTGTCCAGAGGACACAGCCTGTTGTTAGGGAGTCAATTAAAAAAAATATTTTTAACAAGGAGAAAGACATGAAACAGGGGAAAATTACGACTTTTACATTGTCACTATTATTCGCTGGATTAATCACTGGTCCAGCTTTTGCTCAAAAATCAAAAGACACGCTTCGAATCGGATTTTATGATCCAATTTCAATCGTAGATGCTACTCATGACCCAAAACCAGAAACTGGTTTTTTGTCTCGGGCTGTTTATGACAATCTTCTAGCTTATGATCGAAAATCTGGAGAATTTAAGCCTTCATTGGCAAAATCCTGGAAACGGATAGGCGCGAAGATAATAGAATTTAAATTGCGTGACGATGTCAAATTTCATGACGGCTCGGAATTTGATGCAGACGATGTTGTCTATACAATCAACTGGATGGCAAATCCGAAAGTGAAATTTCGAATTAAAACCCGATATCTATGGATTAAAAATGCAGAAAAAATAGACAAATACACGGTGCGAGTGCACAGCAAACGTCCTTCGGCATCAGCGCTTGCCCGTTTTGCAATTTCGACCCCTATTTACCCCTCAGACGTTCATGGAGCCTTGAAAGTCAAAAGCACCTTCGGTAAAAAAGGTATTGGGACCGGGCCGTACATGGTAGAATCTGTCGATCCGAATAAGGGCGTTGTTTTAAAAGCCAACCCAAATTACAAACATGGTGGACCTTGGCGCCCAGCTGCTAAAATCGGTCGCATTCATGCGATCCCAATGCCAGATGTGCAAACACAAACCGCCCAATTGCTAACTGGTGGATTGGATGCCATGTATCGAGTTCCAAAAGATCAACTTGATGCGCTCAAAAGCAACCCAGCTTTGGCTGTTACAGTTCAAAAAGGTCAATTATTCTATTATATGGCGATGGACTCGATAGGAAAATCAGGTAATAAAGCACTCCAAGATAAACGTGTTCGCCGAGCTTTAATGATGGCCGTAAACCGTGAAGGCATTCGCAAAAATTTAATTCCTGGTGGTTCCGAACAACAGCAAATGAATGCCATGTGTCAAGCATGGCAACTAGGATGTGGATTTTCGTCTGCACCGCCGGCTTATGATCCAACTGCAGCAAAAAAACTTTTGGCTGAAGCTGGTTACCCGAATGGTTTCGAAGTTGAAATCACAACGACTCTGCCACGTGTAATCGCCTCTGCCATCGCTGGTGACCTCCGGAAAGTTGGTGTAAAAGCCAAAGTCGATAAGCTTACCTTCGGAGCGTACCGTAAGAAGCAACGCCAAGGTAAAATTCAAATCCTAGTGAACCAATGGGCTTCCGGTGGCATTCCCGATGTTCAGTCAACAGCAACATTCTTCCATGGCAAAGGTGCGAGGAACTATTACGGCGATAAGGTGATCTCCCAGACTATTCCGAAAGCAGAGGCAGCTTTCGTTGATGCTGAACGACGAGAGATCTACAAAACTTTATTTGATCGCAATAATTCCGAAGCTTATATGATGCCGATTACACCGAACCCTCCAACATTTCTTCACACAAATGAACTAGTGATTGAAGGTGGAGAAATCGAAACCTTCGGCGCATCGCCGATTGGGATGACTTGGAAGTAAGGAATTGAGGATCCGAGGCGCTCAGAAATGCGCCTCGGATCCAAATCTTGGAGAACATTGAATTATGGCTGAGATTATTTTTGGTTTTGGCACAGCCCACGGACCGCTCCTCTCTACACCACCTGATAAATGGCATTTGAGAGCAGAAGCAGATCGTCAAAATCCCAACCATGCATTTCGAGGCGGAACTTACAATTACGAAGAGCTTTACAGATTGAGAGAAGTCGAAAACTTGTCTAAACAGAACGTGCTTGAGGTTCGAACGAAACGCCACGAACGCTGCCAAACCCAGCTTGATGCTTTATCGACTTTAATAATGGATAAAGGCCCAGATGTAATTTTGGTAGTTGGAGACGATCAGCGAGAATGGTATACCGAAGATATTCAACCTGCATTTTCGATTTATTATGGTGATGAAGTAGTCAATACCGCTTATGATGAGGAAAAAGCAATGAGCATGGCCCCCGGTTTGGCATACAGTATGCAAGCGACTCACCCGCCAGAAGATCAGATTTATCCGTGTGAAGCGGAACTAGCGAAAAGAATAATAGAGCAGGCAATTGACGACGAATTTGATATTTCGGCTTCGAAATGTCCCCCAGAAGGCCCCAAAGGACCGAAAGGAATTGGTCACGCTGTGGGCTTTGTGTATCGTCGCCTTTTAAATGATAAGCCTATACCGCTGGTACCAGTTCTCATAAACACATTTTTTCCGCCTAATCAAGTGAAACCTAAGCGGTGCTATGAATTTGGTCAAATGATAGGTAGAGCTATCAAAAATTGGCAAAGTGATAAAAAAATAGCAATTTGCGCCTCAGGCGGAGTCAGTCACTTCGTGATTGATGAGGATTTTGACCAACGTATTTTAAAAGCAATACAAAAAGGTGATGTGAAAACTTTAATCAATGAACCAAACGAAATGTTTCGCTCGGGCACTTCAGAAACAAAGAATTGGATTGTCGCCGCTGGTATTTTGTCGGTCACTGATCTTGGAATGAATATACTCGACTATGTGCCTTGCTATCGGTCCGACGCCGGCACCGGTAATGCGATGGCATTTGCAACATGGACCTAGTAAATAGGAAAAGATAATGAAAAAATTTATAATAAGCCCGCATATGCGGTTGCAAGAATGGGTGGCTGAAGAGAGAGGTTACTTCGAAGCTGAGGGTCTCGATTATGAGTTTCGAAAAACAGATCCTAAAAACAAAACAGTCGGCCTCAATAAACAAAACAAACGCGGTGCTTATCAAACGTTCGAAGATGGCCGTGAGGCTGATGTTAGCTGCGCGTGTCATTGGACCGTTAACATGGCGGCTTCAGCGGGTCATGGTCAGTTATGGGGCGAAGCCTATTCTGTAACGCCATCTGGAATTTTTGTACCATCCGATTCTGATATCTACACACCTGAAGATTTAGCAGGAGTCCCAGTTACCGTGGGATATCAATCTGGAAGTCATTATTCTACCATACAGGGATTAGAACAATTTCTTATAACGGATGATATTAATCTTCATTTTGGTGGCCTTCTTATGGGGCGACTGGATCTCTTGGTGGATCGAAAAGTGCCAGCAGGTAATGCATTTGGCGCACCTATGTACATTCTTGAGCAATTGGGATTCAGAAAAATCCTAGATACAACTTTTATGATTGCAACAATGGTTCCACCGAATGTTGATCGAGAAGACGTCCAAAAATATTTTGAAGCTTTAAAACGAGCTCAAGCTGACATCGATCTCCGTCATGATTTGTATACACATTATTTTTTAAATGAATTACCAGAACGTTATAAAAAGATCGCGGATACGAGACGGTTTGGTCCCGGTGAACGCATCGTATTTGAACCCTATTCGCAAGAAATTTTTGATGGAACACGGGAATGGGTGATCGAACGCGATATTTTCCCGGAAGAAAAAGTTGGTCTCGATGGTTACAACCATGCAGTGGTAACCGCAACCTAAAAAGCAAATCACTCTAGTCGCTATTTATACAAATGACATTCCACTAATCGTTCTCCGATGTCTAAGATTTCTGGTGTATTCTGGCTACATTCACTCAGAGCGTCTGGACATCTAGGATGAAAATAACAGCCACTTGGCGGTGATAAGGGATTGGGCAAACCTTTTCCTAAAGTAATTTCTGGCAGACCGAGGTTGGGTTCAGGTGTTAAAACCGAATCCAAAAGAGCACGTGTATAGGGATGCTTGGGCTCGCTGAATACATCAGAGGCTTTTCCAGATTCTATCAAACGGCCGAGATACATAACAGCGACCCAGTCAGCGAGATGTTCTACTACTGCCAAATCATGACTAATAAAGGCATAAGTCAAATTCAATTCTTTTCGTAAATCTTGAAGTAAATTTAAAATATGAGCTTGAACTGATACATCGAGCGCAGAAGTTGGTTCATCGCAAACGACAATCTGCGGCTCGATAATTAGGGCACGCGCAATTGCAACCCGTTGCCGTTGACCGCCTGATAATTGATTGGGATATGAATGGATAAGACGTTTTGGGAGGCCAACCAGACCCATATATTTTTCAACTCGATCTCGTCGCTCTTGAATTGTTCCTATATTATGAACTGTGAGAGGTAGCGAGATGATTTCCTCGATAGTTTTACGAGGGTTAAGTGACGAATAGGGATCTTGAAAAACCGGCTGGACTTTTTTGGCAATTTCATTGAGGCTAACCGTGTTGATAGGCTCTCCATCCAAAAGAATTTCACCTGTTGTTGGTGGCAAGAGCCCGAGCAACATCTTTGCCAAAGTTGTTTTTCCACACCCGGATTCACCTACAATCGCGAGAACATCGCCACGATTTATTTTGAGGTTAAATTCCTGAACAGCCTTGAGGGGCTGTCTGGCAGAAAAAATCCCTCGTTTTATCATAAAGGTGCGCCCAACATTGCGGCATTCTAGTGCTGGTAATTGGTGATTTTCGATTTCAATATTCGGATACATCAGGCGACACCGCCAATTTCCAAATGACCTCTGCTTTCCTCTAAAGAGAGCAGACAACGATAGGCTCTGCCATCACTAATTTCATTGAGACTAATGTTCCCCTTATAACAGTTCTCGGAAACATAATCGCAGCGGTTTCGAAATAGACAGCCTTCAAAGTCACCGACCAGTGCTGGGACAATTCCTCTAATTGAACCAAGTTGAGAGCTAGACTTGGTGCGACCCGGTATCGGGATGCAATTAATCAAGCCTTGGGTATAGGGATGACTTGGTTTTTCAAAAACCTCAACGGCTGTGCCAGTCTCCACCGCGCATCCAGCGTACATAACCATCACGCGGTCTGCCATTCGAGCGACTACACCTAAATCATGGGTTATCAGAATGAGGCCCGTATTAAACTCCTTTTGCAGAGAATGCAGTAAATTTAGTGTCTGAGCCTGCATCGTCACGTCTAATGCCGTTGTTGGTTCATCGGCAATAATCAACGCTGGATCGCACATCAAAGTCATCGCGATCATCATACGTTGACGAAGTCCGCCTGATAATTGGTGTGGGTATTGTGAAAGCCGTTCATTTGGTGCGACAATGCCAACTTTCTCCAATAAGAACTCAGCACGTTCGCGAGCTTCCTTGCGACCCCCTTTACCATGTTGAATATATACCTCTTCCAGTTGATCTCCTATCCGGAAAACCGGATTGAGAGACGTCATCGGATCTTGAAAAATCATTCCAACACGATCTCCACGTAGAGAGGCAAATTCTGACTCTCCGATGCTGAGAAGGTCACGCCCTTCTAACACCATTTTATCAGCCACGAGTTTAGCCTTCCGGGGTAATAGATTCATAATGGCAAGAGATGTTATAGATTTTCCGCAACCTGACTCACCGACAATGCACAAAGTTTCACCTTCACGAACGTTCAGAGTCAGGTTGCTAACAGCGTGCAATGTGCCAGCTGGAATCGCAATGTCTACGGAAAGATTTTCGACTTCTAGTACAATTGGTGCTATCATTAATTTCGACCCTCAGGCGCAGTGATGTCTCGTATACCATCTCCCATCATATTTATCGAAATCACCAATAGGAAAATTGCCATGCCTGGCAGAACGATCAAATACGGTTTAAAAAACATGAAGGATCGCCCCTCTGATACCAGCAATCCCCAGGAGGGCGTTGGCGGTTGAACTCCCAAACCAAGAAAAGACAAAGCAGCTTCGATAATGATGGCAACAGCCATTTCGAGGCTGGCGATAACTATGATTTGGTTCATTACATTCGGTAAAACTTCTCCCAATACAATACGTGTATGGGACGCACCTAAAGCTTGAGCAGCTGTAATATAATCGTTTACTCGGATTTGTTGAGTGACACTTCGCGTAACAACAGCATAGCGATCCCAAAATAGAAATGAAAGAATGAGAAT
>Ga0209630_10001838_pt1 | contig 21786 bp, 13 predicted proteins | sample COG_01_FD_184745 | JGI IMG/M metagenome (GOLD analysis project Ga0209630, IMG submission 184745) | Pelagic Microbial community sample from North Sea - COGITO 998_met_01 (SPAdes) (version 2) | ecosystem: Environmental > Aquatic > Marine > Neritic zone/Coastal water | place: Helgoland, sampling... | reverse complement strand
CGAAATCTCGTCCGACAGGATGTCGCCGAACATGTTCTCGGTCAGGATGACGTCATAGTCGCGCGGCCGCTGGATCAGGTGCATGGCCATCGAATCGACCAGGGCGTGCTTGAGCTCGACCTGGGGGAACTCCTCGGCGTGGATGCGGGTCACGACCTCGCGCCACAGACGGCTGGTCTCCATGACATTGGCCTTGTCGACCGAGGTGACCTTGCCGCGACGCTGGATGGCGATCTTGAAGGCCGCGCGCGAGACCCGTTCGATCTCCTCGATCGAGTAGGAACAGACGTCATAGGCGGAGCCGTCGTCATTGCGCCCCTTGTCGCCGAAATAGACGCCGCCGGTCAGCTCACGGAAGACGATCAGGTCGACGCCCTCGACGATCTCCTTCTTCAGCGGCGAACGGTGGGCCATGACCGGCGAGACCTGCAGCGGGCGCAGGTTGGCGTAGAGGCCCATGGCCTTGCGCAAGCCCAGCAGCCCCTGCTCGGGCCGCAGCTTCTGGCCGTCCCACTTCGGCCCGCCGACGGCGCCCAGCAGCACCCCGTCCGAGGCCAGGCAGGCGTCGATGGTGTCCTGCGGCAGGGGGTTCTGAACCGCATCGATCCCCGCCCCGCCGATCAGATGTTCGGAGAACTGGAAGTCGTGGTCGTAGAAGTCGCCGATGACCTGCAGCACGGCCTTGGTCGCGGCGATGACCTCGGGGCCGACGCCGTCGCCGGGCAGCAGGGCGATCTTCCAGGTTTTGGGCGTGGCCATCAGACGGTTTCCGATCGGGTGTGGGCGTCGTGGACGCCTTCAAAGGCTTCGATATCAGGCAGCTTGTTCTGCAGCCAGCCGAGGGTGTCGACGCCGTCCAGCAGGCACTGGCGGGCGAAGGCCTCGACGGCGAAGGTCACGGGGGCATGGTTGCCGCGCCGCACCTCATTGGTCTCCAGGTCGATGGTCACCGGCTGTTCCGGATGGGCCACCAGATCGTCCCAGGTCGCCTGGTCGACGACGATGGGCAGCAGGCCGTTCTTCAGGGCGTTGGAGGTGAAGATGTCGGCGATCCCGGTCGAGATCACCGCCCGGAAGCCGTAGTCGTACAGGGCCCAGGGCGCATGCTCGCGCGACGAGCCGCAGCCGAAATTGTCGCCCGCGACCAGGATGCGGTGCTCGGCCGGGTCGATGCGATTGAGCACGGCCTCGGGCCGGGCCGAGCCGTCGGCTTCATAGCGCCAGTCGTAGAAGGCCTTGGTCCCCAGACCCGTCGTCTCCGTCGTGGTCAGGAAGCGGGCCGGGATGATCTGGTCGGTGTCGATATTGGCCTGGGTCAGGACCAGCGACCGCGACGTGAAGACTCGAATGGGCTCAGGCATTGTTCGTTGCCCCTACCGTCTCGCGCGCGGCGCTCGACTGCTTGAGGGGCGCCCCTTCGGGGTTGGTGAGGTATTCGCGCGGATCGGTCAGGACCCCGGCGATGGCCGAGGCGGCGGCGGTCGCGGGGCTGGCCAGGATGGTGCGGGCGCCCTTGCCCTGACGGCCTTCGAAATTGCGGTTGGAGGTCGAGACCGCCAGCTGGCCGGCGCCGACCACATCGCCGTTCATGGCGATGCACATCGAACAGCCGGGCAGACGCCATTCGGCCCCGGCGGCGATGAAGATCTGGTCCAGCCCCTCGGCCTCGGCGTCGCGGCGCACGGCTTCCGAGCCCGGGACCACCAGCATACGGACCCCGTCCTTGACCTTGCGGCCCCTCAGCACCTCGGCGGCGGCGCGCAGGTCGGGCAGGCGGCCGTTGGTGCAGGAGCCGACGAAGACGACGTCGACGGCCTGGGTGGTCGTGGTCTGCCCGGCCTCGAAACCCATATAGGCGATGGCCTTGCGATCGCTGTCGGATTGCGGCTCGGGCACCTTCGAGCCGATCGGGGCGCCGGCGTCCGGCGTCGTGCCCCAGGTCGCCATCGGGCGGATGGCCGCGCCGTCCAGCACGACCTCCTTGTCGAACACCGCGCCGGGGTCCGAGGCCAGCGTCAGCCATTCGGCGGCGGCGGCCTCATAGGCGGCGCCTTGCGGAACCTTGCGGCGTCCGCGCAGCCAGTCGATCGTCTTCTGGTCCGGGGCGATCATCCCTGCCCGGGCGCCGGCCTCGATGGACATGTTGCACAGGGTCATGCGCCCTTCCATGTCCAGCGACCGCACCGCTTCGCCCGCATATTCGATGACGTAGCCGGTGCCGCCGCCGAAGCCGAGCGCGGCAATCACGGCCAGGGCCACGTCCTTGCCCGAGACGCCGGGCTGCAGTTCGCCGTCGACGGTGACGCGCAGGGTCTTCGAGGTCCGTTGCAGCAGGCACTGGGTCGCCAGCACATGGCCGACCTCGGAGGTGCCGATGCCGAAGGCCAGGGCTCCGAAGGCGCCGTGGGTCGCCGTATGGCTGTCGCCGCAGACGACGGTCATGCCCGGCTGGGTCAGGCCCAGCTCCGGCCCCATCACGTGGACGACGCCGCGCGCATCGGAATCCCAGCCCGCCAGTTCGACGCCGTGGGCGGCGCAGTTCTTCTCCAGCCGCGCCACCTGATCGCGCGCCTCGTCGGTGACATAGGGGCGTTGGCCATTCACGGCGGGCAGGGTCGGGGTCGAGTGGTCGAGCGTCGCGAAGGTGCGATCGGGCCGGCGGACCTTCAGCCCCCGGCTCTCGATCTCGCTGAAGGCCTGAGGGCTGGTGACCTCATGGACCAGATGCAGGTCGATATACAGAACGCCGGGCGTGGCCTCGGTTTCCGGCACGACCAGGTGCCGGTCCCAGACCTTTTCATACAGGGTACGCGGAGCCGTCATGCTTCAGGCGGCCTCGAAGCGAAAGGCGCCGTCGTTCGAGACGCGGCGCGCCCCGACCAGACGGTCGATCTGCTGGCCCAGGTTGGTGATCGAACGGCCCGCGTCGCGGCCGCGCACGGTCAGGGCGATGCGCAGGGCCGAGCCTTCCGAAGCCATGTCCATGGCGTCGATGTGGAAGCCGCGCCGCTCCACCAGACCGATGAGCCGCTGCAGGGCACCGTCAGCGCGGTCGATCAGGATATGGATGGTGTCGCTCATCGTGAGCCCTCCAGCATTTCACCGTTGTTCTTGCCCGGGGGAACCAGGGGCCAGACGTTGTCGGCGGGATCGATAATGACGTGGGCCAGGATCGGCCCTTCGGCGGCCAGCAGCCGGTCGATGCCGGCCGAGACCTGATCGCGGCGGTCGATGCGGAAGGCCGGGATGCCGAAGGCCTCGGCGACCTTCACGAAGTCCGGATTGTCCGACAGATCGACCTCTGAGAAGTTCCGTTCAAAGAAGAACTCCTGCCACTGGCGCACCATGCCCAGACGCGAGTTGTCCAGCAGGATGATCTTCAGCGGGATCTTGAAGCGGTTGACGGTCGCCAGCTCCTGGATGTTCATCATCACCCCGCCGTCGCCGGTGATGGTGACGACGCAGGAGTCCGGCTCGGCCAGTTTGGCGCCGATGCCCGCGGGCAGGCCGAAGCCCATCGAGCCCAGACCGCCCGAGGTGATGTGGGCCTGGGGCCGCGAGAACTCGCAGTATTGGGCGACCCACATCTGGTGCTGGCCGACGTCGCAGGCGGCGATGAAGTTGGGCCCGGCCTTCTTCGACAACTCGTTCAGCAGCTGCGGCGCGAAGACCCCCTCGCCCGGCGCATTATAGTCGAAGGCGGTCTCGGCCGAGCGGGCGCGCCACTGGTCCGCCCAGCCGGAGACGTCGATCGGGGCGCCACGCGCCAGCCGGGCGTTCAGGGCTTCCAGATTGGGCTTCAGGTCGCCGGTGACGCCGACGGCGACCGGGCGCAGCTTGCCGATCTCCGACGGGTCGATGTCGAAGTGGACGACGCCGGCGTGGGGCGCGAACTCGGTCAGCTTGCCGGTGGCGCGGTCGTCGAAGCGGGCGCCGACGACGATCAGCAGGTCCGAGTCCTGAACCGCTTCGTTCGCGGCGCGGGTTCCGTGCATGCCCAGCATGCCCAGGAAGTTGTCCTGACCGGTCGGGATGGTGCCCAGGGCGTTCAGGGTCGAGACCTGCGGGATGCCGGTCATGGCCGCGAAGTCGCGAACGGCCTCGACCGCGCCCGAAATCTTGGCCCCGCCGCCGATGTAGAGGATCGGCTTCTTCGCCGCGCGGATGGCGGCTTCCGCCTCGGCGATGATCGAGGCCTCGGCGACATCGATCTCGTTCGACAGATGGATGCCGCGCGGGGCGTCAGTCATCTCGAACTGGACGTCCTTGGGCAGGTCGATCAGGACCGGCCCAGGGCGGCCCGAGCGGGCGATGTGGAAGGCCTCCTCGATCACCGCCGGAATGTCGGCGGCGCTGCGGACCAGATAGGAGTGCTTCACGATCGGCAGGGTGACGCCCAGGATGTCGACCTCCTGGAAGGCGTCCATGCCCATGACGCCCTGGGCCACATTGCCCGTGATGCAGACCATGGGGATGGAATCCAGCATGGCGTTGGCGATGCCGGTGACCAGATTGGTCGCGCCCGGCCCCGAGGTGGCCATACAGACCCCGACCTTGCCCGAGACCCGCGCATAGGAGTCGGCCGCGAAGGCCGCGCCCTGTTCGTGACGGCACAGGTAGTGGCGCAGCTTCGACCCGGCGATGGCGTCGTAGATGGGCATGATGGCGCCGCCGGGATAGCCGAACAGCACCTCGACCCCCAGCTTCTCGAGCGTGGAGACCACCAGACGCGCACCCGATTGGGATGCGGTCTCGGCGGAGGGCTTTATGGCTGTCGCGGCGGCGCTCATCGGTCTGGCTCTATTGTCTCAGGCGCTCAGGCGGCTTCGGATTTGGGGGCGTGCAGCCAGGCCATGCGCTCGCGCAGGCCCGCGCCGACGACCTCGATCGGATGCTCGCTGTCGGCCTTGACCAGGGCGTCATAGGCGCCCTTGCCGGCTTCGTTCTCGGCGATCCATTCGCGGGCGAAGGTCCCGTTCTGGATCTCGGTCAGGATCTCCTTCATGCGCTCGCGGGTCTCGCCGTTGATGACGCGCGGGCCGGAGACGACCGAGCCCCATTTGGCGGTCTCGGAGATGAACTCGTTCATCTTGGTGATGCCGCCCTCGTAGAACAGGTCCACGATCAGCTTCAGCTCGTGCAGGCATTCGAAGTAGGCGATCTCGGGCTGGTAGCCGGCCTCGACCAGGGTCGAGAAGCCGCCCATGACCAGTTCCTTGGCGCCGCCGCACAGGACGGCCTGTTCGCCGAACAGATCGGTCTCGGTCTCTTCCTTGAAGCTGGTTTCCAGCAGGCCGCCGGTGGCGCCGCCGATGCCCTTGGCATAGCCCATGGCGCGGTCGCGGGCCTTGCCCGTGACGTCCTTCTCGATGGCGAACAGGGCCGGGACGCCGCGGCCGCGGGCGTATTCACGACGGACCAGATCGCCGGGCCCCTTGGGCGCGACCAGGATGACGTCCATGTCCTCGCGCGGCGTGACGCGGCCGTACAGGATGGAGAATCCGTGGGCGAACAGCAGGGCCGAACCGGCCTTGGCGAAGGGCTCGATGACGGTCTTGTAGATCTCGGCCTGGGCCATGTCCGGCGTCAGGATGGCGATGATGTCGGCGTCCTTGACCGCTTCCGAAGGTTCGGCCGTGGCCAGACCGTCCGAGGTCGCGTTCTTCCAGCCCTTGCCGCCCTCACGGACGCCGACGATGACGTCGTGGCCGCTGTCCTTCAGGTTCTGGGCGTGGGCGCGGCCCTGCGAGCCATAGCCGATGACGGCGATGCGCTGGCCGGCGATGACGCCGGGACGGATGTCGTCGTTGGTGTAGATTTCCATGGCTCAGGCCTTCTCGGTTGCTTTGATATTCGCGGGCGTTTGGGCCGGCGGAGGGTTGGGAATGGTGACCGCCCCTTGCGAGGCCGAAGCCACCGAGGCGCGGTATTTGGCGAAGACGCCGTGGGCCGGGGCCATGGGCGGCAGGACGAAGTCCGCACGGCGCGCGGCCAGGTCGGCGGCGACGTCGATGCGGCGGTTGGTGACGTCGATGGTGATGCGGTCGCCGTCGCGGATCAGGCCGATCGGCCCGCCGACCGCCGCTTCCGGCGAGACGTGGCCGGCGACGAAGCCGTAGCTGGCGCCCGAGAACCTGCCGTCGGTCAGCAGGGCGACGTCGGAGATGCCGCGCCCCTTCAGGGCGGCGGTGACCTGCAGCATCTCGCGCATGCCCGGACCGCCCTTGGGCCCTTCGTAGCGGATGATGATGACGTCGCCCTCCCCCACCGATCCGTCCTGGACGGCGTGGAAGGCGTCTTCCTCGCTGTCGAAGACGGCGGCGGGGCCTTCGAAGCGATCGACCTTGTGGCCGGTCAGCTTGATGATCGCGCCTTCGGGGGCGACGTCGCCGTAGATGACCGCATAGGAGCCGCGCTCCATGATCGGCTGGTCGATGGTGGCGACGACCACCTGACCGGGGGTCTCCTCGGCCTCGGCGGCCTCGGCGAACAGGCTGCGCCCCGAGACGGTCGGGGTGTTGGTGATCTTGCCGGCCTCGGCCAGCCGCTGGGTGACCAGACGGGTGCCGCCGGCGGCGAACAGGTGTGAGGCCAGGAACTTGCCGCCCGGCTTCAGGTCGCAGATGACCGGCGCCTCGACACAGGCCTGGTGGCAGTCCTCAACGCCGAAGTCGACGCCCGCCTCGATGGCGATGGCGGTCAGGTGCATGACGGCGTTGGTCGATCCGCCCGAGGCCGAGACGGCGACGGCGGCGTTCTTCAGGCTGGCGCGGGTGATGTATTTGCGGGCGCTGTCGCCGGCGAAGACGCGTTCGACGATCAGGCGGCCGCAGCGCTCGCCCTCGGCGGCCTTGGCCGGATCGACGGCGGGAACGTCATTGGCGCCCATGGGCGAGATGCCCATGACGGCCAGGGCCATGGCCATGGTGTTGGCGGTGAACTGGCCGCCGCAGGCGCCGGCGCCGGGGCAGACGGCGCTCTCGACCATCTTCAGCTGTTCGTCGTCGATCGTGCCCGCGCCGTGGGCGCCGATGGCCTCGAAGACCTCCTGGACCGAGACCTCCTTCGAACCGATGACGCCCGGCATGATGGTGCCGCCGTAGTAGACCAGACCCGGGATATCCATCCGCGCCAGGGCCATAGCCGCCGCCGGAATGGTCTTGTCGCAGCCGACGATGCAGACGACGCCGTCCAGCTGATGCCCCTCGACGGCCAGTTCGATCGAGTCGGCGACGACTTCTCTGGAGATCAGCGAGGCCTTCATCCCCGGCGTGCCCATGGAGATGCCGTCGGTGACCATCACCGTGTTGAAGTCGACCGGATAGCCGCCCGCCGCGATGATCCCGGCGCGGACGTCGTTGGCCAGCCGGTTCAGATGCATGTTGCACGGGGTGATGGTCGACCAGGTGTTGACGATGGCGATCATCGGCTTGTCGAAGTCGGCGTCCTGCATCCCCGCCGCGCGCAGATAGGAGCGCGCCGCCGCCCGGTTCGGACCCTTGGTCACGACCGCGCTCCGACGGTTGCCGGCGTTGCTTTCAGGAGGGGAGTCTTGCGTGGTCACGGGAGGCGGTCGTTTCTGCTGGTCGGTCGTTCGGGAGCGGCGAAGAGGTATTCGGGGTCGTTTCGGGTATGAAAAAACCCGCTTCCTGGCGGGAGCGGGTGGGTGCGTGTGATCCTGATTTTGCGTGTGCTCAGGTCAGCTGCATCCATCCCGCTCCGCTAAGGAGAAGGCCGAGGAGTACGCTGAGAATGAGGGTGGTCAGCATCGCGGGACCGACGCTGGCGCGCGCCGCGGCGACGGCCTGAGCCCCCCGCGTCTTGTGGTCATGGCGAATGGATTGGCGCACGGCCGATCTCCTGCTTACCCCGGCATAAAGCCAGATTAACCGGCCCGGCGCAACCGTCGCTTGGAATAAATTTCCAAATTTCAGCCTCACGTGACCGTCGGAGGTAAAATCCACCCCCTGACGCCAATTGCGGGTCGAAAATCGCACCCCTGCCTGAGCCGTTCAGGCGAAAACAGCCAGCCTCGCGGCTCGAGGATATCGCGATGGGTACGAAACAGGCGGGATTCGCTGGCCGCAGCCGGGGCGGTGCGTGCAAAATTCCCGACCGACAGCGGTGTCAGTTGTCGATCAGATCCTGAAGTAATCCGGCGAGCCGCCTGCACATCGCCTCACATTCGGCGGGGGTCATGTCAAAGCCGCCGGTGATGTCGCGGCTGATCGCCAGCCCCATCATGAAGGCGCCGGCCAGACGGGCGCGAACGATGGCGTCCGGGCCGCCGACCCAGTCGGTGAAGGGTTGATAGAAGCGGTTGCGCGAGTTGCGCTGGACGATCTCGGCGGCCTTGGGCGAGGAGATGGAGCGCAGAAGGATCAGCAGCCACTCCAGCTTGCCTTCCTTCTTGGGCCCGTAAACGAGGTCATGCGCCATCCGTTCGCCGAACGTCTCGCGCGGACCCTCCGTGATGCTGGATCCGTTGCCGCAGTCCTCGAGCACGGCGACGAACAGTTCTTCCTTGGAGCCGAAATAGCGGGAGATCAGGGCCGGATCGACGCCGACATCCCGGGCGACGTCACGCATGCCGACCTGGTCGTAGCTTTCAGCCGAAAAGCGACGATTGGCCGCCTTGAGAATGGCCTCCCGCGTGGCGGCGGCGTTCCGGGGTCTGCTGCAAAGCTCGAAACTCAAGTTGATGTCCTCAAAGGCCCCATTGGGAGTATGGCTATGTCATCGTCTGTTGACAAGGTTTTCGCAGTCGCACAATAAACATGTCATCAGGTGTTGACCTGCGGGCGCGTCCCCCCATTTGCCCGTTTGTCCGCCTGGACTCAAATTGCTTGCTGGAGGGCCTTGCATGCGCAGGCTGAAGATCGTCGCCGTGTCCGCCATGATTGCGGCCGCGCTTTATGGCTGTTCCAAGAGCGAGGCCGCCGGTCCGCCGCCCCCCGCCCCGGTCACCGTGGCCAACCCCCTGCAGGAACGGATCGTCGACTGGGACGATTTCACGGGCCGCTTCGAGGCGACCCAGCAGGTCGACGTCCGCGCCCGCGTCGGCGGCTATGTCCAGTCGGTCCACTTCAAGGACGGCGACTATGTCCAGCGCGGCCAGCTGCTGTTCACGCTTGATCCGCGTCCGGCCCAGGCCAGCCTCGCCGCCGCCCAGGCCCAGGTCGCCCAGGCCAACGCCCAGGTGGCCCTGGCCCGCACCAATCTGACCCGCTCCCAGGGCTTGCTGGCCTCGCAGGCCGTGTCCCAGGCCGAGGTCGACGCCAACACCGGCGCCCTGCGCACCGCAGAGGCCAATGTCGCCGCCGCCCAGGCCAATGTCCGCGCCGCCCAGCTGCAGCTGGAGTTCACCCGCGTCACCGCCCCGGTCTCGGGCCGCGTGTCCAACCGCCGCACCGACCCGGGCAACCTGGTCGCGGGCGGGTCGTCGGCCGCCGACGTCCTGACCACCATCGTCTCCTCCTCGCCGATCTGGTTCGTCTTCGACGGCTCGGAAGCGGTGCTGCTCAAGTATCAGCGCCAGGTCCGCGCCGGTAAGGGCGCCCCGGTCCGCATCCGCCTGCAGGACGAGGCTGAGTTCGGTCACTCCGGCACGCTCGACTTCACCGACAACGCCATCGATCCGTCTTCCGGCACCATCCGCCTGCGGGCCATCATCCAGAACGGCGACGGCTTCCTGAAGCCCGGCATGTTCGGTCAGATCCGGGTCGCCGGCGCCGGCGCCTATGACGCCCTGCTGGTTCCGGATTCGGCGGTCTCCGCCGGCGCCGACCAGCGCACCGTCGCGGTCGTCGCGGCCGACGGCACGGTCACGCCGCGCCCGGTGGTCCTCGGTCCGCTGATCGACGGCCTGCGCGTGATCCGTTCGGGCATCACCGCCCAGGACCGCGTCATCATCAACGGCGGCTCGCGCGTTCAGCAGCCCGGTCAGAAGGTGAAGGCCAACCCCGGCCGCATCACCCACACGCCGACGGCGAACGCCGCCCCCGTCACCTATGCCCCCCCGGCCGCCACGGCGACCTCAGCCAGCGCCCTGACGGGCTCCGTGGCGATCGGCGACTGATCCACACATGAACATCTCACGCTTCTTCATCGACCGGCCGATCTTTGCGGCCGTGCTGTCGGTGGTCATCACCATCGTAGGCATCGCCGCCTATCCGCTGCTGCCGCTTTCGCAGTATCCGGAGATCGCGCCGCCCACGATCACCGTCAACGCCGCCTTCGCCGGCGCCTCGGCCGAGACCCTGGCCGAGACCGTCGCCGCCCCCATCGAGCAGGAAATCAACGGCGTTGAGGACATGCTCTATGTCACCTCTTCGTCGACCTCGGACGGGGCGGTGGCCATCACCGTCACCTTCAAGCCGGGCACCGACCTCGACAAGGCCCAGGTGCTTGTCCAGAACCGCGTCGCCCTGGCCGAACCGCGCCTGCCCGATCAGGTGCGCCAGACCGGGGTCGTGGTCGCCAAGGCGTCACAGGGCTTCCTGCTGATCGCCTCGGTCACCTCGCCCGACGGCAGCCTCTCGAACGACTATCTGGGCAACTACGCCAACTCCACCATCCGCGACCGTCTGCTGCGGATCGAGGGCGTCGGCGGGGTCACCGTCTTCGGCGGCGGCAACTATTCGATGCGCGTCTGGATCGACCCGGCCAAGGCCGCGGCCCGAAACCTGTCCGCCCCGGAAATCATCGCCGCCCTGCAGGCCCAGAACGTCCAGGCCGCGGCCGGTTCGATCGGCGCCCCGCCCTTCGCCACCAACGCCGCCGCCTTCCAGCAACCCATTCAGGTTCAGGGCCGTCTGAACACGCCGGAAGAGTTCGGCCAGGTCGTGCTCAAGACCGACGCCAACGGCGCCGTGACCCGTCTGTCCGACATCGCCCGCGTCGAGCTGGGCGCCCAGGACTACGGCATCCGCGGCTTCTTCGACGGCAAGCGCGGCGTCGGCGTCGCCATCGTCCAGCAGCCCGGCGCCAATGCGCTCGGCACCGCCGAACGCGTCCAGGCCGAGCTTGAGGCCATCCGCAAGGACCTGCCGCAGGGCGCCGAGGTCAAGGTCGCCTACAACCCCACGGAGTTCGTCGCCGCCTCGGTCGAGTCGGTGCAGCACACCCTGGTTGAAGCGATCATCCTGGTCGTCATCGTGGTCATGGTCTTCCTGCAGACCTGGCGCGCGGCGATCATCCCCATCATCGCCATCCCGGTCGCCCTGGTCGCCACCTTCGCGGTCCAGCTGGCGCTCGGCTATTCGCTGAACTCCCTGTCGCTGCTCGCCCTCATTCTCGCCGTCGGCATCGTCGTCGATGACGCCATCGTCGTGGTCGAGAACGTCGAGCGATTGATCGGCGAGGGGCTCAGTCCACGCGACGCCGCCTATCGCTCGATGGAGGAAGTCTCGGGCGCCCTGATCGCCATCGGTCTGGTGCTGGTCTCGGTCTTCATCCCGACCATGTTCGTGCCGGGCATTCCGGGGATCTTCTATCGCCAGTTCGCGGTGACCATCGCCGCGGCCTCGGTGACCTCCCTGTTCGTCTCCCTGACCCTGTCGCCAGCGCTGGCCGCCCTGCTGCTCAAGCCGCACGCCGATGGCCATGGCCAGCGCAAGCCGGGCGTCTGGGGTTCGATCGTCTGGTACGTCGGCCTCGGCGGACGCAAGTTCAACGAAGGCTTCGACTGGCTGTCGAACCAGTACGGCCGGGTCACCGCCAAGCTGGTCCGTCTGGTCGCCATCGTCCTGGTCGTCTACCTCGGCCTGCTGGGCCTGACCGCCTGGCGTCTGGTCGACACCCCCTCGGGCTTCATTCCCGAGCAGGATCAGGGCTTCCTGATCGGCGTCATCCAGCTGCCGGCCGGCTCGTCGCTCGATCGCACCCAGCAGGTCATGCTGAAGGCCAAGGACATCATCCAGTCCAAGGAGGGCGTCAACGGCACCGTGGCCTTCGCCGGCCTCGACGGCTCCAGCTTCGCCTTCGGCTCCAACGCCGCGACCATCTTCGTCCGTCTGGACCCGTCCGAGGACCGCAAGTCCAAGGAGACCAAGGCGGCCGCCCTCGCCGGGGCCATCACCCAGGCCACCGGCGGCATCGAGGAAGCCAATATCTTCGTCATCGCCCCGCCCTCGGTTCAGGGGCTGGGCACCGGCAACGGCTTCAAGATGATGGTCCAGGACCGTTCCGGCGCGGGCTACCGCGCTCTGGAAGGCGCCACCTTCGCCATGATGGGCGCCGCGGCCCAGAAGCCCGACGAGTTGCAGCAGGTCTTCTCGACCTACAACACCGCCTCGCCGCGCATCGCCGCCGACGTCGACCGTGACCGGGCCCTGATGCTGGGCGTCCAGCCGTCCTCGGTGTTCAGCACCCTGGGCATCTATCTGGGCTCGTCCTACATCAACGACTTCAACATGGCCGGCCGCACCTATCGCGTCACCGCCCAGGCGGAGCCGTCCTATCGCGACGACCTGGCCGACATCGCCAACCTGAAGGTCAAGTCGACCTCGGGCGCCATGGTGCCGATCGGCTCGCTCGCCAACCTGCGTCAGGACTCCGGTCCGTCGCGGATCGTGCGCTTCAACCTGTTCCCGGCGGCCGAACTGCAGGGTCAGGGCGCGCCGGGCGTGTCGTCCGGTCAGGCCATCGCCCAGATGGAGCAACTGGCGGCCGCGACCCTGCCCCCCGGCTTCTCCTACGAATGGACCGAACTGGCCTTCCAGGAGAAATCCGCTTCGGGCGGCGCCGGCCTGATCTTCGCGATGTCGGTCCTGCTGGTCTTCCTGGTGCTGGCCGCCAACTACGAGGCCTTCACCCTGCCTCTGGCGGTCATCCTGATCGTGCCGATGTGCGTGCTGGCCGCCATGCTCGGGGTCAACGCCCTGGGTCTCGACAACAACATCCTGGTCCAGGTCGGACTGGTGGTGCTGGTGGCGTTGGCGGCGAAGAACGCCATCCTGATCGTCGAGTTCGCCAAACAGGCGGAAGAAGAAGGTCTGAACCGCTGGGACGCCGCCGTCTCCGCCGCCCGGACCCGTCTTCGCCCGATCCTGATGACCTCCTTCGCCTTCATCCTCGGCGTTCTGCCGCTGGTGCTGGCCGAAGGTCCGGGCGCCGAAATGCGCCAGGCCCTGGGCGCGGCGGTCTTCTTCGGGATGCTGGGGGTGACCATCTTCGGCCTGCTGTTCACGCCGGTCTTCTATGTCCTCACCCGCGCCATCGCGGCCCGCATCCCGCATAAGCCGTCCAAGACGCCGCCGGCCCCGACCACCGGGACCGCGCCGCAAGACCCCAACCAGCCGCTGCCCGCCACGGGCCCGGCCGGAGACCACTGATGACCGCTCGTTCCTACGTTCAACGGTTCCTGACCGTCGCCCCTGCCGCTCTTGTACTGGCAGCCTGCGCGGTTGGGCCGAAGGCGCCCGACGCCGACCTTCCCCCCCAGGCGTCGGGCGCCTTCATTGGCTCATCCTCGACGGCGGTCACCTCGACCGCCGAGGCCCGCAGCGACTGGTGGCGGCTCTATAACGACCCGACGCTGGACGGCCTGATCACCCAGGCCTTCGCCGAGAACAACCAGCTGGAGGCGGCGGAGGCCAATCTGCGCGCCGTCCGGGCCTCGCTCTCGGAAGCCCGCGCCGGCCGCCTGCCCTCCACCAGCCTGAGCGCCTCCGCGACGCGCAGCCAGGGCTCGGCCGCCACCTCGACCACCGGGACCCAGCCGCCCGAGATCGACACCTATGACGCCGGGATCAGCGCTTCCTACGAGATCGACCTGTTCGGTCGCGTGGGATCGACGATCCGCGCCGCCCGCGCCGACGCCGACGCCCAGGCGGCGGCCGTCGACGTGGTCCGCGTCAGTGTCGCCGCCGAAACCGCTCGCGCCTATGCCGACGCCTGTTCCGCCAACGCCCAGATCGCCGTCGCCCAACGGAACCTGGACCTGCAGCAGAACACCGTCGACCTGACCCAGCGTCTGCTGGACGGCGGCGCCGGCACCGGTCTGGACGTCGCCCAGGCGCGCGCCACCCTGGCCCAGACCCGGGCGGCCGTGCCCTCGCTTCTGGCCGCGCGCGACGAGGCCCTGTTCCGCCTCTCGACCCTGACCGGCCGCACCCCGGCCGAGGCCTCGGAAGCGGCGAAGACCTGCGCCCGTCCGCCCCAGCTGACCCAGCCGATCCCGGTCGGCGACGGCGCGGCCCTGCTGGCCCGTCGTCCCGACGTGCGTCAGGCCGAACGCAACCTGGCGGCCGCCGCCGCGCGGGTGAACGTGGCCACGGCCTCGCTCTACCCGACCATCAGCCTCGGCGGTTCCTACGGCTCGACGGCGCTGAACTCGGGCGATCTGGGCAAGGACGAGAACTACCGGTTCTCCTTCGGCCCGCTGATCAGCTGGTCCTTCCCGAACATCGCCGTGGCCCGCGCCCGGATCGCCCAGACGGGCGCCCTGAGCGACGCGGCCCTGGCGACCTTCGACCAGACCGTGCTGACGGCCCTGCAGGAGACCGAGACGGCCCTGTCCAACTACGCCAACGAGCTGGACCGCCGCACGGCCCTGACCGAGGCGCGAGACCAGGCCGCACGCGCCGCCCGCCTGTCGCGCACCCGCTTCGACGCCGGCGCCGACAGCTTCCTGACGGTGCTGGTCGCCGAACGGACCCTGGCCAGCACAGAGGCGGCGCTCGCCCAGTCCGACGCCCTGGTCACCACCTACCAGATCGCCCTGTTCAAGGCCCTGGCCGGGGGCTGGCAGGCGGAAAGCTGACCTCGAGCTCACACTCGGGCAAAGCAAAGGGGCCGGTTAGCGATCACCGGCCCCTTCGTCGTTTCAGGCGTCAGCCCGGCCCTTAGGGGACCGGGTTGCCGTTGACGTCCACCACCGTGACCTGACCCAGGTTCAGGGCCTCGATCTTGGACTTCATCGCCGCCACGTCGCCGACGATGACCCAGGTCGTGGGACCCGAGCCGACCACCGTCTGCGCGGCCGTCGCGGCCATGGCCGGAGTCGTGCCGTTCACCTCGCGGGCGTAGGCGGTGTAGTAGTCTTCCGGCACGCCGTAGACGACCATACGGGTCAGCTCGCCCATGACCGCGCCGTTGGTCTCCCAGCCGCCGGCCATGCCCTGGATCAGGTTGGCCTTGACCGCCGTCAGCTCGGCCTCGGTGACCGGATGGGCGCCGACGACGCCGGACAGCTCATTGCGAACCTCGGCCGCGCTTTCGGCGGTCTTGTCCGACTGAACGGCGGCGGTGGCGGCGAACATGCGCGGCCCGATGGCCGTGCGCACGCCCGACGAAGCGCCGTAGGACCAGTGCTTGTCCTCCCGCAGGTTCATGTTGATCCGGCTGGTGAAGGCGCCGCCCAGGGCGGTGTTGAAGGCGTCCTGACGCGGCTCGGTGGCGGCGTCGAACGGCGCCGTCAGGCGGCCGGCGGTGATGATCGCCTGCGGACCCGGACGGTTGACGAGCAGCACGCGCGGCTGGGCCGGTGCGGCCATGACCGAGGTCGCGGGCTTGGCCGGCAGCGGGGTCGCGGGCGCCTTCCAGCCGGCGAAGGCGCGTTCCAGCTGCGGCTGCAGCTCGGCCAGGGTCGTGTCGCCGACCACGACCAGGGTCGCGTTGTCGGGACGGAACCAGGCCGCGTGATAGGCCTCGGCGTCGGCCGGGGTCAGGGCCTTGACCGTATCCTCGGTGCCGCTCGTCGGACGGCCGTACTGGCTGTTCGGGCCATAGACATTGGCGGCCAGAACGCGGCTGGCGATGGCGCCGGGGCTGCGGTTGGCCTGCTGGATGCCGGCGACCTGCTGGGCCTGGGCGCGGGTGAAGTCGGCCGGGCGGAAGGCCGGGTGCTGGATCACATCGGCATACAGCGCCAGCGAAGGCTCCATCCGGGTGGACAGGGCGGTCATCGAGACGCTCGAGTAGTCAGCGGCCGAGCCGGCGCCGAGGGTGGCGCCCAGCAGCTGGGTGCGGTCCGAGATCTGAAGCGCGTCCAGGGTATCGGTGCCGTTGGTCATCACCGTCGGGGCCAGCGAAGCGATACCGGCCTTGTCGGCCGCGTCGGTCGCGGAGCCCGCGTTGACGATCAGGTTCATCGACACAGTCGGCACGCCGTTGCGCGGCGCCAGGACCACCTTCAGCCCGTTCGACAGGGTGGCGTGCTGGACCTCGGGGAAGATGGCGGCCGGGACGGCGCCCGTGGCGGGCACGCCCCGGGTCCGGTCGACGCCGGTCGCGGCGGCGGCGTAGTCGGGCATCGGCAGGACGTCGAGCGAATAGCTGCCGTCCGTCAGCCACTGGCGGCCGGCGGCGGTCAGATTGGCCGGGGTCGCGGCCAGGACGCGCTCATAGCTGTCCTTCCAGGCGTTCGGGTCGCCGTGGAACACCTGGCTCTCGGCCAGCAGGTCGGACTTGCCGCCGAAGCCGCCGATGCGCTCGGCGCCGCGCACCAGACCGGCGCCCTGAACCGTGCGCGCGCGCTCCAGCTCCTCGGCCGTCGGACCGTCACGCAGCAGCTTGGCCATCTCTTCATCGACGATGGCCTCGATACGGGCCAGGTCCTGACCCGGCTTGGCGGTGACGATGACCAGGAACTGGCTGCCGATCTCGCTCTCGTTCTGGCCGGCGTTGACGCCCACCGCGACCTGGTCGTCGAAGACCAGACGCTTGTAGAGACGCGAGTTGCGGCCCGAGGACAGCACCTGCCCCAGCAGACCCAGGTAGTCGCTGTCGGCCGAGCCGGCTTCCGGCGTGTTCCAGACCTTGTAGAGGCGCGGCTGGCCGACGCGGTCGTACATGGTCTCGGACTGATGGCCGACCATCGGCGCGATCATCCGGTTCGGATGGGTGACGGGCGGTCCGGGCGGGATGTCGCCGAAATACTGTTCGACCTTGGCCTTCGCTTCTTCCGGGGTGATGTCGCCGGCCAGGACGATGGTCGCGTTCGAGGCGCCGTAGTAGTCGCGGAACCAGGCCTTGACCGTGTCCAGATCGGCGGCGTTCAGGTCGTCCATCGAGCCGATGACGGTGTGGCCATAGGGGTGGTCGGCCGGATAGGTGGCGTTGGTGATCGCATCCCAGACGCGGCCATAGGGCTGGTTCTCGCCCTGGCGCTTCTCGTTCTGAACGACGCCGCGCTGCTCATCCAGACGCGCCTGGTCGATGGCGCCGACGAGGTGGCCCATCCGGTCGCTCTCCAGCCACAGGATCGAGTCCAGGGCCGAGGTCGGGACGTTCTGGAAATAGTTGGTGCGGTCGGTGTTGGTGGTGCCGTTCTGGTCGGTGGCGCCCAGCAGTTCGGTGGCCTTGAAGAAATCGTTGTTGAAGTTCTCCGAGCCGTTGAACATCAGGTGTTCAAACAGGTGGGCGAAGCCCGACCGCGCCGCCGGCTCGTTCTTGGAGCCGACGTGGTACCAGATGTTGACCGCCACGATCGGGGCCTTGTGGTCCTCGTGCACGATCAGGGTCAGGCCGTTGGCCAGGGTGAATTTCGTGAACGGAATGTCGATCGGCGGCAGGGGCGCGAGCCGCTCGCCGCGCTGGGTGGCCGTGGAAGCCGGGGCGGCGGGTTCGGGCGCGGCCCAGGCGGCGGAGGCGAAGACGACAGAGGCGGCGACACCTCCCATCAAGGCGAGGCGGCGGGCAGTCGAACGCATGAAATCCTCCGGATGCGAGGGGCCCAGCTGGGCCGTTACAGTTGCCTAGCCCGCACCCGCCGACCGGGAAAGCGACGTTTCCTGAACTTTTGGTCATGTTCCGGCGTCTTATCGCGAACCATTCGCAAACAAGCGTCGCTACACAGGGTCGGTTCGTCCTCAGGTTTGCACATCGTCGGCAAGATCATGCCGAATACCGTCCGAAAACCCCACTCTCGAGAAAATCATTTGCCGAAAAGCCTGTTTTTGGCTTTATGCGCGTATGCAGAACAAGGGATCATCCGGGCCGCAGGGCTTCGTCGTGCAACCGCGTCGTCTTCCCAAGACGACAGCGTCCGTCCGCGTGCAGGATTTTGGCGAGATCATCGTCAAACCGACGACCGAGAATATCGAGGTCCAGGCCGGGCGTTGCACCGACTGCGGCGTGCCCTTCTGCCAGAACGCCTGCCCGCTGCAGAACAACATCCCCGACTGGCTCGGCCTGTCGGCGGAAGACGAGATGCGCGAGGCCTGGCGCATCGCCTCCGCCACCTCGACCATGCCCGAGATCTGCGGCCGCATCTGTCCGCAGGACCGTCTGTGCGAGGGCTCCTGCACCCTGAACCAGTCCGGCTGGGAAGCCGTGACCATCGGCTCGGTCGAGGCCTTCATCGGCGACACCGCCTTCGACAACGGCTGGGTCGAGCCCATCCGTCCGGCGCATGAGCGCGGCCAGTCCGTCGGCATCGTCGGCGCCGGCCCGGCCGGTCTGGCCGCCGCCGACCGTCTGCGCAGCGCGGGCTACGCCGTCACCGTCTATGACCGCCACGACCGCCCCGGCGGCCTGCTGATCTACGGCATCCCCGGCTTCAAGCTGGAAAAGCGCGTGGTCCAGCGCCGCACCGACCGCTTGGCCGAGGGTGGCGTGGAGTTCGTGCAGAACTGCAACGTCGGCGTCGACGTGACGCTGGAGCAGCTGCGCGAGCGTCATGACGCCGTGCTTCTGGCCATGGGTGTCTATCAGGCGCGCGCCCTGTCGGTTCCCGGCGGCGGCCCCGGCGACACCGTCCCGGCGCTCGACTTCCTGATCCACCAGAACCGTCGTGATCTGGGCGAGACCGACAACGACACCTGGCACAATGCCAAGGGCCGCAAGGTCGTCGTCATCGGCGGCGGCGACACCGCCATGGACTGCGTCCGCACCGCCATCCGTCAGGGCGCGGAATCCGTCGTCTGCCTGTATCGCCGCGATCGCGACAACATGCCGGGCTCGGCGCGCGAGGTTCAGAACGCCGAGGAAGAAGGCGTCGTCTTCGAATGGCTGGGCGCGCCCAAGGCCCTGATGTCGCGCGACGGCGCCGTGTCGTCCGTCCGCGCCGCTCGTATGGCCCTGTCCGAGCCCGAGTTCGGCAAGCGCCGCGAGATCGTCGCCATCCCCGGCGGCGACTTCGACCTCCAAGCCGATCTGGTCATCGAGGCCCTGGGCTTCGAGCCCGAGGAATTCGCCGCCCACCACAATGAGCTGTCGCTGACCGAGTGGAACACCGTGGCCACCGCTCGCTCGGGCTTCGCCACCTCCCTGCCCGGCGTCTATGCCGCCGGCGACGCCGTCCGCGGCGCCTCGCTGGTCGTGTGGGCCGTGCGCGACGGCCAGGACGCCGCCGCTGAAATCGACCGTTATCTGCGTACCCAGACCGAGGAGCAGGCCGCATGAGCTGGCTCGTCCAATACACCGCCGACCGCCAGCGTCTGATCGACGCCAACGCCTATGAGCCCGCGTCGGAAAAAGACGCCTGCGGCGTGGGCCTCGTCGCCGCCATCGACGGCAAGCCGCGCCGCGAGGTCGTGGAATACGCGATCAAGTCGCTGAAGAACGTCGCCCACCGCGGCGCCGTCGATCCCGACGGCCTGTCCGGCGACGGCGCCGGCCTGATGGTCGAAGCGCCCCAGGCCTTCTTCGCCGAACAGGTGCGCGTCATCGGCCAGACCCCGCGTCCGGGCCCGATCGCCATCGGCCAGATCTTCCTGCCGCGCACCGACCTGGGCGCCCAGGACCGCGCCCGCGCCATCGTCGAGACCGAAGTGCTGCGCGCCGGCTTCTACATCTACGGTTGGCGTCAGACCCCGATCGATCTGTCGGTCGTCGGCTCCAAGGCCGGCGCGACCCGGCCCGAGATCGAACAGATCATGCTGGCCACCCCCGCCCATCTGGCGGACCCCGAGGCCGGTGAGGATCTGGAGCGCGAGCTGTATCTCTGCCGCCGGCGGATCGAGAACGCGGTGGCGGCCGAGGCCGTGCCCGGCTTCTACGTCTGCTCCCTGTCGGCCCGATCGCTGATCTACAAGGGGATGGTGCGCGCCGAGCTGCTGGACCAGCTCTATCCCGACCTGCTGGATCCGACCTTCCAGTCGGCCTACGCCATCTTCCACCAGCGCTATTCGACCAACACCTTCCCCGAATGGCGGCTGGCCCAGCCGTTCCGGATGCTGGCCCACAACGGCGAGATCAACACGCTGAAGGGCAACCTGAACTGGATGCGGTCGCACGAGATCCGCATGACGGCCCAGGCCTTCGGCGACCACGACGAGGATGTGAAGCCGGTCGTTCAGGCGGGCGGTTCCGACTCGGCCGCGCTGGACAATGTCTTCGAGGTTCTGGTCCGGGCCGGACGTCCCGCGCCCATGGCCAAGGCCCTGCTGATCCCCGAGGCGTGGGCCCGCGACGAAGGGCTGATGAAGGCCGATCACCGCGCGCTGTACGCCTACTGCAACGCGGTCATGGAGCCGTGGGACGGCCCCGCCGCCATCTGCGCCACCGACGGCCGCTACATCGTCTGCGGCAAGGACCGGAACGGCCTGCGTCCGCTGCGCGCCATGGTCACCCATGACGGCCTGCTGCTGGCCGGGTCGGAAGCCGGTCTGGCCGGCCTGCCCGAGGCCCGCATCGCGCGCCGTCTGCCCATCGGTCCGGGCCGGATGATCGTCGCCGACCTGAAGACAGGGACGATCCTCGACGAAGCCGAGGCCATCGACGCCCTGGCCGCCGCCCACCCCTATCAGGAGTGGCTGGACAATATGATCGATCTGGAGCCGGTCATCGGCCCCGGACCCGAGCCCCGCGCCGCCACGGGCGAGGCCCTGACCCGTCGTCAGATCGCCGCGGGCTATTCCCGCGAAGACCTCGACATGCTGCTGGATCCGCTGATCCGGGACGGCAAGGAGGCGGTCGGTTCCATGGGCGACGACACCCCGCCGGCGGTGCTGTCGGACCTGCCGCGTCCGCTGGCCCACTACTTCCGCCAGAACTTCTCCCAGGTCACTAACCCGCCCATCGACCCCCTGCGCGAAGCCGGGGCGATGAGCCTGAAGACCCGGTTCAAGAACCTCGGCAACATCCTCGCCGAGGAAGAGGCCCAGACGAACGTCTTCGTCCTGAACAGCCCGATCCTGACGACCGGGATGTATGAGCGGATGCTGGGCGTCGTTGGCGCGGGCACCACCGTGACCATCGACTGCTCCTATCCCCTGCCGGCCGAGGGCGACCGCCCCGGCGCCGGAATGCGCGCCGCCATCGACCGCATCCAGATGGAGGCCGAGGCCGCCGTGCGCGGAGGGTCGGCTCTCGTAGTTCTGACCGACGAACGCGCCTCGGAAGAGCGGATCACCATCCCGATGATCCTGGCGACGGCGGCGGCGCACCTGCGCCTGACCGACAAGGGTCTGCGCAGCTTCGTCTCCATCGTCGTCCGGTCGTCGGAAGCACTGGAGCCGCACGGCGTCGCCGTCCTCGTGGGGGTCGGGGCCACGGCCGTGAACCCCTGGCTGGCCCAGGAGATGTTCCAGGAACGTCTCGACCGGGGCATGTACCCCGGCCTGTCACTGCGCGACGCCTGCCTGAACTACAAAGCCGGCCTCGAGGCCGGTCTGATGAAGACCCTGGCGCGCAAGGGCATTTCGGTGATCTCCGCCTATCGCGGCGGCTGCGAGTTCGAGGTCCTGGGCCTGTCGCGCGCCCTGACGGCCGAGTTCTTCCCCGGCGCCCCGTCGCGCATCTCGGGCATCGGCCTGGCCGGTCTGGAGCAGCAGGCCCTGCGCCGTCACGCCCAGGCCTGGACCGAGGCCGTCCCCTCCCCGGCCATCGGCGGCTTCTTCC
>Ga0209630_10001835_pt1 | contig 21810 bp, 24 predicted proteins | sample COG_01_FD_184745 | JGI IMG/M metagenome (GOLD analysis project Ga0209630, IMG submission 184745) | Pelagic Microbial community sample from North Sea - COGITO 998_met_01 (SPAdes) (version 2) | ecosystem: Environmental > Aquatic > Marine > Neritic zone/Coastal water | place: Helgoland, sampling... | reverse complement strand
TCAAAATTATAATGAATTAAACTATAATGATTTTGGATCTAATGTAAAAATCGGAAACATTGATATAAATTTTAATTATATAGAAGAAGACAAACATATAGGCAATCAAGAATACTTTAAATCTAAAATAAGTTACGCTAATAAAGATAAAAGTTTAATTTCATTTGAAACAAAAAGAAATTTAATTACAAATTCCTCAGAATTTTATGATTTAAGTTATCAATATATTAATGATTGTTTAAGAGCGGGCTTAGTTTACAGAAGAGAGTTTTATAATGACTCTGAATTAGAGGCAGAGAATTCATTAATGTTTAATATAACTTTAACGCCTTTTGGCGAAATCAATACGCCAAAATTTAATCAATGAAAGTAAAAATTTTCTTTTTTTTTATTATTTTTTTCGCCAATTTAAATTTTACTTTGAATGCAAAAGAAATTACTAAAATTGTAGTAAAAATTGAAAATGAGATAATTACTAACTACGATATCAAAAGTGAAATTTTAGCTACATTAATATTAACAAAAAAAGAAATAAACCAAAAAAACATAGATGATTTAAAACAAAATGCATTAGAAAATTTAATTCAAAATAGACTTAAAAAGATTGAACTAAAAAATTATAATTTTACAAGAAATGACTCTAAAATAAATCAATATCTAAATTCAATTAGTTCAAATAATATTCAAAATATAAAGTCGCTATTTCAGGAAAATGGAATAGATTATAAATCTTTTGTAGACAACATAGATATAGAATTAAAATGGAGAAATTTAATTTTTAATAATTTTTCAAAAAAAATTGAAATAAATCTCAATGATATTGATAGAGAAGTTAAAAAAATTTTATTAAATAACGAAAATTTAATAAGTTATAATTTATCTGAAATTGAAATTAAAAAAAGTGAAGAAAAAATTATTCAAGTATTCAATGAATTAAAAAATACAAATTTTGAAGATGCGGTCATAAAATTAAGTATTTCTTCGACTTCAAAAAATAAAGGTGAATTAGGCTGGGTAAATTCAAATTTATTATCCCAAGAAATTTCAGAAACTTTAGAAGCAATGAAAATTGGAGAAGTTTCAAAACCAATTAATAGGCAAGATACAGTATTATTTCTAAAATTAAATGACAAAAAAATTATAGAAAATTCTAAAATAGATATTGATAATTTAAAGAGTGAATTAATAAACCAGAAAAAAAATGAACTTTTTTCACTATACTCTAATAGTTTATTATCTAAATTAAGAAATACTAAATTTATTGAATATTATAAATGAAAAAAGTAAAAAAAATTTTAATAGTTGCTGGTGATCCCAACAGTATTAATTCTGAAATTATTTTCAAAAGCTGGCTTAAACTTAATAATTCAATAAAAAAAAAAATTTATGTCATTGCAAATTATGATTTAATCCAAGAACAATTTAGTGAACTAAATTATTCTCTTAGATTAAAAAAGGTTGGCAATTTAAATATAACTGGTGAGTCAAATGAATTAAAAATTATTAATGTTGGACTTAAATTTCACAAAGTTTTTTCTGTTGAAAAAAAAAATGCTTCTTCTTATGTTCTAAATTGTCTAGATTTAGCTCACAAACTTGCTTTGAATGACGATGTACTTGGGTTAATTAATTGTGCAATTGATAAAAGTCTACTTTCTAAAAAAAATATTGGTGTTACGGAATATTTAGCAACAAAATGTGGTTTAAATAATAAATCTGAAGTTATGATGATAAAAAATGACCAGTTAGCAGTATGTCCTATAACTACTCATTTGGATATAAAAAATGTATCTCAGAACATAAAATCTAAAACAATAATTACTAAAATAAAAACAATTCAAAAATCACTAAAAAAGCTGTTTAAAAAAAAACCGAAAATCGGTGTTTTGGGCTTGAATCCACATAATGGTGAGTTAAAAAAAAATACTGAAGAAATTACAGAAATTATTCCAGCAATTAAATATTTAAAAAATTTAGGGTTTAATATTAACGGGCCACTTGCAGCTGACTCAGTTTTTATTAATGATTATAAAAATTACGATATTATAGTCGGTATGTATCACGATCAAGTCTTAACGCCTTTTAAAACATTATTTAAATTTGATGCAATTAACATTACCCTTGGACTAAAATATTTTAGAGCATCACCAGATCATGGTGTTGCAAAAAATATAATAAAAAATGATAAAGCTGATCCTGGAAGTCTTATAAAGGCTATTAAATATATTAATAACCTTTAATTATGACTCTAGCTAAAAAATCTCTAGGTCAAAATTTTTTAATAGATAAAAATATAATAAACAAAATTTTAGGATTAATTGTTTTAAAAAACAGAAATATTATAGAAATCGGACCAGGTAAAGGAGCTTTGACTGAAGAAATTTTAAAAAAAAAACCTAGGTCATTAATTGTTATCGAAAAAGATGACAAATTATCAAATTTTCTTATAAAAAAATATAAAAGTAATAAAATTATCAAGATTTATAATGAAGATATTCTAAAATTCAACCTTGAAAAAATTCTAAGAAAAAAAACAATTATTTTTGGTAATCTTCCATATAATATCTCTTCACAAATTTTAGTAAAAATTATAAAATTTAAAAAATGGCCACCTGATTTTTTAGATTTAATATTTATGTTCCAAAAAGAATTAGGAGAAAAGATTATAGGTAAATATAAATCTTATAATTATGGCAGATTATCAATTTTAACAAATCTAAGATTAGGTGTTTTTAATAAATTCAACGTTTCTCCAAATTGTTTCAAACCAAGGCCAAAAGTAAACTCGTTGGTTATACACTTAAAACCAAAACAAATGTTATTTAATATAAAAAAAATTTCTAACTTAGAAAAAATTACAAATATTTTTTTTTCTAATAAAAGAAAAATGATTAATAAAAATATTCAAAAAATTCTTAATAAATATCAAATTAAAAAAATTGATGATTTAAATTTGCAAGCTAGACCATCAGAGATAAAACCTGAAGTCTATTATAAAATAACAGAGTTATTTGAAAAAATTGATTGATTATTTTTAGCTATTTTAATAATTTCTTCAATTTGTCTAAAACAATTATCAAGATTTTTGTTAATTATAATATAATCGTAGTCACACCAATGTTTAATATCTTCATCGAAAGAATTGAACCTTAGATCTATTTCTTGAAATGTATTTTGGTTTCTTTTAATTAATCTTTTTTTTAATTCTTCTTTATTGTCGGCTATAAGATAAATTTTAAGTAAATTTAAATTTTTATGTTTTGATAATTTTTTGGTGCCCTGCCAATCAATATCAAATAAAATATCATTATTTATAATATTATCATCTACATTTTTTTTTAGTGTTCCATAATAATTGTTAAATATTTTTGCGTATTCGTAAAATTTATTTTCTTTTATTAATTTTTTAAATTTGATTTTGTCTACAAAGAAATAATCTACACCTTCAACTTCATTTGATCTTGCCAATCTAGTTGTGTGTGAAACTGAAATTTTAAAAGAGTTATATTTTTGTTGAATTTTTTTTGTAATAGTTGTTTTGCCAACTCCTGATGGCGATGACAAAATAACCATTATATTTTGACCAGTTCGCAACATCTAAAATTACTTATAAATAGATTAACTACTTTTGCTTTCTATAAATTTGATAGCATCGCCAACTGTTAGTATTTTTTCAGCTTCACTATCAGATATTTCAGAACCAAATTCTTCCTCAAAAGCCATAACTAATTCTACTGTATCTAAACTATCTGCTCCTAAATCGTCTATGAAGCTAGACTCTTCTGTGACTTTTTCTTCTTCTATACCTAAATGATCTGCAACAATTTTTTTTATTTTTCCTTTAATATCTTCTGACATGAAATCCTTTCTTATTAGTTTATTTTTCTTCTTAGATTAATAATTAGAATTGTCAAGACATATACATTCCACCATTAACATGGATTGTTTCCCCATTAATATACTTGGACATATCAGATGCCAAGAAAGCTACACAATTTGATACATCTTCGCCGGTTCCAAGATCTCCTGAAGGAATTTTACTAATTAATATTTTTTTAAAATCTTCATTAATTCTTTCTGTCATTTCTGTTCTAATAAAACCAGGTGATACACAATTAATGTTAATGTTTTTTTTTGCGTATTCCAGAGCTAAACTTTTTGAAAAGGCAACGACACCCGCCTTAGATGCTGCATAATTTGTTTGACCTAAATTACCTGTATGACCTACTATTGAAGTAATATTTATTATTTTTCCATATTTTTTTTTTAACATTTTTTTTATAGTATATTTGCACATTAAAAATGTCGAAGTTAAATTTATATCTAAAACTTTCTTCCAATTTTCTTCGGTTAATCTTAATGAAATATTATCTAAAGTTATACCTGCATTATTAACCAAAATATCTAGACCATCAAGTTTTTCAGATGCAGTCTCAATGAATTTTTCTATTTTATCATGTTCATTTAATTTAAATTTCTCAATAATGATGTTTGGATATTTTTTTTTTAAATTATCCAACTTCTCCTCGTTAGTACCAGTTGCTAATACCAAAGATCCAAAATTATAAAATTTATCAACCAGTGAGCTCCCAATTCCTCCAGTAGCGCCTGTAATTATAATTTTTTTATTTTTTAAATTCATTTATCAAATTTTTAATATCAACTATTGTGTTTATTGAAAAGCAATTTGCCTCTTTCGTAGTTCTTTTAACCATACCAGACAATACTTTTCCTGGTCCTACTTCTACAAAATTTTTTACCCCACTTTTAGACATTTCAATTATGCTTTCGCGCCATCTAACTGTTGAAAAAATCTGCTTTACTAGTAATTTTTTAATTTCACTTGGATTTGTTTCTGAACTTGCATTTACATTATTGATTATTTTATTTAACGGTTTATTGATGTTAATGTTATTTATTTTTTCTTCCATAATTTGAGCAGCGGGCTTCATTAGCGAACAGTGGAAGGGTGCGCTTACTTTTAATGGTATTGATTTTATTTTCTTTTCTTTTAATATATTTTGTAAAAAAATAATGCTTTCTTTATGTCCGCTAATGATTATCTGACCATCTGCGTTATCATTAGCAATTTCACATACCTCTTCATTTTTTTCATTTACTACCAATTTCAATAAACTTATTAATTCATCAGCTTTAATACCTAATACAGCGATCATGCTGCCAATTCCAACTGGTACTGCTTCTTGCATAGCTTTACCTCTTTCATGGAGTAAATACAAAGCATCTTCATAATTCAGCGAATTAGAACAAACTAAAGCACTATATTCACCTAATGAATGTCCTGCAAAAAATTTAAATATGTTAAAATCTAGATCGAATTCATCTTTTAAAATTCTATAGATTGAATAGCTTACTGTTAAAATTGCAGGTTGAGTATTTTTAGTCAGCTGTAATTTATTTTCTGGTCCCTCAAGTATTATTTTAGAAATTGGGTAATTCAATTTTTCATCCGCTTGCTTGAATATTTTTTTTACAAGTTCAAAATTTTTATAAAATTCTGACCCCATGCCTACAACTTGTGATCCTTGTCCTGGAAATAATAAAGCGTTCATTTTTATAGTTAATTTAACGATTATTAGTATTGCTATAAGTATTTATTATAGTATAAACCACATTTTATAAATGATTATATTACTTAATTAATACAACTATTTATGGCATTTTACGAAAATACTATAATTGCTAAACAAGATTTAGCTGAAAAAGATTTAAAAACCGTTAAAGATAAATATTCCGAGATCATAAAAAATTCTTCAGGAAAAATTGTTAAGGTTGAAGAATGGGGCTTGCTAAGCCTTTCTAATAAAATTAAAAATTTTAAGAAAGGTTTTTTCATTCATTATAAATTTGAAGGAAATAAAAATACCCTTAACGAAATAAATAAAAAAATTAAAGTCGATGGAACAATTATAAGACATTTAACTGTAAAATATAAAAAATTAGATACTGATAAAGAATATTTTAAAAAAGAAAAATAATATGAAAAGAAAAAATAACAAATTTAATAAAAAGAATTCAAATTCATTAAATAAATTAAGTCTTTTTCAGAAAAGTGATGGTAAATTTTCAAGAAAATGTCCTTTTTCTTTAAAAGATGCTCCAATTATAGATTATAAAAATATTGTATTATTAAAAAAATATATATCTGATAATGGAAAAATTATTTCTTCAAAAATAACTTCGGTGTCTTTCGGTAAACAAAAAAAATTAAATAAAGAAATTAAAAAAGCCAAAATTTTAGGATTATTATAAATGGAAATTATTTTACTTGAAAACATTTTTAATTTAGGAAACATTGGTGATAAGGTCACCGTCAAAAATGGCTACGGCAGAAATTTTCTTCTAAAACAAGGAAAAGCTCTAAGGTTTAACAAGGATAATGAAGCATTTGTAAATAAAAGAAAAGATGAATTAAATAAAAAAAATATTGAAGTAAAAAATAAATTTAATGAAATTTCAAAAAAAATTAACAATAAAATTTTTATATTTGTAAAAGAATGTAAAGAAAATGGAGAGTTGTATGGCTCTATAAAGCCTAAAGAAATTACAAATCAAATAAAACTAAAGGTTAATGCAGATGTTAGTCCTTCTCAATTAATTTTAAAAGATGAGTTAAATAAAATTGGTTTGTTTAAAGCTGAAATTAACTTTCATCCAGAAGTAAAAGCCGATATTTCTATTAAAATAGATAAAATACAATCTAAGTAACTTTTCCACAGTACAAAAAAAAAGTGTGTAACTTTTTTCTTTATAGATAAATCTATTATCCTAATATACTTAGGTGAAAGAAATTAAATCTATACATAATACACCAAATAAACAGCCTTCAAATTTAGAAGCCGAACAAGCTCTCTTGGGGTCAATTCTAGTAAATAATGATATAATTGATGAGGTGTCTACACTAATAAATTCAAATATATTTTACGATCCTGCTCATGTCAAAATTTTTGAGATTATTGAAAGTCTTAATAACAAAGGAATGATAGCTAACCCTATAACTCTAAAAAACTTCTTTGAGAAAGATAACATGCTTAATGAAGTTGGTGGAACGGAATATTTGGTAAAACTTACTAGATTTTCTGGATCAACTAAGCAAGCTATTGATTATGCTAAACTTATTCATGAAATGTACCTTAGAAGAGAATTGGTTATGGTTTCAGATAAATTATCTTCTGACACCTTGACTGCCAGTTCTCAAGAAAAAAATGCAGAACAAATAATTGAGGATACCGAAAAATCTCTTTATCAATTAGCTGAAAAGGGAACTTTTTCACAATCATATCTCAAGTTTAATAAGGCCTTAGATGAAACAATTAAAATGGCTACTTTAGCTATGCAAAGTGATCAAGGTATTATTGGTGTACCTACAGGTCTAACGGATCTAGATGAAAAATTAGGTGGTCTGCATAAATCAGATTTAGTTATTTTAGCAGGTAGGCCGTCGATGGGTAAAACTGCTTTAGCTACTAATATTGCCTTCAATGCATCTCAGCATATTTTAAACAGAGAAGAAAAGTCATCCGTTGCTTTTTTTTCTCTTGAAATGTCATCAGAACAACTATCTACGAGAATATTATCTGAACAAGCTAAAATAAAGTCAGATGACATTCGGCGGGGTAAAGTCACAGAAGAGGAAATTAATAGGTATATTGAAACTTCTCGAAATATCTATAATTTACCTCTATATATTGATGAAACGCCTGCAATAACTATAGCTGCTTTAAGCAATAGAGCTAGGAGAATAAAAAGACTATTTGGACTAAGTTTAATTGTTGTTGATTATATTCAATTAATGAGATCAAGCTCAAATAAAAATGAAGGTAGAGTTCAAGAAATTTCAGAAATTACTCAAGGTTTAAAAGCGCTAGCTAAAGAACTAGCTATTCCTGTTTTGGCTTTATCTCAACTATCTAGAGCTGTAGAACAAAGAGATGATAAACAACCCCAATTAGCAGATTTAAGAGAGTCGGGTTCAATTGAACAAGATGCTGATGTTGTGATGTTTGTTTATAGAGAAGCTTACTATCTGGAGAGAAAACAACCTAAATTAGGATCTATAGAGCACGCAGAATGGCAATCAAAAATGAATGACGTAAATGGATTAGCAGATATAATTTTAGGAAAACAAAGACATGGTCCAACAGGAACTGTTAAAGTTGAATTTGAAGGAATTTATACAAAATTTAGAGATTTGAGCAAAAATTAAGCTAAATTTTTCTTTAGTTATAATAAAATTAAGATATATCTGGAATGTTCTCATGCTTGGTAACATTTATAAAAAAATAATTACTGATTTTTCAAAAATAACACTTTTTTTTCTAACAATTTTAATCTTTTTTTCTCTTTATCAATCTAAAAATTTTAATCTAGATGCATCATCTGATGCGCTTTTGCTTGAAGGTGATCCAGATCTTAAATACTTAAGAGAGGTAAATCAAAATTATGGATCTAAGGATTTTTTAGTTTTAACATACACACCCATCTTAAAATTTACAGATAAAGAAACAATTCTTAACCTTCAGCTACTTAAATCTAAAATTGAAAAATTAACCTGGGTAGATAGTGTGATCACTGTAATTGATGTTCCTTTATTAAAAAGCACAGATGAGGGTTTAATGGAAAGACTTAAAAATTATAAAACTTTAGCTTATCCAGAGATTGATAAAGAAAGAGGATTTGATGAAATTTTAAACAGTCCAATCTATAAAAATTACGTTATTAGCGAGGATGGAAAAACTTCAGGTATAGTTGTTTATTTAAAAAAAGATGAGAGATTAGCAGACTATGTAAAGATTAAAGATAAATACTTTAATCAGTCCATTGAAACAGGTTTATCAAAAGAAGAAAAAAAAAATTATAAAAATTTTACTAAAGAATACGAAGATTATAAAAACTTATACAACATAAGAAATCATCAAAATATAGATGAAATAAGAGATGTAATTATTAAATATGGTGAAAATGCTAAAATTCACCTGGGAGGCATTCCTATGATTGCTGATGATATGATGAGTTATATTAAAAGTGACATAGTAGTATTTGGTTTAGGAGTGTTCATATTTATTATTGCAACGCTATGGTTTATTTTTAGAAGTTTGAAGTGGGTAGCAATGCCATTATTAGGGTGTGCAACCTCAGTTACAATAATGATTGGTTTATTGGGGTTAATAGGATGGAAAGTTACTGTTATTTCATCAAACTTTATTGCTTTAATGCTCATTTTAAATATGGCAATGAATATTCACTTAACAGTAAGATTTTTACAATTAAAAAAAGAATTTCCACAAATTTCAAAAAGTGAAGCTATTTTTGAAGCTAGTAAAAAAATGATGTTACCAATAACATACACTGTCCTTACCACTATATGTGCTTTTTTATCACTAGTATTTAGTGGGATTAAGCCAATAATAGATTTTGGATGGATGATGACCTTGGGGTTACTGATTTCATTGCTAGTAACATTTCTATTATTACCATCTTTAATCAGTTTGCTCTCTACAGAAAATGAAATAGGTCTTAAAGATACTGAAAAATCTTTTATAACATCTGCGCTTGGTTCTTTTGCTAAAAAGAATAAAATTATGATTTTTGGATCTACTTTTGTAATAATTGTATTTAGTGTAGTTGGTATTTTTAAGCTTGAAGTTGAAAATAGTTTTATAAATTATTTTAATAAAGACACTGAGATTTACAAAGGAATGAAAAAAATAGATGAAGAATTAGGTGGAACAACTCCATTAAATATTATTTTAAAATTTCCTTCTAATACAGATGAAAAAAAAAGTGAAGATGATGAGTTTGATGAGTGGGATGAGGAAAATAATAACGATAATGAGGATAAATCTAAATATTGGTTTACAAGGGATAAAATAGATAAAATAATTAAAGTTCACGATTATTTAGAATCATTGCCTGAAGTTGGTAAAGTTTTATCCTTTGGATCTATCTTAAGAGTCGCAGAAGACTTAAATGATAAGGAGTTACAAAGTTTAGAGATTGCAGTTTTATATAGCAAAATTCCCGATGAAATAAAAAAAGAAATAATATCCCCTTATATATCAGTTGAAAATGATGAGGCCAGAATAAGTATAAGAATAAAAGACTCAATGAAAGATTTAAGAAGAGACGATTTAATTAAAAAAATTAATACTGAATTAAATACTAAGTTAGGTTTAGAAAAAAATGAATACAAGTTAGCAGGAGTCTTAATTTTATTTAATAATTTATTGCAAAGTTTATTTAAATCACAAATACTTACATTGGGTATTGTAATACTTGGAATTTTTTTAATGTTTTTTATTTTATTTAGAAATATTACTCTTTCTTTTATTGGCGTTGTTCCTAACTTTATAGCAGCCTTTTTTATTCTTGGAATAATTGGCATGCTTGGCATTCCATTAGATATGATGACTATAACTATCGCAGCTATAACAATTGGTATAGCGGTAGATAATAGTATTCATTATATATACAGATTTAAAGAAGAATTCAAAAAAATTAATAATTACAATAAAACTTTAGATAGATGTCATAGTACAGTTGGTGTAGCAATTTTAAATACCTCAATAACTATTGTGTTTGGTTTTTCAATTTTAGTTTTATCTAATTTTATCCCGACTATTTACTTTGGTGTTTTTACTGGTATTGCCATGTTATTAGCCATGATTTCTGTTTTAACTTTGTTGCCAAATCTAATTCTTACCTACAAACCTTTTGGTGAAGAAATCAATAAAGTTAATTAATGATTGACTTGATAAATAATTCTGTTGGTGACATTAATTTATTAGATATTTTTTTTCTAATAATCTTAGTTTACAATGTTATCCAATGTTTTTTAAAAGGTTTTTCTTTAAGTTTAATTTTATTTATGAAATGGGTTCTTTCAGCTGTGATTACAATTATTCTAGTTCCTAAATTACAGCCCGCTGTAAGTGATTACATTCAGTCTGAATTTATCAACAGTCTTGGTCTAGGTATAGCAATTTTTATTTTTACTCTTTTTGTAACAATTTTAATTGGAAAAACTTTAAGTAAAGCTGTTACGTGGACGGGTGTAGGTTCAATTGATAGAGTATTTGGGTTTTTATTCGGTTTTTTTAAAGGTTACATTGTCTGTATATGTTTGTTTTCAATTTTTAATTGGTTTTACCCATATCAAAATTGGGGTATATCTGCAGATGATGCGATTTCATTTAATTTAATTAATAAAGGAAGTAAAATTTTAATAGAAGAGTTTCCTTCTAATAAAGATTTCATTAACACAAAAGAAAAAATTGAAAAAATTTAATATTGATAAATTAAGAGAGGAATGTGGTATTTTTGGTATATCAAACCATCAAGATGCTTCTGCTCTAGTAGCTTTAGGTTTGCATGCATTGCAACATAGAGGTCAAGAAGGATGTGGAATAGTTTCATTTGATGGAAAAAATTATCATTCAGAAAAAAGGCAAGGTTTGGTCGGAGATCATTTTACTGATAATAAAATATTAAAAAATTTACCTGGTAAATTTGCTATAGGTCATAATCGATATTCAACAACTGGTGAAACTTCTCTAAGAAATATTCAGCCTTTTTTTGCCGACCTTCATATGGGAGGGCTAAGTGTTGCTCATAATGGTAATTTAACGAATGCTATTATATTAAGGGACGCTTTAGTTAAAGATGGTGCAATTTTTAGAACAACTAGCGATACCGAAACTATTGTACAACTAATAGCTAAGTCAAAAAGAAATAAATTTTTAGATAAATTAATTGATACTTTGTTTCAAATTCAAGGTGGTTATTCTCTAGTTTTAATGACTAATAAAAAATTAGTCGGTGTGAGAGATCCTTTTGGAATAAGACCTTTGGTAATTGGAAAATTAAAAGAATCTTATATTTTTGCATCTGAAACATGCGCTTTGGACATAGTGGGTGCAACTTTTATTAGAGAAGTTGATAATGGAGAAATAGTAATTATTGAAAATAATGAATTAAGTTCTATAAAACCATTCCCGAAACTTAAACCGCGACCTTGTATTTTCGAATTTATATATTTTGCCAGACCAGATAGTTTAATAAAAAATAAATGTGCTTATGAGTATAGAAAAAATTTAGGTTCAGAATTAGCTAAGGAGACAGATATAAAAGCTGACCTAGTTGTACCTGTTCCAGACTCGGGTGTACCTGCTGCATTAGGATATGCTAAACAATCAAAAAAACTTTTTGAATTAGGATTGATTAGAAATCATTATGTTGGCAGAACTTTTATTGAACCAACTCAAAATATTAGGAGTCTTGGTGTAAAATTAAAGTTAAGTTCAACTAGAACAATTATTAAAAATAAATCCATTGTGCTTATTGATGACTCATTGGTTAGAGGTACCACATGTCTAAAAATTGTAAAAATGCTATACGAATCAGGAGCAAAAGAAGTCCACGTAAGAATTGCTTGCCCGGAGATTATTTATCCTGATTTTTATGGAGTTGATATGCCAACAAGAGAAGAACTTTTAGCATACAATAAAAGTAATAAAGATATGTGCGATTACATTAATGCAAAAAGTTTAAAATTTTTAAGTATAGATGGTTTGTACAAAGCATTAATAGGTGAAAAACGAAATTCAAATTACCCTCAATTTAGCGACCATTATTTTACTGGTGACTACCCGATTAAACCTTATGATAATTTAAAAGGCGTTAAGGTAAAACAACTATCATTATTAAGTGGAAAATCGAATAATTAATCTACAATTAATAATTTGTTTTTATTATTTAAATACATCAAAGAATTATTAATGATAATAGGATTAGAGCGCAAATAAGATGGTAGTTTTAATACATCTTTAATTTCTCCCCTCAAATTTAATTTTATGACATATGAATTTTCTAAAAATAAAAAAATATTATTATTTATCATCATCATATTTTTTACTTTTAAATTCTTTTTTTTTGTATTCAAGTATTCACCAACTTTCTGATTAATTTCATGAGAATAAATAATTTCACCATCTTTTAAACTCATGGATATAAGATAATTATTTTTAGAAACTAAAAATATATAATTATTATTTATCAAAAAATTTATATCTGTGGAGTAGTTCTTTTTTTTAATAATCGAGCCATTTTTACTATTCAAAATAAAAAAACTATCATTAGAAGAAACTATAATTTTATCATCGTAATAAAGGATTTCACTTCCATAAAATAGATCACTTAAATTTAAATCTAGTGTTTTATTTAAATTTATAAACCAATTAAAATTAAAATTTTCTTTGTTTATTGAGTATAAAGAGCCGTACGTATTTAAAAAAAATATATCTTTATTGCTTAAAGAAATATTGTTTATAAATAAATTATTTATTGGTGTTTCTTCGGTAGGAATTAATTTTACTAAATTTCCTGTTTCTTTTTCTAATATGAAAAACTCATTATTTTGATTTGATATTGCTATTTTATTAGAAAAAAGTTTGACATTAGACCTAAACGGTATTTTAAAATTTTTAGCCCATAAAATTTTATTGCTTACATAATCATAAGCATAAATGTAGCCTATATTATCAGATGTATAAATTATATTTTGATCAATAATTAAATTTAAGGATTTTTTAATATTTTTATATTTCTTTTGGTAAAAATTAAATTTGGAAATAATTTTATTCTGTGCAATTGAAAATACTATAATATTTCCTTTTATATCACTAAATATTAAATTGTTATCATTATATAATATATAACTATCGACTTGATTTTTTGTTAACTTTTTAGTTTTAAGTATAATATTATTTCTTTCATTATATTTAAAATTTTTTAAGTTATTGTTTGGGCTATAAAATTTATCTTTCCATGATAAAGATGCTGATGGTTTGTTTATTTTAAATTTGAATTCACGATCTACTTTTACGGTTCTATCAAAAATTTCATTTGATGATTTTATTTTTTTAAAATCTTTAAAAACTGATACTATTTTTTTATTACTTATTTCATCATTATTTTTCCAAATTCCACTTTTATTATCAAATGAACAACTATTAAATAAGAATAAAGTTATTATAGGATATAACAATTTCATTAATTATTTTTGAATTAATTCTTCAGCAATATTTTTTAATGATGAATTTTTATTTATTAAATCTTTCAATAAATCATTTCCTTTCTGTGAATCTAAAGTATTTATTAAAAATAAAGCTTTTTTAAATAAAATAAGATCTTTATTTTCTTTTTTTGAAATATTTTTTTCTAGAATTTTGAAATAATATAAAATTTTATCTTTATCTTCAATTAAATCTTTTTCTATTAAATTATTTAAGGCTAGAATTGAATAAAAAGAATTTTTACTTAAAATAATTTCTTCATAAAGTGTTTTTGCATTATTTTTTTTATCAATCTTTAAATAAATACTTGCTTGAATATATTTTTCAGATATTAAAATATTTTTTTTATTATTTAGATGCGTTAAAAATATTGAAAAAATTAAAATTAGTATTAAAATTAAAATGCTTATATAAATCTTTAGCTTATTATTATTGTAAAAAGCTATAATTTTATTTTTAAGATCTAATCTATTTTCTGTGTTTTGTTGCATTTAACAAGTTAGTTTTTGTTGGAAAACCTTTTAATTTTACATCTCTAGTATATTTTTTTACAGCTTTATCAATTATTCTTTCTAGGTTCACATATTTTTTTACAAATTTAGGATAAAAACCACTAATTCCTAACATATCATCAGTGACTAATATTTGGCCATCGCATTTTGATGAAGAACCAATACCTATTGTTGGAATTCTTAACTTATTTGTTATTAACTCTGCCGCCATAGGTGATAAACATTCGAGCACTATTGAAAATGCACCGGCTTCCTCGATAAGCATAGCTTCTTTTAAAAGTTTAAAAGCCTCATCTTTTGTTTGACCTTCAATTTTAAATTTTTTAAATTGTGGGGTGTAACCTATATGGCCCATCACATGAATTTTATTTTTTGTAAGCAACTTTATAATTTCGTAGTTTTTTCCCTTATTTTCTAATTTAATTGCATCGCATTTTGTTTTTTTAATAATAAATTTTGCATTTTTTAAAGCTTTTTTGGCATTTTCATAACTTCCTTTTGGCATATCAACTACAAAAAGTGTTTTTTTTAAACCCATTTTTACACTTTGGGCATGTTGAATAATATTTTCTAAGCTAATTTTATGGGTGTTTTTATGACCGTATAAAACGTTTGCGGTTGAGTCTCCGACTAAAACAAGATCTACATGTTTATCTAAAATTTTTGCGATGCTTTTTGAATAAGCAGTTAAGCACACAATTTTTGATTTATTTTTTTTTAATTTAATATTATTAATTTTGATATTCATTATTCAAGCTCAATTGTACTTGGAGGTTTTGAAGTTATATCATAAACAACTCTATTAATTCCTTGCACATTATTTATAATTTTATTAGAAATATTATCTATAAAGTTTTTAGGAAAGGTAAAATAATCAGCTGTCATGCCGTCCTCAGAGGTTACAGCTCTCAATAAACAAATATTTTCGTATGTTCTTGAGTCCCCCATAACACCAACAGTTTTTATTGGTAACAATGCAGCATAAGCTTGCCATATTTTTTTATACAAACCTGTTTTAATCAATTCATTAATATAAATATGATCTGCTTTTTGAAGAATTTTAATTTTTTCATGTGTTATATTTCCTACAATTCTAATACCAAGTCCCGGTCCTGGAAATGGGTGTTTTAAATTTATATTATTAACTAAACCTAATGACTTACCTAAAATTCTAACTTCGTCTTTAAAAAATTCTTTTAAAGGCTCTAATAGTTCTAAATTCATTTTTTTTGGTAAACCTCCTACATTGTGATGAGATTTTATTTTTGATGTTTTGCTACCAGTTGAAGATCTGCTTTCAATAATATCTGGGTAGAGAGTTCCTTGTGCTAAAAATTTTAAATTTTTATATTTTTTTGACTCTTTTTCAAAAACTTTAATAAATAAATTTCCAATTATTTTTCTTTTTTTTTCAGGGTTGTGGATATTTTTTAATTTAGCTAAAAACAAATTCGATACATTTATTAATTTTACATTTAAATTATATTTATTTTTAAAAATTTTGTAAGTATATTTAAATTCATTTTTTCTCATTAAACCTGTGTCTACCATAATGCAAATAAGATTTTTTTTAATTGCTTTGTTTATCAATAATGCTACGACGCTACTATCAACACCACCAGACAATGCACATATAACTTTATCTTTTTTAACTTTTTTTTTTATATCGTCTATTAATCTTTTTTTTTGAGATATTACGCTCCAGTTTTTTTTTATTTTACAAATTGAAAATAAAAAATTTTTAAATATTTGTATTCCGCTATCTGTGTGAGTTACTTCTGGATGAAACTGAACGCCGTATATTTTATCTTGTGTATTTTCAATTATTGTTAATTTGGAGTCTTTAGTTGAAGCGACCGTTTTGAAATTTTTAGGTAATTTAACTACTGCATCTTCATGACTCATCCATACAGCTTTTCTATTATTAAGATATTTGTTTGTTAAAAGTGAAGTTTTTTTTTTTTGTAAAAATGCCCTTCCAAATTCTCTTCTTTTTTTTGAAGCTTTTATTTTACCGCCCAAGAGTTTTGCTATTAATTGTAATCCGTAGCATATTCCCAATATTGGTATTTTTTTTTTAAATATGTCCTTAGGAACAGTTTCAAATTTTGTAGCTGTAACCGTTGAGGGACCACCAGAGAATATAAAGCCTTTAATATCATTATAATCTTTAAATTTGATAAGTTTTTTCGGGGTGATTATTTCACAATACACACCTATTTCTCTTACTCTTCTTGCTATTAGTTTAGTTACTTGAGAACCAAAGTCGATGATTAAAACTTTATCTTTATTGGTTTGAAATTGCATTTATTGTTTTGATAAATTTTCAATTTCAATTTTTAATTTTTCGCTCTGATCACAAAAATTAATACATATAAATTTTAATTTTTTATTAAGTTCTATACTTTTTTTATAATCAGATGATGATAATTTTAATTTTGCTAGATTATAAACTGCCTCTTCATTTTTGGGATTTAATAACATTACTGAATTCAGATTTTGTTCCTCTAGGCTATTATTTTTTTTTTTATTAAAAATTTTTGATAAATATAAATATGATAATTCGCTTTTTGGATTATTAACTATATCTTGTTCAAATTTAAATTTTGCTTCATCATATTTTTTTTGATTAAATAGAATTATTCCATCTTTATAATACTTTGATGCAGCAAATAAAATATTAGGTATTAATAAGAAAATAGAAAAAAAAATAATTTTTTTAATTATCATAATTTATAATTTATAATTTATAGTTAATTGTTTTTTGTGTCATTTCAACGCTATGAACCATACTTTCGTAAAACCCTGCCTTAGTAATTTTAATAAATTTTGCTTTTTTATTTATTTCTTTTAAATTCTTAGCTCCAATATATCCCATTGAGGATCTCAATCCACCTTGTAGTTGATATATTATTTCAGATACCTTTCCTTTATATTCTACTCTGCCTTCAACTCCTTCTGGAACAAATTTTGACTTATCTTTAAAATTTTTTTGAAAATATCTATTTGCAGACCCAGCTGACATTGCTCCTATTGATCCCATTCCTCGATATACTTTAAATAACTTTCCTTTTACCCTAAATTTTTTTCCTGGACTTTCTTCAGTTCCAGCAAAAATTGAACCCATCATAATAGCATCAGCCCCCGCTGCTAAAGCTTTTGCAATATCTCCTGAAAATTTAATTCCACCATCAGAAATTATTTTTACATTTTTTTTATTAAGTGCTTTTTTAACATCAATGATTGCAGATATTTGAGGAACACCTATTCCAGCCACCATTCTAGTAGTACAAATTGAACCGGGTCCTATTCCTACTTTAATTATATCGGCTCCTGAATTATATAGTTTTTTTGCGGCTTCACCTGTAGCAATATTACCCACACAAATTGGAACATCTTTAATAACTCTTTTAATTTTTGATAAAGTTTTAAGAACTTTTTCACTATGACCGTGAGCAGTATCAATGACTATTAAATCTACGCCATACGATATTAGAGATTTAGCTCTATCTATATCTTCTGCATTAGTACCTACAGCTGCTCCGACAACTAATTTTTTATTTTTTACTTTTTTTACTTCTTGCGATTGATTTTTGATATTTAAATTTCTATGAATAATCCCTATTCCTCCCTCTTTTGCTATTGCTATAGCCATTTTAGACTCTGTTACGGTATCCATTGCTGAAGATAAAAAAGGAACTTTTAAAGAGATTTTTTTTGTTAATTCAAGAAATATGCTGGTTCTAGAGGGCAATATAGAAGAATATCTCGGCAAAAGTAAAACGTCATCAAAGGTTAATGCTTCTTTAATCGTATCCATACAAACTTATATACGATTATTTTTTTTTATAAAGTCTTTAAAATTTCACAATGTAAATAAGTTTCTTTTGACTCTTTTCTGCTAGATTCTGGCTTAAAAAAATTTACTTTTTCAAATACAGATTTAGCAAGGTTTTTAACTTCTATAAAGTCTTCACCCATGAAAATTTTAGAGACTAATACACCTTTAGGTTTAAGAGTGTCCTTTGAAAAATTTATTACTTCCGCGCACAATTGATTTGTTCTTATAGAATCTAATGATTTGCTGCCAGTTGTATCAGCTGCCATATCCGATATAATCACGTCTAGATTTGACTTAAAATAATTAATAACTTCACTTTTAGTTTTTTTTTCTAAAATATCTGCTTTGATAAATTTTAAATTTTTAATTGGATTCATATATTTAATGTCTATTGACATTATTTTACCTGTTTTAATTATTTCACTTGCTACTTGACTCCATCCTCCAGGACAACACCCCACATCTAATAAATTGGTTTTATTTCTAATAAATCTAAATTTGTTATTTATCTCTATTAATTTAAATGAAGCTCGAGATCGATAGCCTAAAGTTTTTGATTTTTTAAAAAATTGATCTCTATGCTGTTTTATTCTCCAGGTATTACTTTTTTTGGTTCTTTTTGATTTCTTCATTATAAAATATCTTCATGACTGTCATCAGATATTTTTTCTATGTTTTTTTTGTTTTGATTATTATAAATTACTATACTGACGGGTATAGATATTAAATAACCAGTTCCAAATATTAATAAAGTTTCAAGAGTATAGAAGAGTAGCGCTATAAAAACTATTCCTATACCTAGTAAAAGAAAAACTGTGGCTTTGGGTGATATAGATATTTTTTTAAGCGCTAATGTTGGGATTTTACTAACTAATAAAATTGCAATTAATATAGTTAGATACGGAGTAAATTGTTTTATATTTATCCCAAAATTAAAATTTGTTAACTCATATATTAGTGGCATTAAAATTAATAGTCCTCCTGCAGGTGATGGAACTCCCTCAAAGAAGTTGTTTTTCCACTCTTCTGTTTCATTAATTTTAGTTAGATTAAATCTAGCTAATCTTAAAACACAACAAACTGAATATATTAATGTAATGGCCCATCCAAGTTTTCCATAATTATTTAATTCCCAAAAATATAAAATGAAAACTGGAGCTATACCAAAACTCACAAAATCTGTTAATGAGTCTAATTCCTTTCCAAATTCTGATGTTCCTTTAATTAATCTTGCAATTCTTCCGTCTAGCGCATCTAAAATTGCTGCTATCAAAATTAAAGTGACTGCTAAATTAAAATTACCATCGATAGCAAATTTAATTGAGCTAATTCCTAAACAAACTCCTGCGAGTGTTAAAATGTTAGGTAGTAAATATCTTGTTTTTTTTGATGAAACTAATTTAAATTTTTTATTTTCTTCCATTACTCTGAAGCTAGTAGACTTTCTCCTGCTACAACATTTTGACCAAGTTGAGCTAGAACTTTTTTTTTTTTAAAATAAATATCGACTCTACTACCAAATCTAATCATTCCAATTCTATCTCCTTGCTTTAATTCTTGACCTTGTTCTACTTCGCAGACTATTCTTCTTGCTATTAGGCCAGCAATTTGAACAATTATTATCTCTTCTCCGTTACTTAATTTAATTTTAAAATAATTTCTTTCATTTTCCTCACTAGCTTTATCTAATGATGCATTTAAAAATTTTCCAGGTTTATAATATATCTCTTCTACTTTTCCTGATGAGGGTATTCGATTTACATGACAGTTAAATACATTCATAAAAACGCTTACTCTTGTATATGATGTGTTTTCTAACCTAAGTTCTTCTGGACCAGACTTTTCTGAAATATCTGTAATTAGACCGTCTGCTGGTGATACTAAATAACTATCATCATTTATTGAATATCTTTCAGGATCTCTAAAAAAGTAATAAATCCAAACTGTAATTAAGACAAATAGAGAACCAAAAAATTTAGAGAAAAATAGAACTATAAAAGTTGCTAAAATAGATATAGCTAAAAACTTGTATCCTTCTTTGTGTATTTTAGGGAATATAGTATTAAACATAATTAATAATTTGATAATTTTTTCCTAATATGTATAAAAACCAAAGTTAATCAATCTATATTTTATGGCAAAAATAAAAGTTAAAAATCCAGTTGTTGAGCTAGATGGCGATGAAATGACTAGAATTATTTGGTCTTTCATAAAAGATAAGCTGATTAAGCCCTATTTGGAAATAGACCTAAAATACTATGATTTAGGAATAGAGAGTAGGGATAAAACTGATGATCAAATTACAATAGATGCGGCTAACGCTATTAAGCAATATGGAGTTGGTGTTAAATGTGCAACAATTACACCTGATGAAGCAAGAGTTGAAGAATTTAAACTTAAGAAGATGTGGAGATCACCTAATGGAACAATTAGAAATATATTAGGTGGTACAGTTTTTAGAGAGCCAATTATTTGTAAAAATGTTCCAAAATTAGTTCCTGGATGGACGCAACCAATTGTTATTGGTCGTCATGCATTTGGAGATCAATATAGAGCAACTGATTTTTTAATACCTGGTGAAGGTAAAATGGAAGTTAAATGGACATCTAAAGATGGTAAAGATAAAAAAGAGTTTGAAGTATTTAATTTTACCGGACCTGGCACTGCGTTAGCAATGTATAATTTAGATGACTCTATAAAAAATTTTGCTAGGGCATGTATGAATTATGGCCTTGAAAGAAAATGGCCGGTTTATTTATCTACTAAAAATACAATCTTAAAAGCTTATGATGGTAGATTTAAAGATTTATTTCAAGAAGTATATGAAAAAGAATTTAAGGACAATTTTGAAACATCAAAAATTACTTATGAACATAGATTAATTGATGACATGGTGGCATGCGCTATGAAATGGAATGGCGGATATGTTTGGGCGTGTAAAAATTATGATGGAGATGTTCAGTCAGATACAGTTGCACAAGGATTTGGATCTTTAGGACTGATGACAAGTGTTTTGATGACACCAGATGGTAAAACAGTTGAGTCAGAAGCTGCCCACGGAACAGTAACTAGACATTATAGAATGCATCAACAAGGAAAGGAAACTTCTACAAATCCTATTGCATCAATTTTTGCGTGGACAAGGGGTTTGGCACATCGAGGGAAGTTGGATAATAATAATGATCTTATTAATTTTGCTTTATCTTTAGAAAAAGTTTGTGTTGAAACAGTTGAAAGTGGATCAATGACAAAAGATCTAGCTATTTTAATTGATAAATCGACAAAATATTTAACAACTAATCAATTTTTAGAAGCAATAAATAGTAATCTAAAAAAAAAACTTAACTAATTTTTCTTAATACAG
>Ga0209630_10001834_pt1 | contig 21817 bp, 26 predicted proteins | sample COG_01_FD_184745 | JGI IMG/M metagenome (GOLD analysis project Ga0209630, IMG submission 184745) | Pelagic Microbial community sample from North Sea - COGITO 998_met_01 (SPAdes) (version 2) | ecosystem: Environmental > Aquatic > Marine > Neritic zone/Coastal water | place: Helgoland, sampling... | reverse complement strand
GTTTTTCGCAGTGGCAGGTTCTCGATTGCTCCCGATCATGCAAATTATTTACGCTAGATTAGCTGCCGTTAAATATTCTTTACCGACCGTAATTAATGTAAAAAATCAACTCGATGATTTTATGGGATATAACAAAGAAATTGAAGTCAACCGAGCTATATCTAGCACCATATCTAGACGTGAACCGAAAGTTAAGTCTATCGAGATCGAAGGTATTCGGTTTAATTACTTGAAGTCTGATACTGAGATATGTTTTTCCAATCATGCCTTTAAAATAGGTTCTGTAAACCTGGTCACGGGAAAAACTGGAGCAGGGAAGACGACTTTGCTGAATATTATTGCAGGGCTATTACCGGCGAATGGGGGTAATGTTAAAGTTAATGGTGAGGTTAGCGAACTTTATGAAAACGATGAATGGTTCAGTCGAATTAGTTATGTTGATCAATTTCCATACTTGGTTGAGGGCTCGATCAAGGAAAATATTTTCCAAGATGTGCATGAGGTCACGAGAGAGGACTTTTTGAATATAGCTAAGCGAGTCGGCCTAAGTAAAACCTTGCAAGAAGAGTCAAGGGTAGCCGAAGGCGGAAAGAACTTATCGGGCGGTCAGAGACAGAAAGTAGCATTTGCACGTGCTGTAGTAAATGAAAAAGATGTCTGCATATTCGATGAAATTACCTCGGGTATAGATCAGAATAGTCGGCTGTTAATTGCTAATGTCATGGAGGAATTAGCGAAAAAAAGGTTAGTCATTGTTGTAACGCATGATAAATTTCTCATGGATACGTTTCCAAATCAAATTTTTAATGTTAGTGACAGGAGGGAATAGAAATGGCACGTGTGATGGTTGATATGTCTTGCACTTTGCTGCACCACGGTCACGTTCGGTTGCTCCAAAAAGCTGCGCAGTATGGTGATGTTATCGTCGCTTTGACTACTGATGAGGAAATTTTTTCAAAAAAGGGCTACTGGCCTGAACTGTCTTATGAGCAAAGAGCTGAGATTATTGCTTCCGTTCGCTATGTTCAAGAGGTGGTAGCCTCAAAATGGTTGCTGACGAATGATTTTCTTAGAACCAACGCAATCGATATTTTGGTCCATGGTGACGATAATTCAAATCTTATCGATTGTTGTGAAGTAAAGATTTTTACTAGAACAAAAGATATTTCTAGTTCAGATATAAGGAGACTCAGCTTTGAAATCTACGCAGGTACGAAATTGGAAAAAGGTGTGGGAAAAGAAGGGAAATTCGACTCATAAAGATATTGGATCGGATTCATTATGGGATCTCATTATTATGAATGGTTATGATAGTGGGGCAGATGGCATTAGTTTTTTTGATTGGAACTTATGGATACAGGGTATAAAAGCTGAAATTCCCAACTATGCCAACGTGTCAAGCTGGCTTGACGCAGGCTGTGGGTCGGGTGCATTTCTCTTCTCTCAGGATAACCGAATTGAGCTGTTTGGTTTTGATTACTCTGCGACGTTAATTGAACGCGCCGGTCAGTTTTTTCGAGCATCTGGAAAACCAGCCCAACTAATTGTTGGAGATATAACTGATTCGCGTTTGAGTTTGCCACAGACTGATATAATTAGCTGCGTGAGCTCATTACAGTATGTGCCCGAAAAAATCGGTTTGTTATTCTTTGGAAAAATGCTGGATTTTGCCCAAGTAGGGGTGCTAATCGCGGAGAATCCCAACAAAAAGTTTCAGGAGGTATCTCAGCAGTTTCGTAGTGGTAATTTGAATTACGATGATGATGAAAAGTACAACCATACTTATTATGCCATCGAAGATTTTAATCAGATCGCGGCTCAGCGTGGTTTTAAATCAATTAAAGTTCATTCGAAACTGGGCAAACAGTCGTCGTATAGATGGAGCATGTATTATGAAAAAATTAGCCAAAGAGAAAACTAAGTGACCGAATTACCGTTGAAGATTATTATTTTAGCTGGGGGACCTGAATTTCAACGTCCGAGGCATCTAAAAAAACTCTGGTGGCGGTTGGCGAGAGTGATCGATATACCCATAAGAGAATCCTTAAAAGTAACAAAGGATGTTTACGTATTAATCGATTCTAGTAATACAAAGGTTGTCGAATATGTTAAGCGTAGTTATCCAGGCCTAAAAATTCTTTTTCCTGATGGTCCACTTATGATGGACACCTTTAACAAAGCTTTTACTTTCGACGGTTTTGAATCAGAGAAGGTGGTCATCGCAGGGGACTTGGTCGATATAAACAGCCAGGATATTTCCCTTTTTTGTAAGCGAAAAGGGTATAGCGCCTTACCTTTATTGCCGAAACCTTTTAAAAACTATGAATACATTCAAAGCAAGCTTGGAGAAGGGCGTGTACGCACTGACGTTGGGCAGGGGATGTTTAGAGTTACCCCGGTTTTACAGCGTCTTTTTTTTGAGGGACCAATAGTTTCCCTTATGATGACTTTGAGGTCAGAGTTTAAGGGAACCGCAGTGGCGGACGAGACGAGCGCTAATGACGTCTGGACTTGGATGCTCTATCTTCTGTTTGATCAAATCTATTTACACAAGCATCTTCTCGATATTTCAGTTGACTCAGGCGCGCAAGTCTTAGTTCCCATTAAATCGGACACCAGCAATGATTACGATAAGCAAAATTAGAGATCTTATAAGACCTGAACGATTGGATATTGGTGCAAAGCTTTATTTTCTTGAGAGGGGCCTTAACGTTGAAACAAAATTATTCGGCGCAGAAGAGATATATCTTGATAGTATTAATAGATTAACTTTAGGAATTTTTGAGGAGGACGGATCGGATAAAAGGGGAAAAGACGATTATGTGGACGCTTTTAGGGATATTTTTTTTAGTATAAAGAAAAATGGTTTTAACGAGGACTATGCGATTCCCATAGATGCTGGAGTGATTACAGGGGGCGCTCACAGATTATCATCGGCCATCTTCCTTGGCTTAAGTAGTATACCTACCGTCGTTTCGGAGGATGTGGCGCCCCCTTGTTATGATTATACTTTTTTCGCAGCTAGAGGTATGAAACGCTATGGACTGTACTGCATGATGCGATCTCTTCTTCCGTTTAATAGGAATATGAGAGTCGCAATTTTGTGGCCAAGAGGAAGACAATATGAAGGTAATTTACTTAAGAAGTTAGGTCCTTTGTATTATTCTTGCGCGCTCCCTTTGAGCTTAGATGGACTGACCCATTTTGTCAGTCAAGTGTATTCGCAGGAGGTGTGGACTGGTAACTATCAGAACGGATATATAGGCGCTTTCAATAAAGCGTTAGATTGTTACCGAGATCGGCAAGACCTAAAAGTATTCGTTTATGATAGAAGAGTAGCTGTTAATGACTTTAAATCAGATTTTAGAGAATATGCGGCTATCGACAAATCTTCGTTGCATACTACTGATACTTTTGAGGAAGCTCGGGATATCATTACGTACTTTATCTCTCCAGGGATAGAGAAAGTATTCAACAGCATCCCGAGAAACAAAACACCATCTTATGACCGTTTTAGACGGGAAATAGCTAGCTTGCCTGATAGAGAAATGCTGGAAGCTATGGTTTTTGACGGTGGCCAAGTACTAACACTTTTAGGTAGAAGAGAAACCCAGGATTGCGATTACTTTTCTTATGGGAATGATGGCGCTAGTCCTTCAATGAACTTGTCAGCATATTTCGATAAAAGATCAGCAAACTTATCAACTGAGCTTGATGGAATCCACACGTCTGTTTTTCATTACCCTATATTTAGATTCGATCAAGTCAATTATTTAAGGCCGGAAATTGTTTTGGAGTTGAAGAGGAAACGATTACAGAAAGATGGCGATGAGAAAGATAAGGTTGATATAAAGGAGTTAGAACTTCTTTTTCAGGTCGAGGGAGCGATGAGTAAAGGCTATCCTAATCATGAAAAAGTTTTTTTCTACTACTTGCGTGTGAGAAAAAAAATTAAAAGAAAAATCGTTGGTATTTTAAGAGAATTAGGCGTTTTGGATATTGTAATTTCAATAAAGAGGAAGTTTTTTAGTGATTCCAGAGGCTAGTATTTTAATTCCCGTTTATAACGGTGCTCAGTATCTCCGAGAATGCTTGGAATCAGTGTTTCGTGGTACTGGTGTTCTCACATGCGAGATTGTCGTGGTAGACGATGGTTCTACAGATGAAACAGCGATTATACTAAAAGAGTTCTGCACAACATATGAGAACCTTATTGTGATAACGCAGGCCAATATGGGTATAGAGGCGGCTCTAAACAATGGCTTGAGAAAATGTCGTGCCGACATCATTCTAAGAATGGATGCAGATGATGAAATGCTCCCGCACAGAATACAAAGGCAAATACAAATTCTGACTGAATCTATAGAGCTGAGTTGGACATCAGGAGCGGCATATTTAATGGATAGTGGTGGCAGAACACTGGCGAAAAGCTGGGCGCCTAACTCCAAACAGATTCTGGATAGCCTAGAAAGTCATAATTTCATAATTCATCCTACAGTTGCTTTCCGCAAATCGGCCGTTTTAGCTGTTGGGGGATATGAAAAAATAAAAAAGTTTCATGAGGATATCTATCTATGGAAGCGGCTTAGAAACGCTGGCAAGCAATATTTCTATAGCCCCGAAGAAATGATTAGATACAGGATTAGTGCCAGCTCTATAAGGCTAAAAAATGAGCAAGAGGCGGCTAGAAAGTTGTGTAGGGTTCTTGTTTACAGCGGGGCCCGCAAGGAAGCCGTGAGACAGTTCAGATTCCTCAGCGTCAGCTATAAAATCAGAATTTTAATTATGATTTTATTCCCTACTAACTATTGGAGAAGGAAAATGCTTCGCGGCGCCTCTAGCTAAGGAGCTAATAGATCGTGACCGTCCATATATTTACGCCAGAATTTTATAAAGTCAGAGGAGGAATTAAGTCCTGTGTGGAAAAGCAGGTTCAATATATGAGGCTATCAAAGATTGGTGTAAAGGTAAATTCTTTAGACGCAGGTCGGAGTCGGTGGCTTTTAATTGGAGATGTCTTGATGTCACTAAAATCCAGCGCTGCAATTCATGTTCATGGAGTATATTTCCTAGTTATATTTGCAGGTTTAAGCTGCATTTTCCGTAAAAAAATTATCAAACTATATTTCCACGGAAGTGAATTAGATTTCATCGAGCAGAATAGGCCTATATTGCTGGTAATTCTTCGTATATTTGTCAAAGGGTTCGGCTGCAATGTTGAAATGTTGTTTGTTAGCAAGTTCCTGAAAAAAAAGATGATCATGGCATTACAGATTGACACTAAAGCAGTCAAAACTGAAGTGTGTTATTTTGGTCCTGTGTATGCTTCAAGGTCTGCTTCAATTCGATCTCAGAAATCCGTTAAAAGCAGACCAGTTAAACTTCTTACTGTTAGCCGAATTGATAGGCGTAAAGGAGTGTTTCAGATGCTCGAGGCCTTTCGGCATTTAAATGAAAAAATAGATGTGGAATGGGTAATTATAGGGGGCGGGTTGGACGAAGAGTCGTTTAGGCAAGAGATTAATCAGCTCGAAGATTGTAGCATAGATTATTTGGGAAGCCTTGATCCTGCGAGCCTTTCAATCTATTACAAAGAGGCAGATGTTTTTTGGCTGTGTTCTATGTATGAAGAAGGACTTGGTTTAGTCTATCTTGAAGCCGCGGCTTTTAATTTGCCGTCAGTCGGTCTAAAGAGAGGTGGTGTTGAAGAGGCAGTCTCCCAAGGAAAAACTGGGTTACTAGTTAACAGTGTCGAAGATAGTGTAGACGCTATTATCGAGTTAAGTGATACGGTTCTCTCATCTGATAACTTTGAAAATTTGGTTTCGCAAAGACGAACCTTCTTCAATTTTTTATAGATTTAATATGGGGTACTTTTTATGAAAAAGGACTTATGTAGTATCTGCGGGTGCGCTAAATTGAAACCGCGAATAGAGGTCAAGGGAGATCATGTGTCCACTTGTCAGCAGTGTGGGTTTATGTTCGTATCTTGTAAGACCTCAGATAGTGATTATTCAGGATCTTATGATCGTGTACCGAAGCCTTCTAAATTCCTTAAAAAAAGACATTTTGACCTTATAGAATTTCTCAAGAAAACTGGGGCTTCTAGATTTCTAGAAATAGGGTCAGGGTTTGGTGGGCTAGCCTTTTTGTGTAGGTTGGAGGGTATAAGTTATGTTGGTGTAGAGCCTGACTCAGCCCGCCAAGAATTTTTAGAGAGTATATCTATAAATAATATCTTTGGATCGCATGGCGATGTGGATGGCTCTTTCGATTTTATATTGCTAGACAATGTTTTAGAGCATGTAGAAAGTCCAAAAATGATGCTATTGGAGATATCCAAACTCCTATCTAAAGACGGCAAATTGTTAGTTATCGTCCCTAATAGACATGATGTCAGGCGGATTTCAAAAAGGTGGCGCTTAAAGAATTTTTGGATTCCACATGACCACCTTTCTTTCTTTAGAAGCCGTGATATCGAGGCAATACTGGCGGATTCAGGACTCAAGTTATATTCAAGATTTAATTACGGCAGCAGGGTTTTAAGAGCCGTAAAACGAGTTTTTCAGACAGTAAATGTTGACGTTCTCGCCCTTTCCTTAGTTTTTATAAAAAAATAGGTAAAAAATGAACCAAATTTATATAGGATTTGACCCAAAAGAATCTATAGCTTTCCACACTCTTTCGCACTCAATACTACGACATTCTTCTAAGCCTATCGCAGTTATTCCAATAAATCTCGCAAACCTATCCGATTGTTATCATAGAGGTAGCGACGATCGCCAGTCGAATGAATTTTCATTTTCAAGATTTCTAGTGCCGTACCTGTCTGGATATATGGGGCACGCTATTTATATGGACTGTGATATGTTGGTGACTACCGACATGAGTAAACTTTTTGATCAGTTGGCTGAAACTAATAAAGCTGTTCATGTTGTAAAGCATGATTATAAAAGTAGTACAAAAGTGAAATACTTGGGTCAAGAGCAGTTTAACTATCCACGCAAAAATTGGTCATCTTTCGTGTATTGGAATTGCGAACACCCGAGGAATTCGATACTGACCACAGATAAAATTCGTGACGCGAGCGCTGCATATCTTCACAGGTTTAAATGGCTTGACAATGAACAGATCGGGGAGTTAGACCCCACTTGGAATTTTCTTGTTGGAGAGTACGAACAGAGTCTAGAGCTTCCAAAAGTTCTTCACTGGACTTTGGGGGGCCCTTACTTCAATGATTTTAGTTCCGCTGATTATGCAGACTTATGGAACAGAGAGAAGGAACTGGCCCTAAACTGTGTTCAGTGGAAATGAAAAATATAGTCGCATATGGATACAGCCCTAAGCATACGGAATTACTTTATTCTCTTTGTAATGTGCTACCAACGAACAAAATAACACTTATTGGACCAAAGGATTTTCTGGATTCTACTATTTCAAGGTATAAAGGAATTTTTGACTTTGATGCGGTAGTTCTTCCGCGGCAAACGAAAGAAGTGGGGTTAATTAAAAGATTCATTGCGAGAGGGCAGATATCTTATTTATTAAGAGGTGTTAAAGCCGATATACTTGTCACGTCAAATGAGTTAGCTCCTGCTTCAATTATTTTGTCAAAGGCAGGAACATGTAAAGAAATAATCGTACTTGATGAAGGAGACTTTGACGTGATTTTTGCGAAGGAAGGCGTCCTATCACGATACAAGTGGGCTTCGCAATTTAAAAAGATCATTTCTGGGGTTTCAGGAAGGTTTAGGGATCAGCGCATTACTGGAGTTGTAACAGAGTCAGTAGTCGCTATGAAAATGATGCCAGGAAAAATTCTTCCCGTTATTAGTAAAGGCTATATAAGAAATATAGTACTTGGGGGCAACAGTGTAATCATCATTACTAGCCCTCTCAGTGAAAATCAAAACTCCAAATACGGTGGGCAAGAGCTAGATATTTTAAATAACCTAATTCAGTGCAATCGGTCGTTCAATTTTTTTTTAAGGCAACATTATCGTGAGAACAATAATAAGTATCAAAGTCTATTTGATAACTTCAATTGCTCAGTGCTCGAGGATTGTATCAATCTGCCTATATCTGATTTAAATATTGAGGCGACCTATGCAGTTGGGTTTCATTCCTCAGCATTATCCAGTCGAGGACTTGACGTTGAAAAAAAGTTTTCTTTGAGTGCAATGGTAGATAGTGCCCATTCACGTTCAGTCTTGTCTTCTCTTTCGGATAAGTATGAGCTTTTGACTGATGTAAAATTACCGCCTTCTAACCCTACTTAATGGTAAAGTTAGGCTTTAACGCTTGATTTCTTTGACTAGATATATAGCTTGCGACAAAGACGAAATTAGCAAAGTCCTATTTTATAAAATGCAAGAGACATGCCTATTTATACAGCGTGATTGGGGCACGAAGTTTTTGCCGGAATGCTAAATATTAGTGTCTAATATAGAAATTAAGAGTCGTATAGTTACTGTATGGTACTTATAAAATTAAAATTTTAAAACTGAACGAAACTATCCTTCCTCAAGTCCGTAAATTGGTCTTGTTTGTTTACGTGTTCTCTATTAACTCTAGCTTTCCGGTAAACTCAGGCAAGTTTATAATAATTTTGACTTTGGTTTTTGCTTTAACTCGCCTCTTAATTAAGGGTAGATTTACGGCTCATTTCGATAAGAAATTTATAAAAATCATATTCCTAGGAATCTCTTATATCATTTTAGTGTCGGCTACCTTTCAGTTGGTTCACGGCGGCGGTGACTTTAGCCTACCTTACGGGTTTCTAATTTTCTTGCTTGAAGGTTTTGTCGGCTCCTTACTAGTAATTAGTTTTTACTACGGCAGAGAAAATATAGATGTGATTTTGAGAGACTTGGTAGATGTTGCTGTTTTTCAAGCATTCATCATTCTTGCGATGCTTTTCAGCCCTGAAATTAGAGAAATTTTGTTTTCGATACAGGGAGATGCCCGTGAGGATGTTTTTGATAGATATGGAGGGTTCAGAGGGCTGGGATTTTCAGGAAGCGTCGTTTATGACTTAGCGGCGATCATGGGGTTCGCTCAGATTTTGATTACTCTAGACATGAGGAAGTCCTCGAGGGTTTTTACTGGAGCTATTTTGAAGTGGCTTTTGTTGCTGGTTGCCATAGCGATTACGGGACGGACGGGATTTTTATGTTCGCTAGTTTCTCTTTTACTAATTTTGTTTGATGGTAAAAAGGGAAAACTGCAAGTCTTAACTATATGCATGATTCTTGGCTCCTTTTCTTATTATCTTTCATTAATAGCTTTCATGTTTTTTCCTGAATTTGATCAATCTACGTTTGAAAATATCATATTTTACGTCACAGATCTTTATGTCAATGGTGGGACTAAATCAACGGACGTCTTATGGGAATCCCTTAAAATAAAGGACTTGTCGGTGTTTATCTTTGGAATGGGAGTTTTTAATTGGGATTTAGTCAGCAATGAAGTGTACAGGTACTATTCAGACTCGGGGTATATAAGGCACATCTATCACCACGGGTTTTTTATTACGGCAGCCAGCGTATACCTTTATATGAAATTGTGGGCATTTGTTTATAGAATTTCTCGCCAGTTCCAGCCTGAATTGGCAGTTGTTGTAATTGCAATTGCTATTTTAAGTTTAATAATTCAGGTGAAAGGGGATTTCATGTTTAGCTCAGGAATAAATGTAAAATATAGTCTTATTTTAATTGTCGGTGTCTTGAGTCATTACTGCATTTTTTATACAAAAAAATCTATGACTATTAAATTTTAACTAGAATTTCGGCATTTGGTTGGATTTTGTAATTTTAAAAAATTTGGGTTAAGGAAAGAAAGGCAGATTGAATTTCAAGCTAGAGTCATAATCACGTGAAGGAAAGGAATAATGCAGTACGATAAAAGCGAAAACTTCGACGGTTCATTGATCGGTGTGGCACGACGTGTGCTGGAGATAGAGGCCAATGCTATTTTTCGTTTAGCAGCTGAACTTCCACAAGACTTTGCGCCTCTGATCGAAAAGATTGCTCGCATGGAAGGAAAATTGGTAATTAGTGGTATTGGCAAGTCCGGTCATATCGGTAGGAAGATATCATCGACATTGAGTAGTACCGGTACGCCTAGCTGCTTTTTACATGGTAGTGAGGCTAGTCATGGTGATCTCGGTATTATTCAGAAAAATGACGTCTGCTTATTGATATCAAACTCTGGCGAAACAGGTGAATTGTCGGATTTAATTCAATACACTAGACGATACGATATTCCCCTTGCATCGATTACCTCCAACGAAAGTAGTACATTAGCCCTTGCTTCTGATTTCAGGCTAGTTCTTCCAGATCATGAAGAAGCATGTCATATAGGGATGGCGCCAACAACTTCTACGACTTTGACTTTGGCTCTCGGCGACGCTTTAGCTGTAGCTTTGATGCGGGTCAAAAAGTTCAATGAAGAGAATTTCAAAAGGTATCATCCAGGCGGAAAACTGGGGAGTAATTTACTAAAAGTACGTGATTTAATGAGAGTTAAAGAGGAAATAACCGTAGTTTCAGAAGATTCTTCTATGTCTGATACTGTGCTTGCGATGACAAGTACTGGATTTGGTAGCGCGGTAGTCGTGAATGAAGTTAATTCTATTTTGGGCGTTATCACTGACGGAGACTTGCGTAGGAACATGGATGATATCTTTAGTAAAAGTGTTACTGATATTTATTCTAGAAATCCAGCTACTATTTCTGAAGACAGCTGGATTACAGATGCTCTTCAACTCATGCAGGCCGAGAAAATATACTCTTTATTAGTTGAGGATAAAGGCAAGCTCACAGGTATGCTTAGAATGCATGATTTGTTGAAAGTAGGTATTTTATGATAAATTTTCTTCTGAGTATTTATGCCAAATAAGATGATGCCTTACTAATTAGACATATTTTTAGTTAAAATAAGTACCTAGAGTAGCCCTATTGTCTGGAGATCGTTGTTTTTTTAACTAATCTTGATTAAGAAATATGCCTTTAGCTGATTAAAACTTAAACGCTCCTTTTTGGCGACCTATACTAGCCAGAGTCGTTCGATAATTAGTCACAATCTCTCAATACTTATCCATGGGTGCATGGAACACATGTTATGTGATATTCCCTTAGTTATAATTATGTTGAATATCTAAAAGTTTTTTAACACATTCACAGCTGTTACAATTTTAGGCTGCGATAAAGCCGGTTGACCACTCCTATACCCAGCTATCTTATGATAGTGTGCATTAAAGGTAATGTCCTTTCAGAATTTGGAATACTGATTAAATTATTTTTTACTCTTTTAATTTATATTTTGCTAAATAAATATAATTTTAAAATAAGAGGAATAGTTCGAAATAAAAAAAGCGAAATTGATTATCTTTTCGTTATGATTTCTTAACCCCTTACATGTGCGGTGATTCAGTTGAAATTCATTTATGAGTAGTTACAATAAAATTGAAAGATCCTTAGCTCAGTTGTTAGAGACGTTTCCTAGAGTAAGGCAGCTAACTAAATTTTTATATCAGAGATTAATGTATGTGATCAACTATTCTCTGACTGATGTGATTCTGTCTGAGAAATATACACTCGATGATCCATTTCTTGATTTAGATGGGGAGACCTTTTTCGGCTACTACGACAAATCGTCAATCAATTCTCGAGGGGATATGTTAACACATCGAGTACTTGAAGGTTGTTGCTCTATTTTTGTCAAGTTATGCAAGGGTACACTCATTGCGGTTGCTGAGGTAGAAGCTTGGAACTGGCAGCAGGGGGCTATGGCTACCTGGTTGTCAGATGATCTCGTTGCTTACAATGACATCAGTGATGGCTTGGCAGTATGCTGTGTTTTTTCAATTAGTTGCCAGAAAGTAGTCAGTACTCATAAGAATGCAATTCAGTGTTATTCCCCCGCCACCCAGATTTATGCTTCTATTGATTACAAGAAGTTAAATCTTTTACGCCCAGAGTATGGGTACCCTAAACTTGGGATAGAGGATTGCGATCACGGTAGAGGGATTAGCTTATTCCAATTCAGCTCAGGAGAGAGTGTAGGGAAGTTGAGACTTGAAGAAATTAATAATTTTTTAACGCTCAGCGATAGCTTTGAAATGTCAAAGATAAACCACTGTCAGTTTTCTCCTGACGGAAGTTTAGTGTTATTTATGTACCGCGCTTATAGGAATGATGGTAAGCATAGCTATCTACTTGCGTGGGACTACAAAGATGGAAAGCTCTTGAAGCTAATGGATAACCGTGTAGTCTCTCATTACTCTTGGTTTGATGATACTAAAATTTTGGTTTGGGGCAGAGGTGGAGATGAAACTGGTTATCATTTCGTTGACTTGGATGGTAATTTAACAGCTATTAAATTTATAGATCCTTTGTTGATTGGAGATGGGCATCCATCAATAAACACAAAAAATTTAAATATATTGACGGATACTTATCCGAACAAGGCTCGGCTTAGTACCTTATTTCTTATAGATGGTGCCCGGGAGGAGAAGATTGTGCAACTTAAACAACCATGGAGATTTAATGGTCCGTGTAGAGTCGACTTACACCCGAGATTCAGTGAAGATGGAGATTTGATTACTTTAGAGTCTGGGCATACAGGTCGCAGACGACAGTATGTTCTAAAGAAGAAGGATTAATAGGTGTCAAAAATCGCATGCTTATTTCCCGTGTGGAAAGGGGATGACCCAGCCGCATTCCAGATGGCGGTGAATAGTATTGTGGATCAGAAACTGACTGATGATATTGAACTAACTATATTTTTTTGTTTAGATGGCGAGTTGGACAAATCGCAAGTGCTAACAATTAAACAATCGGCTAGGTTTCTTCCCACAGTCTGTGTTACCAATAAATATAGTAGGGGATTGGCAAATAATTTAAATAGTGGCATAGAGGAAGTTCTTAAGCGTAATTTTGATTATATCGCAAGAATGGATGCGGACGATATTTGTTTGAATAATCGATTTTCAGTTCAATTAAAGTATTTTCAAGAAAACCAAGATGTAGATGTAGTTGGATCTTGGTCCTCTATAATAAATAGCGAGTCGACTGTAGTGGGGGTGAAAAAGGTACAAGAAATTACTTCGTTTGATGCGCTATCACTATCCTGCGATGTTATACATCCTACTGTTATCTTTAAGAGTAATTTTTTTGTTAGATACGGATTTTATGATGGATTTTATGAGAAATCGCAAGATTGGGAATTGTGGCTGAGGGCTCTGCAAAAGGGCGCTGTTATAAGAAATATTCAACAACCATTGCTAAAGTTAAGGATCGATAGTAGCTTGATTTATAGACGAAAAAGCGAACAATTTTATAATCGAAAAATTATATTTAGATATTTCAATGGCTGGTCTAAATATAGAGGGATTTCTCGAAGCTGGTTAATTGAACTGTTACCATCGGGCGCATTAAAATTTTTTGTTAATCGTGCTTATCGAAAATGATTGCTATATTTCTTCCGAGCCTTATGGCCGAGTTGAGTTCTACTCAAGTTTTGGGATCAGAAAAGCAGGAGGCATTATTTATGCCCCTTGATCCTACTCGTGTGCGCGCCTTATTAAAAATTAAAAATCCGGTCTAAACAGATTGGCTAAGGTACGTGCTAAATCACTCTAGCGTTGACGCTTGAGTTTTTCGAATTTACGAATATCTTTTAAACGCCGATTTGGTGAATCAGTATTGGACACCTAAACGATGGAAAAAATTTCTTCTCTCCATTGATTAGAGAGCATCTCTTGATAGCTGCTCAAACCTTTGTGAAGAATGTCCTATTACCTATGTGCTGGATTGTATAGCTGGAGTGATTATGATGTATAAAAAAGAATTTTTGGTCTTGGCTAGAGAAATATATGGTCCTGAATTTATTCCGCTACATCGGCCGGTCTTTGAGGGCAATGAAAAGCAGTATTTAGTTGATTGTATAGACTCAAATTTCGTTTCTTCAGTTGGAGAAAAAGTAACTCAATTTGAAAATCTAATCGCTGATTACACTGGATCAAAATTCGCAGTTGCCACAGTGAATGGCACTGCTGCTCTGCACGTCTCGCTTAAGATTGCTGGGGTCTTGCCCGGCGATGAAGTTATCTCTCAGGCGCTTACTTTTATAGCGACCTGTAATGCGATTAGCTACTCTGGTGCGGTTCCGATATTCATTGATGTAGATTTGGATACTATGGGTATGAGCCCTGATGCACTGAAAGTATTTCTCGAACTTCATGCAGAGAAGAGAGAGGGTCAGGTTTTCAATAAGACAACCGGTAAACGCATAGCAGCTTGCGTCCCGATGCATACCTTTGGGTTACCCTGTCGAATCGGAGAAATTACATCTATCTGTACTGATTGGGGTATTACTTTGATCGAGGATGCAGCAGAGTCTCTTGGTAGTTATGTAGGCAGTCGACACACAGGCACATTTGGTGCCATGGGTACCTTGAGTTTTAATGGTAATAAGGTCATTACTACAGGGGGGGGTGGCATGCTCATCACTGATGATCCTGATTTAGCAAGACGCGCTAAGTATATTACGACAACTGCGAAAGTTCCCCATCCCTATGAGTTTGTTCATGATGAAGTGGCCTATAATTATCGTATGCCTAATTTGAATGCGGCTTTAGGCTGCGCCCAAATGGAGCGGTTGTCAGAATTTTTATCTGTAAAGCATTTAGTCGCTACTAAATGGGGTGATTTCTTCGATGATCAATCTATTAAATTTGCTAGAGGAATTGTAGGTAGTAAGGAAAATCACTGGTTAAATGCAATAGTCTTAGAATCAAAATCCAATCGGGATGAGTTTTTGGAATATACGAATCACAATGGCGTTATGACGCGGCCTGTTTGGCGACTGATGTCTCAACTTGTAATGTTCCAGGACTGCCAGACTGACGGACTTGAAAATTCGCTTTGGTTGCAAGATCGCGTAGTTAACGTCCCATCTAGTATTCCAGATGGCGCATTGGTTAAATGGAAGGATAAGTAGACGACATGAATGTTTTGCAATTAATTGGAAGAATCGCACCACTCTTTGACGCTGATATTTCCTCTCAAAATAATGAGCTGGCAGAGCTAGTATCGGGCAGTCGGTTTTTGGTTATCGGTGGCGCTGGCTCCATTGGCCAAGCAGTAACGCGCGAGATATTCAAACGAAATCCTATTGCCTTACATGTTGTCGATATTAGCGAAAACAATATGGTGGAGCTAGTTCGGGATATACGCAGTACGTTGGGTTATATTGCTGGTGATTTTCGAACATTTGCCATTGATTGTGCAAGCTTAGAATATCAAGCTCTTATGAATGCCAGTGGCGACTATGATTATGTCCTTAATCTTTCGGCACTGAAGCACGTGAGGAGTGAGAAAGACCCATTTACATTAATGAGACTTATTCAGGTAAATATACTCAACACGATCAATACTCTCCAAATGGCAAGAGATCAGAATGCTAAGAAATATTTCTGTGTATCTACGGACAAGGCGGCAAACCCAGTAAATATGATGGGTGCTAGCAAGCGTATTATGGAAATGTTTTTGATGCGTGAAAGTGAGACTATGCCGATTTCAACCGCTAGGTTCGCTAATGTGGCATTCTCTGATGGTTCATTATTACACGGTTTCAACCAGCGATTTGCTAAGCAACAGCCAATATCTGCGCCCAATGATGTTCGACGATACTTTGTTACTCCTCAAGAGTCAGGTGAACTTTGCCTGATGTCCTGCCTACTAGGTGAGAATAGAGACATATTCTTCCCTAAATTAAGCGAACAATTAGATTTAACGACCTTCTCTGATGTTGCTGAGCGCTACTTAGCGACGCTCGGTTATGAGCCTTATCATTGCTCAACAGAAGAGGAAGCTCGAGAGCGTGCACAAGAATTAATTGCATCTAAACGCTGGCCTTGTTACTTTTTTAAATCAGATACGTCGGGAGAAAAAGATTTTGAAGAATTTTTTACCGACCGGGAAGTGTTAGATATGAATCGTTTCAAGAATCTGGGTGTGATCAAAAATCAAGCAAATTATAATACGGTGCAGCTTGATAATTTTCTTAAGAGCATCGATTCTATTCGCGCAGGCGCCGTTTGGGAAAAGGCTCCATTAGTTGACCTTTTTAATCAAATGATCCCTGACTTTGACCATAAAGAAACAGGTAAATACTTAGATGGGAGAATGTAGTGTATGCAGCGATTTTTTGATATCGTATTTTCAGGGTTAGCACTTATAATTCTTTCCCCCCTTCTATTGCCACTTATAGCTATCTTACGAAGTACTGGTGAAGGTGAAGTTTTTTTCCTGCAAAGTCGTGTCGGCTTTGGTGGACAGCACTTCGCCTTGTATAAGTTTGCCACAATGCTGAAAAATAGCCCAAACATTGGTACGGGAACGGTAACTCTGCACAAAGATCCGCGTATTTTACCTTTGGGTGGTTGGTTGCGTCGTACAAAGATTAATGAGTTACCCCAGTTGATCAATATTTTCAAAGGTAATATGAGTGTCATTGGGCCAAGACCCCAGACGCAGCGTTGCTTTGATGCATTTCCAGTTTTGTCACAAAAAGAAATTGTAAAGGTCAGGCCAGGCTTGTCAGGTGTGGGATCCATTATTTTTAGAAATGAAGAAGAAATGATGCACGTGAACAATGATCCTGATAAGTTTTATGATGACGTAGTAATGCCTTATAAAGGGAGTTTGGAGCAGTGGTATGTGGCTAACCAAAATATGGGGTCTTATTTTATTTTGATTTGGCTTACAGTTTGGGTTGTGTTGTTTTCAAGCTCTAGTTTAGTCTGGAGGATGCTAAAAGATATTCCCCAGCCCCCTAAAGAGTTAGAGAAGTGGATGTGACTAAAAGTAAATATAGGCTAGAGGCGCATCGTGCTGTTGCGCGGCTACATTGCCAGTATTTAAAATACTTCCTGTAGCTCCCGCAAAATTAGTGAAGCGTTGAATTATCTCGAGTACAGTCGCGAATAAATCATATTCGAAAAACAAACAGTTTACTTACTAAAGCTCCAAAACAACTACACCAAAAATTGTGATTAGACTTCGCTCACCTTTTTGAGATGGTAGTTTTCTTTTTTTAAATTATAGAAATAGTACATATAGGATATACATTATGAATATTAACGGCTCTGTACTTTCTAATACCAGTCCATTTACACTTTTTGGTGGCTTAAATGTATTAGAAAATCTCGATCTAACTTTAAGTACAGCAGAGAAGTTTTTAGAAGTAACCAGGCAATTAGGAATTCCTTTCGTATTTAAAGCATCATTTGATAAGGCTAATCGATCTTCAATTAGTTCCTTTAGAGGGGTTGGTCTTGAAAAGGGTCTGGAGATCTTCTCCGCTGTAAAAAAGGAATTTGGAGTGCCTGTAATAACGGATGTACATGAAATTTATCAGGTAGCACCTGTTGCGGAAGTCGTTGATGTATTGCAAATACCTGCTTTCTTAGCGAGACAAACTGATTTGGTTGTTGAAATTGCCAAAACAGGAAAGCCAATAAATGTTAAGAAGCCTCAGTTCATGAGCCCCGGGCAAATGAAAAATATTATAGATAAATGTAATGAAGCAGGTAATTTTAATGTGATGCTCTGTGAGCGTGGGAGTAATTTTGGTTACGACAACCTGGTGGTCGATATGCTTGGTTTTCAGGTAATGAAGGATGCAACCAATAACGCGCCTATTATTTTTGATGTGACACATAGCTTACAGTGCCGTGATCCAATGGGGAAAGCTTCAGGAGGACGACGAAACCAACTCGTCGAACTAGCTAGGGCTGGTATGGCGTGTGGCTTAGCTGGTCTATTCTTAGAGGCGCATCCTGATCCTGACAGGGCTAAATGTGATGGGCCAAGTGCGCTGCCACTCCATCAGTTACAAGCCTTTCTTGAGCACGTCAAAGCTATCGATGACACAGTAAAGTCTCTACCCAAATTAGAGATCTTATAACTAATGAATTGTAGGTCAATTCAAATGGTTCTTTTTGATGTTGACGGTGCCCTAACAGATGGTAGTCTTTATATAAGAGCCGATGGTGAGCTCTTTAAGAAATTCAATGCTAAAGACGGTGTTGCAATAGCTCTCCTTAAAGCTAATGGTTGGCAAGCCCCTAGTTTCCTAGAGACTTGATAGCTTCTGATAGTACTGTTTTTCGAACTCTATCGGCGACACCCCATCATTATTACCGTGTCGGCGGCTTGGGTTGTAGAACAACTCAATGTAGTTGAATATCTCAGCCTTGGCCTCTCTCCTTGTTTTGTAGATCTTGCGTTTAATGCGCTCCGTTTTCAGCAATGAGAAGAAGCTTTCAGCCACCGCGTTGTCATGGCAGTTACCTCGGCGACTCATACTCAGCTCAAGATTATTATCACTGACGAACTTACGCCAGTCGGCACAGGCATATTGCACTCCCTGATCTGAATGAATGAGCACTCTACCTTCTGGCTTTCGCCGCCACAGCGCCATCAGAAGTGCATCAATGACCAGATCTGCCCTGGAATTTATTTTTAATGCTCCAGCCCACTACTTGCCGTGAGAATAGATCCAGCACGATTGTCAGGTACAACCAACCCTCGTGGGTTCGAACATAAGTAAAATCGGTGACCCACGATCGATTTGGCTCGACGGCTTCAAACTCACGATCCAAGATGTTGGGTGCAACATGGCTCAGACCCCCACCTTTGAAACCACGGTGTCGCTTATAGCCCCGCTGGGAACGGATGTCGGCTTCTCGCATAATGCGGTGCACGCGATTCTTACCGCAAGACTCCCCGTGGTCTTTCATATCCAACGTGATGTTTCGATAGCCATAAGAAAATCCGCTCTCTATCCAAAACTGTTTGATCTGCCCGAGCAGACGCTTATCCTCAATGGCCCGCTTGCTCTCGGGTTGTTTGAGCCAGGCATAGAATCCGCTGGGATGAATTTCCAGCACTCGACACATGGCCGCCACTGGATATTGCTTGAGTCTTGCCTTTATGAACGTGTATTTTTCTTTGACTCGCTTGCGAAATACACTGCGGCTTCCTTTAATATATCCCGCTCCTCCGTGACTCGTCGAAGCTGAGCCTTGAGCTGTCGCAGCTCATCTTGTTGGCCGGTGATTGTTTGATGCTGGGAACCGGTATCACCGTATTTCTTGATCCAGTCATGCATGCTCTTGGGTGTCACCCCGAGTCGCTTGGCGACCTCGCCGATGTTGTAACCCCGGTCCGTAACCTGCTTTACTGCCTCGATCTTGAACTCTTCTGGATAGCGTATACCACTCATATTAAATACCTTCTGTTTGAGTGAATTGTAACGCTATCAGGTATCTACGATACTAGGGGCTTGCCAAGAAGTAGTTAAAACTAATGACTACTTTGGAGTAGGCGATGCAGTCAGCGCAACTTCTTTCTGTGTCTAGCCAAGTAAGGTTTCATCAACTCACTAACCTCAATTTGAGCAGCTGTTGAGATACCTAAAGAACTCACATGGCTGCTACTTAAGACCGAAGAAATGATGATGTTTCCTGAATCGTCGAAACTAATAAAGTGTTTATCAAATAGCGCGTCGTAGTTTGGAGTCAACAAAATGCCGTTATTTGGGTCTAATTTTTCATCATCACTAGAGTCTCTCTATGGAACGATGTGAGAAGCAATTAGAATCTCCTCAAGACTAGACTCAGTTACAGCACACTTGTGACCAAACTTATGTAGCAGCTCCCGTCTGTACCAGCCTTGTCCAACTCTTGAGGTCACTAGACCTTTACGCTCAGTCTTGGTTGGTTTTTTATGGTGTGAGCTAGGTAGCGGGCTAGTAGTCTGCGATGTCACAGAGCTACTTCCCACTGATTTTTCAAGAACAAACCTAATAGCTCTGCGGCCAAAGTTGTCTTTGTCTGGAGCCTCAAAGTACTCATAGTCCACGCAAGCAAACTCGCCAACAACCTGTACAAAAGTAGGTTGAGTTGTCTGCATCAATATCAATCGCTTGCCGTTTTGCTCATGGTCGCGAACTGCAGCGTTGCCTCTGGCGAATACCATGTCTCCAGTTTGTCCCTCACCTGTATACATGAAGTAGTCGCCGTCCCAGCCATCTGAATAGCCGTATTGTTCACCTGTTTCACCCGTGAACAGGAAGACGATGTCTGCTTTGGCACAACTGGCTATTCCTCCCTGTCTGTTGCCGCCGAAAGCATCATGTAGCTGGCTTCTTTTATATTCCTTACCGACTTCAATTTGCATAGGAACCTCATTGACTAGACTCTTGCTGAGTATCGTCTTATGTTTATCAAAATTAAAACGAATTAGATAAAGAGATGACCAAACTACTACTCACGCTGCTAATTGCTTTTGGAATACAAGCAATACCATCGTCCGCAGGGGCCGCTGGTGCTGCTGCGTTAGATATAGATGGTGACGGAAAAGTAGAGCCGCTAACAGATGGACTTTGTCTTCTCATAAGTATTTACTCTTATGTGAGAAAGGTATCCTTTTGAAAAATTTGTGGGCTCTTTAAGACCTACTTAGTACGCCGACTAGTAACACAAATAAGGTAGATTGGTGCTAAAGCAACTTCATCTTGAGGACAAGAACGCACACCGCAACGACTTGGTGAACGCATGACAGAGGCTCAGGAGCAGGAGCAGCAGCTAGAGTTGCTTGTTAATTACTTCTTCCCATTCGCAGATAACACCTCAAAAGCGGTATCCTTGATTTTCGCAGGTGTCTGTTTTCTAGTGCTTGCGGCCTGAACCTTGTTTTTACGCTTTGAGAGCATCAGCTAAAGTAAAAAAGCTTATTCACTATCTTGTCGGCAAGTGAAAGGTCGTCTTGATAGATCAGCTCCTCACCGTCAACGATTGACGCCTTCACACTGAGGGCGCCTGAGAAAAACACCTTTACATTTCCCGAGACCAATAACGGCTTTTTCGGTGAGTGTCTCATAGCGCGGGAGCTATCTACCTCCACACCATTGATAAACAGATGAGCCGCACCAACCAGCGGCCGCAATGAGTACCAATTCATGACTCTAATCGTTCTTCCATGGTGTTGTACTGACCACTCTTTAAAGTTGGGTCTCTGTTCAACAGGAACTTCTGCAAAAAGCTTTTCTTTTTCGCTATTTCCGTCTCCGCCTGTTTCAGCTTCTCGAGGTTTTTGCTTCCAAAGGAACTTCAAACCCAAGTCAGCGGCGAGAAGTACAGGTATTAGGATAAAAAGAACTTCGCCGATAATGTCATTTTTAAGGGTGAACGAGTTTGTAAGCGAGACCGCTACGCTAAGCCAAAAGAAGTACGTGATTGATTTTCTGAACATCGCCGATTCCTGTGACCTTTCCGCTAAGTTAGTACCACTTAAAGCATTCTAAGCTGCCCTCTCAGCAAACACCACTCAGGGCAAGGTTATGGCACCTGCGAGCTACTGTATCATTTCATGTGTATCTACTTGCACAAAGTGAGTGCCTATATAGGAGCTTCAGCGGTATGCGACACCATCCTCAAAACCTGAGTTTTTCTTAATACTAAACCTACGAAACCACTGTCCTCGGTTGTTAAGCCGTTAGCAGTAGTTCCTTTTTTTTAAAATTAGCTTTTTTTGTGTTTGGGCGGTAACTAGTGATACTGCAACAGAGCTTCAGGGCCCCCGGCCTGCTAAAGACGGCCGCAGCTTCAATTTCGTCCGGAATGGGCTTTATTAGAGGGATAAACACTGTATCAGTAGACTATAAACTCAGTGTTTTTAAGCACGTGGTACCGAGGGCCGGAATCGAACCGGCACTCCCGTAAAGGAACCGGATTTTGAATCCGGCG
>Ga0209630_10001820_pt1 | contig 21904 bp, 12 predicted proteins | sample COG_01_FD_184745 | JGI IMG/M metagenome (GOLD analysis project Ga0209630, IMG submission 184745) | Pelagic Microbial community sample from North Sea - COGITO 998_met_01 (SPAdes) (version 2) | ecosystem: Environmental > Aquatic > Marine > Neritic zone/Coastal water | place: Helgoland, sampling... | reverse complement strand
GGCGTGGCGCGCGTCGCCGCCGACGGACGACGCGTCCACGCGCGCGTTTCTGCGCGAGTGGTTCGAGCCCGGTCCGCCGGAGGCTCCATCCGCGTCGTCGTCGAGCTCGTGCGCGCTGAGGGACTGGACCGAGGACGGCCCGCCGTTCGCGGCGTCGATCGCTCGAGAGGATCTCCGATCGTTCGCGCGGAGCGTCCACGCGCTCTGGCCCTCGCTCGCGCGCGCGCCGTCGTCGTCGTCGTCCGACGCCCTCGCGGAGGCGCGCGCGCCGCGCGACACGCTCATCCCGACGCCGCACGTATCGCTCGTCCCCGGGGAGCGGTTCCGGGAGACGTACTACTGGGACTCGTACTGGGTCGTCGTCGGGCTCCTCGCGAGCGGGATGCGCGACGCCGCGGAAGGGGTCGCGCGCAACATGCTGCACCTCGTGAAGACGCGCGGGTTCGTCCCGAACGGCGCGAGGGTGTATTACCTTAATCGCTCGCAGCCGCCCGTGCTCGCGGCCGCGGTGCTCGCGGTCGTGGAAGCCCACCGCGCCTCGAGCGGCGGCGACGACGGCGACGGCGGCGACGGCGGCGGCGGCGGCGGCGGCGGCGGCGGCGGCGAAGCGCTCGCTCGAGACGCACTCCCTCTGCTTCTCGCCGAGTACGAATACCTCACGCGCCCGGAGCGCGTCGTCAGGGTCGTCGGCGCGTCCGGCACGCCGCGCGCGATGTCCCGGTACTGGGCGAACACGGACGCGCCGAGGCCCGAGAGCTGGCGCGAGGACGTCGCGCTCGCGACGGAGGAATGCGGCTTCGACGTCGACTCGAGCGAGGCGAAGGCGATGTGGCGCGAGATCGCGACCGCGGCGGAGAGCGGGCACGACTTCAGCTCGCGGTGGCTCGAAGACGACGCCGCCGATGACGACGACGACGACGGCGTCGGCAGCGGCGGCGTCGGCGGCGACGCGCCGCCTACACCGGCGTCGCTGCGATCGATTCGAACGACGCGGATCGTCCCCGCGGATCTGAACGGTTTCATGCTCAAGACGGAGTCGTGCGTGTCTCGCATCGCGCGTCTCGTCGGCGACGACGTCGTCGCGGAGACGTTCGACGCGCGCGCGACCGAGCGAGCGTCGGCGATGCGAGACGTGTGCTGGGACGACGCGCACGGACGGTGGAGGGACGTCGTGCTGCCGCGCCGCGCGTCGGACCCGTCGCTCGCGCTCGACGAAGAGATTTCGTACGCGAGCGAAGGGTTCGTTCGGGGCGTCTACGCGTCGGACTACGTTCCGCTGTGGTGCGGCGCGGCGTCCTTGGATCCGAAGCTCGCGCTCGAGTGCGTGAAGTCGATTCGATCGTCCGGGCTGATTCTCCCCGGCGGCGTCGCGAGCAGTTTGCGTCACACCGGGCATCAGTGGGATTATCCAAACGCGTGGGCGCCGCTCGCGCACGTCGTCGTCGAGGGGTTAGACGCGCACGGCGGGGACGAGGGTAAAAAACTCGCGAGGGAGATCGCGGTGAGGTGGGTCGAATCCAACGCGACGCTGTTTCGAAAGACCGGGTACATGCACGAGAAGTACGACGCGCGGACGCCCGGGGAACGACCCGGCGGCGGCGGCGAGTACGTCCCGCAGCGAGGGTTCGGGTGGTCCAACGGCGTCGCGCTCGCGTTCCTCGAGAAATACTGCGTCGCTGTCGCGGATGAATAGCATCCACGACCCCACTAGATAGGTACTATCTTAGACTAGCTATTGTGTAGGTGCGCGTACTTCGTGCGCTAAAAAACGATGCGGTAGCAATATGCGGAATCGCGACGCCCTCCTCACGACGGGCAGTCTCGGGACGTCGGAGGTTGAAACGGGACGCCGAGAAGTTCGAAGACGTCTCTCTCCGTCTTCGCCACCCTCGTCTCGTCCCACCCCGGCGGCCACCAGTCGTTCCCGGCCGCGTCGCGCGACGGCGCCGGCGGCGGGCACTTCAAGTGTTTCAGGCTCGTGGCGTAGGCTTCGTTGTACGACGATTCCAGCGACGCCACGGCTTTCCTGTCGTGCGTTCGAAACAACCCGTGAGAGTTAAAGTACAGGCCGCGACTGTTCGCGTGGTGTCGAATGAACCTGTTGTACTGCTTGCTCCCGGTCCATCCGATGAGCGCGAACGGGAGCTGATCGTGCGGGACTAAGACGATGTCGATCCGTCGATGGCGTCCCGCCGCGGTTCGAAAGACGCCGTAGATTTTGTCGTAGTAGTCCGCGTTCCCGCGCGACTTTCCCTCGTGTTGCTTCCCCAGATCTCGCTTCGCGTTCGACACCTTCTCCCAAAAGTTCCCCATGACGCCGTCCGTGACCATCCGAAACGCGAACGCGGCCTCTTTGTCGTCCCCGTGCTCGCCCAACACCTCGGGCATCCCTTCCAAGATTTTATCCAGGAGCCCGCGCATCTCCCAGGGCGTCCGCAGCTTCGGATGCGTGAGCAGAAAGTCCGCGTCGTGCGACGCCTCGTTCCTTCGCCCGCCGCCGACGGCGATGACCTCCCACGCGTCGTCGTCCTCTTTCGACCCCATCCGCCGCGAGTTCTTCGCGGCTTTCAACACCGCGCTCCGCATCTCCTCGAAATCTTCGATCGGCACCGGCGACGTGAGCTCGTCCGCGTGTCTGATGGCGTACCGTTGCCTGCCGTCGAGTTGGCTCGACACGGCTTGGTCGCCGTCTTCGAGCCTGCGTCGTAACTCCTCGAGCGTTCGCACGCCACAGCGCAGAAGCCCTCGCGCGGTGTTTCGTCCTATCGACGGCAGCGCGCACAGTGATCTCGCCGCGGCAGCCTCCGCGAGGACTACTCCATCGCGGTCGCGCGAGGCATCGCGCGCGACGACCGCCGTCGTCGTCGTCGTCGTCGTCGTCGTCGTCGTCGTCGTCGTCGTCGTCGTCGCGGCCGGGAGCGCCCTCGGCGTCGTCGTCACCTCGCGCGACGCCGGCGCGAGGTGCGCCGCGGCCACGTTCGTCGCCCCCGTTCGCAGCCTCCCGTTCGACGTGTGCCTCAACACCGCCCCCCCCGACGCCCCCGCTTTGTGCGCGTCCACGGCGTCGCACGTCCCCGTCGACGCGATCTGTCGAATCGTCTCGCACGCGCTCCGCCCTAGAAACGGAATCCCGTCCTCCACCTTCGGTCTTCTCTTGGCGGTGATGCGATACGGCAGCGCGCGCACGACCGCGGCCCACTTCGCGGCGGTCCCCTCCATCTCGTTGTACCCGACGCTCTTGTTGTCGTCGTGCTGCGCCGCGGCGCCGCCGCCGACGCGTTCGTATTTTTCCAGCTCCACCAAAACCGCGACGACGTCCTCGTTCAACGACGTCGACGCGTCGAAGCGGCACTGCAAACACAGCTCGAGCTTGCCCATCCTCTTCCCCGGGACGCGGCCGTACGCGCGATGGTCCTCCTCGGTCGCGACGGGCCGCGGGAGGATCAGCGCGAGGTTCGGGTGCGCGGGCGCGGGCGTCGTCGCGAGGGTGCCTTCTTCTTCGCGGCGACTACCGAGATCCTTCCTCTTCGTCGTCGCGGCGTTCGCCTCGTCCTCCTCGCGCTTCCGCTTCGACGGGTCCTCCCCGCGCGACGTCGAGGACACCCACGCGTGCGTCACGATCTTCGCCCCCGGGTGCGAGCGCGTCGCCGCCGCGAGCGTGTCCTCGGACGCGTCGTTCGGAACGACGACGTGCGTCGGCGATCGTCGTCGTCTGTCGTTGTTGTCAATGTTAATGGCGTCTTTTCCTCCTCTCCCGTCCTCTCTCGCTTCGCCCCCTCCTCGCGTCACCGCGACGCTCAGCGCGCGGTACAGTCCCTTGGGGATGACGAACACGAGTCCGTGGAACGGCCTCCCTCGCGGCGGGGTCGACCCGCCGGACCCCGCGACGACCATGCGCGGCGGCAGTGAACACGATGGTCTGGTTGGGTGGAAGCTCCACTCGAACTCGAGCTCGAATTATCGAACTCAACTCAACGACAGGAAGATTCGCACCGCGTGTTTTCTGTTCGAGAAGGCGCGTCAGCACCGCGACTCCGCGCACTTCGCGCCGCGCGCGACACGCGAAAGCGACGATGCGGCGCGGAATACGCATCGCGTTGGTCCTCCTCGCGACCGCGACGCTCGCGCGCGCGGACACGGACCCGTGCGACGCCGTCACGCGCGCGTGCCGGGAGAAGGACTGCGCGGGACGGGAAGTCCTCGCGAACGACTGCGTCATCACCGAGACCGGCTCGAAGACGAGATGCACGTGCGGGCCCGAGCTCGGCGAGGGCGGCGACGCTCGACCGGGCGCGCGCGTGGTCGCGCGCGCGGGCGGGGAGGACGCGAGCGAGCGCGACGACGGCCAGGTGCGCGCGTCTCCGGCGCCGCGTTCGACCCCGCATTGTTTTCGGCAACTTGGCGACCCGCCGCGCCGCGCCGCGCCGCGTCAGCGTCATCACTCAGATCGTCCGTCGTCGTGACCTCCCTCCCCCCGCCCTCGCTCGACCCCCATCCCTCAGGTCACGACGCGCACGGAGACGCACACGGACGCGAGCGGGTCGCGGACGTACCGCATGTTCTCGAGCCGGAGCTACGGCCCCGGCGGCGGCGGCGGCGGCGCGCGCGGCGGCGCGGACCCGTTCCTCTCGGGCATCCTTCGCGCGTTTTTCGGCGACGGCGGCGGTACAGCTGGCGCGTCGACGCCGGGGCTGGGGGGGGAAACGCGAACGCGCGCGGACGACGAAGGACGCGCGGACGACGACGAAGAGGGAGATTCGCGCGGGCGCGGGCACGTCGCGCGCCGCGGTGACGCGGGACCATACGCGTCGTCCGCCGGAGTTGCCACGGCGGGGCCCGGACTCGGGGGCGGGCTGGCGTCGTTCGGGTTCGTCCCGACGCTGCTCTTCGGGCCGCTCGGGATCCGACAGAGGTTCCTGCTGCACCCGCAGTTCGGGATGTACCGCTCGTCGTCTCTCGACGACGACGACGACGAAGAAGGGACGGAGATGGACGACGTCGTCGCGCAGGCGACCGCCGCGGGCGCCCTGGGCGGACACCACGAGAGTCTCATGGACGCGGTGCGACGGTGGAAGGACGCCACCGACGGAGGCGGCGCGCGGCGGGGGGCTACTTACCACGTCTCGCGGGGACGAGGCCAACGACCGGTGGTCGTCCGCGTCGCGAACGGTCTCCCTCTGTTCGTGGACGGCGACGACGGCGACGACGACGCGAAGAGCAGCTCGCCGTGGTACCTCGGCGACGCCGTCCGCAGAGGCGTGTGGACGCTCGTCTCTCTCGCGATGTTCGCCGCCGTTTTTCTCCTCGCGTACGCCGCGGCGTCCTTTTGCGCGCTCGTCGCGAACCGCGGGTGGAAGCGCGCGGTGAGGTACGCCGAACGCGACGGACGACTCGTGGACAGCGACGACAGCGACGACGACGACGATTACGACATGCGGACGCGGCTGCTACCGAGGATGAAGGAGGCGCGGATCGAACGGGTTGACCTCTCGCGCGCGCAGACGGAGGGCGCTCGCCCCGTGAGGGGGTTCGCCGCGGTGAGGGACGAGGAGCTGCTGGTCACCGTGCCGACGACGACGATGCCCCCGAGCGGGCGATAGGGGCGATAGGGGAGATGGGTGGGCGGTGTGTTGTAAAACGAATACGAACGCTGTGCTGTACCGTGAGAGACGCGCGGCGCGCCGGGGGTGGAAAACTGTTCTTCCGTCGCTGACTGGACGAGTCGTCCGTTCTGTCCGTCGCGTCCTTCGCCTTCGCCGTCGCGCGCGATACAAATCCTAGCGCCATGGCGGCGACCGCCGCGTTGGGCTGTCCGCACGTCGCCGCGCCCTCGCGGGCGCGGCGTCCTCCTCGCGTCCGTCCCGCCGACGCCGCCATCTCGCGAAGACGGACGTCGCACGCGTCGTCGTCCTCCTCGAACGCCGCCGCGACGACGACGACGTCCGGTTGGGACCTGAGCGATTTCCCCGACGGGATGATCCTGTCGCTCGCGAAAGACCTCGAGGCGCGCTGGCGATCGTTCCCGAACCTGCGCGACGCGCCGTGCCCGTCGGACTTGAAGTCCATCGACGCGACGTCGGCGAGCGGCGACCCCGCGACGCGGATGCGAATCGAGAACCTGTGCCTCCAGACGGATCTGTTCCGCAAGATGCACCTCGAGGTGGCCCACGGGCTGGGCGGCATGGAGGTGTTGCACGTCGTGATGTACCCGTGGGCGGAGGTCGCCGCGCCGATATTCGCCGCGGACGTCGTCGCGTTCGGAGGCAGGGTCACGCTGTGCATCGCGGACGTCTCCCCGACGGCGTTGGACCTCTCCCTCCCGGAGCATTACCTCGCCGCCGCGAAGGACGCGAAGGCGGCGATGTTGTTGCGATGCCCGGAGATCGAGCCGCGGCCGCTGCCGGAGTGGGGCGAGAAGATCTTATCCCCGGACGCGTGCGTGTGCGTCGGCCCGCCGAAGGAGGACGCGGAGACGAACGCGCAGGCGACCGCGTTCGCGGGGTACGCCATGGCGCTGCACGACGCGCACGTCGCGTGGGTGTCCGACGAAGCGTTCGACGCGAATCCGTGGAACGACGTCCACGGCGCCGGCGTCGCGGAACGCCTCGCCGCGCAGGCGAGATTCTGCATCGAGCAGCTCCGGAACGATAAGACGCGGAAGGCGTTGGAGCGGAGCATGGGGAAGGGGATGACGGACCGGTACATGACCGAAGTGCTGTTCGACGTCACGTGCGAAAAAACGCAGCTCGGTCCGGCGCGACGCGTCTACGGACGAACGCCGGAGGAGAAGCTTGAGAAGGATTTTGATCCCCCGCGGCCGATTAGCGAGGCGAGAGAGATTTACGACGAGAGGGACGAGCGCGAGAAGTACGAGGAGGAGGCGGTCCGCGTGAGACAGGCGATGGAGGAGGTCATGCTCGAGAGGGACGACGACGACGACGACGAAGATTTCGACTCCGAGTTCGAGGACGCAGAACCCGCCGCGCTCGAGGCGGAGGAAGAGGAGGAGGAGGCATAAGGCGCGTTCCTTCTTACACTGGTCCCCATACGACCCCGTCGGCGTGGTGAACGCCGTTCCTTAAGGGCAGAGGAAGAGGAGGAGGAGGAGGAAAAGGAAGAGGAGGAAGAGGCGCTCGAGATGGAGGAAGTGGCGGAGGAAGAGGAAGAGGAGGAAGAGGAGCAGGTGGAAGAGGAGCAGGTGGAAGAGGAGGAACAGGACTTCGCGGAGGAGGACTTCGCGGACGAGAAGTGATGAGATGAGAACTCGAGCCCGACGCGACGAGGCGAGGCTGATCGTTTTTTATGTACACGCGTTTGAGACTAACGCGACAGCTTCGCCCTCTGCCGCATCGTTTCCGCCTCGGGTCGCTCCTCCACCTCGCCCATGAGCGCCTTCATGAAGGACCTCGCGGTGCGGTACTCCTCGTCGTCGAGCTTACCCGCACGCTTCGACGGCTTCGACGGCTTCGCCTTCGACGTCGTCTCGCCGTCGCCCGCGGCGATGCCGCCGAAATCTTCATCCGCGATAGCCGCCTTCTTCCTCGCGTTCGTCGCCTTGTTCACCACGCCGCCGCCGCCGCCGCCGCCGAGCCCACCGTGCCCACCGAACCCACCGAACCCGCCCGTCGCCCCCATCGCCGCCATCGCCTGCGCGACCATGCTCGCCGGGTTCCCCGCGTCCGCGGGCAGCAGCACGGTGTTCCCTTCCTTGGCGATGTTTCCAAACTCCTTCAAGTACAGCTCCGCGACGCGCACGCGCGCGGCTTCCATCCCGCCCTTCTCCATGAGCTGCCCGCCGACCACAGCCAAGGACTCCGCCATCGCGGTCGCCTTGACCTTGATGCTCTCCGCCTCCGCGGTCGCTTCGAGGATCACCTTCGTCTTCGCGCCCTCGGCTCGGTTGACTTCGCTCTCGCGATCCGCCTCAGACTCGAGCACGGTGGCGCGCTTCCGACGCTCCGCTTCCGCTTGCATCTCCATCGCGACCTTGATTCCGGTCGGGGGCACGATGTCCCTGATCTCATAACGCATGCACTCCAGCCCCCACGACGTCGCCGCTTCGTTGATGGTCTGAACGATGCGCGCGTTGAGATGATCGCGCTCTTCGAACGTCTTGTCCAGGGATATCTTGCCGATCTCGCTTCGCATCGTCGTCTGCGCGAGCTGCGACAGCGCGTATATCGGATTCTCCACGCCGTACGACGCCTTGAACGGGTCCACGACTTTCACGTACAGCACGCCGTCGATCGTAATCGCGACGTTGTCCTTGGTCACTGCGGTTTGATTCGCCACCGGGATGGCTTCTTCTTTCAGGTGCCACACGTACGCGATCTGGTCCACGAGCGGCACGAGAAGGTGGATCCCCGCGGCGAGCGTCGTGTGGAACTTCCCGAACCGCTCGATGACGACGACGGACTTCTCCGGGACGATGCGAACGCCGTAGTTCACCGGTCGGCGCATCACCGCGAGGCGGCTCAGGGACGTGTTGTACTCGCGACGACTTTGACGATGGATGTTGACGCCGGGGACGGGCGCGCGCGAGGCGACGCCGTCGTTCGCGGACGACGCGAGCGTCAGCGGGAGCGCCGCGTTCGACGGGGTCGTCGCGAGGACGCGCGCGCCTGCTCGACAGAGAGAGGAGGATCGAGGGGAGGGAGGGAGAAGGAGAAGCGAGTCGTCGTCAGTCGTTCGTTATTACGTTCTTCGACGCGACGCGACGCGCGCGCGACAACCAGATCTGGCGCGGACGGGACGCGACGCGGCGACGCGCGCGACGGGACCGCGCGGGGACGCGCCGGAGGCGCGAGCGAGCAGCGCGCGGGCCGACGATGCAGATCGCATGCTGCGATGCGAGGAGATGGGAGCGTGTGCTGAGCGTCCGCGCGCGCGTTCGCGTGTCGCGTCGTCGGTCGTCGCATCGGCGTCGCGTCGGTCTCGAACAGAGGCGAAAGAACCGACCGGCCTGCGCGATTCTGTTCGAGCGCGCGGGAGTCAGAGAACCCCGCGCGCGGCGCACGTTGCACGCGCGTACGGTCACCATGGGGTCCACACGCCGAGATCGTAAGGCCGCGGAGCCCGCGGCCGCGGAGCCCGCGACGGCGGGGAAAAGAGGCGCGCCCGCGCCCGCGGAGGACGAGCCCGACGCGAAGGCGGCGAAGAAAGCAGAGCCGGAGCCCGCGGCGAAGGACGTCGCGCCGGACGAGGCGGCTCCGATGGACGCCGATCAGGAGGGCGGCGACGCCGACGCCGAAGGCGACGAGGTGCGTCGATCGTTCCCTCGCGCATCGTTACCCATCGCGCGTCGGGGATGCGCGCCGCGCGCCGCAGAGGGCGTCCTCGCGCGCGCGCTCGGGCTGTGATCCGCCCGCGCGACCTCCCTCGTCCCGACCCCGCGTTTGCTCGCAGAGCGCTCGCCCATCATCAATCATCTCGTCTCCTCGCGACCGTCTCGCGCGCGCGCTGACGATCGATCCGCGCGATCTTCCTTCTATCCACCGCAGGCCGCGAAGGGCGCGCCCGTGCGACGAAGCGGCCGCGCGCGCAACCCCGTCCGCAAGGCGAGGGATCCCCCGAAGAAACCCGGTGCGTCCCGCCCGCCGTCCGAATCTTTCGCTGCTCGTTCCCTGCCGCGCGGCGTTCGTTCGCGGAATCCCTAACGTCGCTCGATCGATCGAGCCTCGCCTCGCCTCGTCGCCCCCGCGGCTCGATCGAGCCTTCCGCGAATCGAACCGCGCCTCGCGCGCGACGATCCGCGGCGAAGTGCCGCCCCCTCGACCCCGCGCGTGACTCGCGACGCGTCCCTGACCGCGCCGTCCCCGCCCCCGCCCACCCCACCTTGCCGCGCGTCGCTCGCTCGATCGCCGTCTCGTCCGTCCAACAGACGCGCAAAAAATTCCGTCGCACACGTACGTGGAGAACGAGCTCCTCGCGCCGCACCTGAAAGAGGTGGGGAACTTGCTCGAGGTCAAGATCCCCGCGGAGTGCTGCGCGTCGACGAACCAGCACGTCAAGTCGAGGCAGCTGTGGGGCACGGACGCGTACACGTCGGACAGCGACATCGTCGCCGTGCTCGCGCACCTGGGGTACTACCTCCCGGGCGTGAGCATCCCGCCGACGCTCTTGGAGTTGAGGGCGACGATTCGAGCGACGGAGCCGTCGGAGACGTTCCCGAGCACGAGCAGGAACGGGATCCGATCGCGGTCGTGGGGCGCGCTTCGAGATGGTAACCTCGGGTACGAGGTCGAGAGCTGCAAGGCGATGACCGTGGACGGCAAGGCGATCGAGTTGCACGCGGACGCCAATCGCATCCCGACGCCGTGCCCAACGTTTTTTCCAAACACCGTGGAATCCGTTGTGCACACGCGGAGCAGCCGCGATAACGACGAGCGGAAGAAACGGATGATTCAGCAGGTCACGATCCAGTACAACTTGTGTAACGAGCCGTGGCTGAAGTACAACATAGCCGCGGTCGCGGACCAGGGTTTTAAACGGTCGCAGTGGACGTCCGCGCGGCTTCGAAAGGAGACGTTGTATTTAGAGTCGCACTCGACGCGGTACGAGCTGTCGTGCGAGACAGAGCTGGACGAGGAAGGCGTCCCGGTCGGGATGGCGGACGGGGGGGAGGCGCCGGAGGACACGTACAGATGGGCGCGGTGTAACGCGCCGCTGCCGCTCGAGAACGTCCGCGCGCTCGGCGTGCCGTTGCCGACGAGCGAACTCTCGGACGTGCAGGCGGGGTTGACGTGGGATCAGATCGCGTTCGGGTTGAATTTCGTCGAGGTGAAGGGGGTTCAGACGAAGGTGGTTCGGCTTCAGTACCTGCCGAAGATGGAGGCGGACTGATCTGATCGCGAGTTGATACGAAGACGTGGACGGTATTGGCGATCGCGTCGCATCGCATCGCGCGCCGTCGCATCGCATCGCGCGCCGCCTCTGCCTCTCTCTCGGGGGACGGAGCGACGCCGACGCGGCGACGCGAACGAAGATGGACGATCGATCGCGTCTTGTCGGTTCGGGCCGAACGAAAAACGTCGTCGGCGCGTAGCTAGACAGCCGGGGGGAATACACTTTCTTTCTTTAACATCACGTCGCGCGCGATGACGAAGACGCGCGAAGCGACGCGCCGTCCGGTCCGTCAGAACGAGCGGGTCGCGTCGCCGTCACCGCGCGCCGCCACCCAGCCCCGGCGGCTCGAACCGCCCCCCCATCTCCATCATCGGATCCATCTCCCCCGCGTCGTCGACGAAAAACTCCGACTCCTCCACCGGCCAGTCGTCCACGATGTTCGTGCCACCGATGACGAGCGTCTTGAGGCCGAAATACTCCTTACTGAACGTGATGAGCGAGTTGATGAGCACGTCCATGCCCATCTCGTCCGCGCTGCCCATGTCGACCCAGCACCGCGCCCACTTTCCGCGGTACTCCGGCTCTCCCAACGCGTGAAAGACGCATCGGTTGACGTCGCCGTCGCCGTCGCCGTTGGCGAGGTCCATGTCGTACTTCATGTTGGACACCTCGAAAAAGTTGGACTGGACTTGTGCGTTCTCGCTGTTGAAACCGCCGAGCTTCCCGAGCACGAACCACGCTTTGAAGACCTCGTCGAGCAGCGGCTGCTCGCGCTCCGCGATGGCGTTGTGCGACTCGACCCAGATCCACAGGTTGCCGCTCTTGAACTCGTCAAACTTCACCATCATCGGCACGGTGCTCCCCTCGCGCTCCTGGTACACCTTCTCCTTCTTCTTATCGAACCGCTCGCGAATCCTGTCCTCCACCGCCTTCGGGTTCCCCTCCACGCCGTCCAACAGCGACGCGATCTCCGGGTCGTACTCCGCGCTCTCCTCTAAGATCTCCATCCACTTGAGCTTCGTTCCGTCCTCGTCGTGACCGAGCTTGACCTCCTTCGGTCGCGTCGCGGCGTCCGGTATAGCCTCCGACGCTTCTTCCCCGAGTTCATCGTCGCCCTCGGGTTCGGGTCTCGGGCGGCGCGCGACCCGCGTCGCGCGCGTCGCGACCGCGCCGGACGATCCGACGTCGTCGTTGGAGTAGTCCATAACCTGCCCGCGGGAGAGGACGGAGGACGAATGCCGACAGCGCCGAAATCGAATCGACGACGACGACGGGCGTCGCGTCGCGGGGTTCGCGGGGTTCGCGCGCGCCGCGGGAGCGCGGGACCCTGGACCCGGCGCTCGAATCGACGCGCGCGTCGACGGCGCGAGCGGCATCGTGGTCATCCTTCCGCGCGCGAGCGAGTGACGGGCGGATCCGTGATTGAGCCCGAAAAGCGCGCCGAGGCGACCTTCGATTTCGCTTTCTGTTCGGCGTTTCAAGTCGATTTCGTGACAGGTACGTAAAAGCGACCGCGGACGCGCGCGTCAGATCTCTGCGCGCCTCACACGCGCGTTCCGATCTTCCAACGCTCGCTCACACGCCCACGCCGCTTACTTTACTTCATCGTTGCTTTGTTTCTTTACTGAACTGACCTAACCTTTGCTGTACATAGCGCGGAAGACGACGATGCCGACAGGGATGATGATTGGCGACGAGAATCGCAGCATGACTCCGGGAAAGAGCCAGCGATCGGTGGACCGCTTCATCCCGAGCCGCAGCGCGCTCGACCTCGACATCGCGCATTACAACCTCGTGAAGGAGAACGCGAACGCGAACGACCTGGACTTAGCGAACGAAGTGCAATCCCCGTCCAAGGTGCGACCGAGCGCCGCGGTTCTCCGGCGACGCGTTCGCGTGCCGCTTTCTCCGCGAGATCTCGCGTGTACCCCTCTCGCATTATCCGAGACGCGTCTGACCTCCGCGCCCGCGCGCTCGCGCATCGCAGGAGGAATACAAGAAGCAGCTGGCGTCGAACTTTCTGCAGGATGGCGGCGGGAACAACGCCGCGAAAATCCTCGCGTTCAAGTCCAAGGCGCGTCCCCTCGCGCGCGCGTCGCCCCTCCCCGATCGTCGCGAAAACGCCCGACGGAAGCGAACGCGGACGACGACGTCCCGTCGACGCTCGTCGCGCCCGAAACCGATTCGAATTCCCCCAGGGTCGTCGCGTCCGCTCCGCTCCTGCTCTGCGCGAATTGAACCGAACGGGGAAGAGAACCCGCCGCTGACGCGCGCCGCCCACTCCCCACGCCGTCCACCACTCGCTGCAGGCGCCGGAACCCCCCGCGGGCATGGAGAACGCGTCTCGGGGCGTCTACACGAACAACGCGTCGTCCGGCGTCAAGGCGAAGAAGAACTTTCGGCACGTGCCCAACGCGCCCGAGCGCATTCTGGACGCGCCGGAGCTGATCGACGATTATTACCTCAACCTCATCGACTGGGGCGCGTCGAACCAAGTCGCGGTCGCGCTCGGGTGCACGGTGTACCTGTGGAACGCGGAGACGGGCGACATTCAGCAGCTGTGCCAGACGAACCAGGACAACGAGGACGATTACGTCACGTCGGTGTCCTGGGGCGGCGACGGGAAGCACGTCGCCGTGGGCACCAACGGCGCGGAGGTTCAAATTTGGGACGCGTCGAGGCTGAAACAGGTGCGGACGCTGCGCGGGCACAGCGCGCGCGTCGGCGCGCTCGCGTGGAACGGCACGCAGCTCGCGACGGGTTCCAGGGATAACAACATCATGATGCACGACGTGCGCGTTCGCGAGCACTGCACGGCGACGCTGACGAGCCACACGCAAGAGGTGTGCGGTTTGAAGTGGGCGCCCAGCGGGAACCAGCTCGCGTCTGGCGGGAACGATAACTTGCTTCACATCTACGACGCGAACAGCATCTCGAACAGCACGCATCTGCACAGGTTGGACGCGCACCAGGCTGCGGTGAAAGCCCTGGCGTGGTGCCCGTTCCAGAGCAACCTCCTCGCGAGCGGCGGCGGCACCGCGGATCGGTGCATTAAATTTTGGAACACGAACACGGGCGCGATGTTAAACTCGATCGACACGCACTCGCAGGTGTGCGCGCTGCAGTGGAACAAGCACGAGCGGGAGCTCTTATCTTCCCACGGTTACTCTCAGAACCAGTTGTGCCTTTGGAAATACCCGACGATGACGAAGATGGCGGAGCTCACCGGACACACCGCGAGGGTTTTGCACATGGCGCAGAGCCCGGACGGGACGTCCGTCGTCTCCGCCGCCGCGGACGAGACGCTGCGATTCTGGAAGTGTTTCAGCGAGAGCGATTCCGGGAAAGCGAAGAAGATGAAGGAGAACTCGGATTCGAGCGTGCTGAGGCGCTTCGCTTTCCGTTAAATCACGGCGGCGCGCTTGTGGTGTGCCACCGTGACTGGTGAGGTGGCATTTCATTTTTTTTTATTTTTTGGTTTTTCATCGCAGGTAGCTCTGTCTGTTCATGTCTGACCCAGCCCCCCGATCCGACGGTTGCACGCTCGAGGTGTCACATTAGCCTCGGGCCGTGGCTGTCGGCGCGAATTCACTGTGGACCACATCATGCTGTTGCTTGTCGTGCCCCCGGTGTTTTTACACACCATCACAACTCGCGAGAATCAATCGTCGCTTTTCACCTCATAAACTGTTTCCTTCGAAACGACGCACACGTCTCGTGCTCGCGCGCGCACTCGTTGAATCGCGTCAGATTCACGTAGAGAATAATGACTGTCTTTCAGTACCTTTATAACGTATCTAATTCGACTTCGAGTGCTCGTACGCGATGAGTCGGTCGATTTTGTGCTCCAACGCGCTGATTCGGTCCGCGAGCCCTCTGACGTCGACTGCGTCGGGGTTGTGCCCAGACCTCGCCCCCGACCCCTCCCACCCTTCATTTCGGGTTCTCCCCGGAGATGCAGCCGTGGTAGCCCCTAATTTCACGCGCGCGCGCATCGCGCGCTTCGCCTTCTCGTGATCCTTCACGACCTGCCGCCATTTCTGCACGTACGTGACCCTCGTCGTCCGCCCGAGGAGGTGGGCACCCCCGGCGTCGCACTTCTCCACGCCGGCGACGACGTCCGCGGGATTGATGGCTAATTCACGCATGCAATCCTCCACCTTTTCTCGCGCGAGGCGGTTCCTACGCATGCGTTCGAACGCGATCAGCATGAGCTCGGCTCGGAAGCCGGGGTTCATGTCCTCCAGCTCTAAGATGTCGTACTCCGAGAGCCGTAACAACGTGCACGAGGACGTGGTTATGATCGTCTCCAACCGCGTGCCGTACCCTAACGCCGCGGCCTCGCCGAAGAACGACCCCCGGCCGATTTCCACGCACGAGTCAAGCGCATCCATGATTTCTTCCTGCGACAGGAAGTGTGGCATGTCCTTCAGCGACACCGCGGCGTTCCCGCGCGTTATGAAGTACATCTCGCTCCCGAGCTCGCCTTCGCTGTAAACCACTTGGTACTGCGGGAACGATACCGGCGAGATCCGCAGGCACACCTCGTTCATGAACTGCGAGGTCGCGCCGTTGAATAAGATGATATCGTCTAACCAGCCGTTATACATGTTGTCGAAGATTTCCTTCCTCAGTTGCGCCGGGAGGTCGTGCAAGATCGCCTTCTCGTCGAACTGGTTCTTATTCTGCCACCTGTAATAATGAATCACGCGTTTCGAGACGGTCTGCGGAAGCTTGTTGTTCTTCAGGTACGTGATGACGTAGTGCATCCGGTCCTGAAACCGACGCGCGCTGCTGTCCGGGCTCAGCGCCGTGATCACCGCGGTGATGATCCACGAGCACACGACGACGCCGACGAGCATCGTGAGGATCGCGATCAACAATGACGACGTATTGTCCGAAGTCATGTCGCCGTATCCCACGGACGTTATAGACTGCACCGCCCAGTACATGCTTTGGAGCCAACGCGTACCTTTATGCACAGAGTCGAAGCTGTACGACAAGCCGTAGATGCACCCGAGCCAGTGGCATATGAGCAACGTGAGGAGGTATACCTTCAGAAGCGAGATGAAGTGGTGGTGGTATATCAAGAAGTCTTGATACCGCACGAGCAGACGGGTGATCCTCACGAGCTTCAGGAGCTTCAGCAGGCGGAATATGCGCAAGAGCTTGAGCATCTTCAGCATGTTCCCTTTCAGGTTCGTCTCCTCACTCCCGCACCCGGCGGGGTCGAACGAGCATCCGATCGTGCCGTCGACAATTCGCGTGACGAAGTCGATGGGCAGACACGCGATGGCGTCGAGGCAGAACCACCCTCGGAGGTACCGCTTCGCGATCGCTTTCCGGTCGTCGATCAACACGACAGCATTCCCCTCCAAGTCCAGCCAGAAACCGGTCATGAAGTTGATGTAGAGGTCGGCGATGAAGTACAAGTCTAGAATAAATTCGATCCAAAACGCAAAGCCGTACGCTGGGTCGCCAAACGCAGACCTGTACGGCGTTACGACCGCGATGTACGACAGGAACACGATCTGCCATATGTCCCAGTTCGCCTTGAAGCGGCTGTCGGGGGATATGTACCCCCGAAAGTGTTTCTTCTCCTCTTCTTCGAGTACGTCCTCAGCCGTGGCCTTCGCGAGAACCTTTCCGTAATTCGTCCGAATCGCCGTGCCCAGTCCAGAGAACGCGCCGATCATGGACTCGCGGACGAACCCTTTCCGAACGATCGCCCACGGTGAGCTCAGGCGGGGGTTCAACGACGGGATCTCCTCGGAGTATCCGTCCAGCGCGGGGTCGTCCTTCAACGACGGCACGACTTTCATCGGCACGGAAGAATCCTCGACCTCGTCGTCGCCGCCCCAGTTCTTGAGCTTGTCCTTCGCCTTCCACGTCCGGGGGACGTGCGATGTCTTATCTTTGTACACCTTGCCCGGTCTTCCGTGGTTCTTCACCGCGGCCACTCTTTCGTCCACGCTCACGACGACGTCGCGGTTCATCACGGTCGACTCGGACGGGCGCCGCGGGTTCGACGGAGAGGGCGCAGGAGAGGGCGATTCGTCAATTTCGCTTTCGTCCTCGGCGAATCGGACTCCCGGCTCTCTCGGCCTCGGCGGAAGCGCGCCCCCGGGGGAGTCGTCGCTCATGACGCCGCGGTTCTCGGCGCGACGTCGAGGCGCGCGACTGCGCTCGACAACCGCGCCGGACGCTCGCGCGCGCTCGACAGTGTCGCCTCGTGCGGTTGACCCGCGCTATCGGCGGCTGCGGCATTCAGACGATTCACTTGTCGGATAGGTCGGAGACTCGCGTTACGCAACTGTGCTATTTTGTCGATCTCTGCAGGGTCAAGCTGACCGGGCGTTTCGTTCTCACGGGTCCCTGTTCATCGTTCAACGGGATCAGTCTCGATCGCATCGCACGACAGTTCCAAACATAAAAGCGCAGCGCGGGTAAAGCGCAAAAAGCAATCGAGGGGCGCGGCGCGAGGATGACGCCCGCGCTCCTCGCCTCTTCGATTCGACGATTCGCGTCCTCCTCGGCGACGCGACGCGTCGTCCTCGACGTGACTTCCCTGCGCGAGCCGTCCGTCGCGGAGTTCCTGAAGCACTGGCACGCGTCCGACGGCGCGCCTTTGCTGCTCCGAGGCGTGGTCACTCGGTGGCCGCTGATGGGATGGACGCCGAGCGACCTCGCCGCGAAGTTTGGCGACGTCGTCGTCCCCGTGGAGATGACCCGCGGGGACGCGGACTATCGCGACGCGTACGATACGAGTTCTGGCTCTTACGCGGACGCGGAGCACGGCGCGCGGAGCTTCGTGAGCGGGCACGAGGTGCCGTTGGGCTTATTCGTGGAGTGCTTCATGCGGACGCGCGGCCGCGAGGGCGGGGGCGACGACGACCTCAGAGCGTACCTCGCGCAGCACGACCTCTTCGAGAGCGTCCCCGAGCTCGAGGACGCGTGCAGACCGACGCCGCCGTACGTCGGCGCGGGCGCGATGAAACGCGTGTGGATCGGGCCCGCGAACACGAAGACGCCACTTCACCGGGACCCGTACCACAACGTCTTGTGCCAGGTGTGGGGGAGGAAAAAAGTGATTTGCTACCACGCGCGGGACGAGAGTAAGCTGTACCCGTACCCGAGCGGTTTCTTAAAGAACACGTCCAGGGTCGTGAACGTGGACGACGACAGAGGCGGCGGCGGCGATGGCGGCGCGAACGCGGAATTTCCCGACTTTGCGGCCGCGTCGCGGTGGGAGATCGCGTTGGATCCGGGGGACGCGTTGTTCCTTCCCGCGCGGACGTGGCATCACGTTCGGTCGCTCACGCCGAGTCTCTCCGTGTCGTATTGGTGGGGGGAAAGTAGAATAGGATAGATTTGCTCTTAAAAATAAATCAGTAGACGTTCTTCTCTCTCCGCCGCCGCCGCCGCCGCCGCCGCCGTTTACGGCTGAGGTCGCGCTTGCACGATCCACAACGCGCCGTCCGGGGTGAGGCACCCCTCGACGTCCTGCGGCAGCGGGCTCCCCCCCGGCCCCGCGTTCCCGCCGAGCCGAGATTCGATGAACCCGCCCGCGTTCACGAGCCTCCCCGCGAGCTGCGCGCGCTTTTGGTCGTCCACCGTGAGCCAGTGCGACGCACAGTTCACGGTCGCCGATTTCAGCGTGCCGTCGCCGTCGACGTCCGGCACGAGCGCCGATCCAAACGACGACACCGCGTGCACCTGCGCCGATCCCGGGTTCTGCCGGTCCATGGACACGCGCCACGGCGTGCCTCGCACGGACCCGGACGCGAGCGTCTCGCCGTGCCCGAGCGCGAGCTCCGCGTACGCGACGTTCGGGTCGTTCGTCATCGGGTGCCGCGTCATGAGGATGAACGAAACCTCAGGGACGAGCATCTGCTGCACGAGAACCGCCATCGCGGCGCCGCGCTGCCCGACGCCGGCGGCGGCGCGCGAACCCACGGCGCGCGGGGTGTAAAGCGACGCCCACACGTCCGCGACGGCTTGTCCGAGCACGTCGATCCGCGACGGGTCGACGTTGGACACGGAGTCGTACAGTCCCGCGGCGGAGAGCCCGGCGAGGTCCTCCGCGTTGCCGGAGGATCTGACCATCACCTTCGCGCCGGGGGCGAACGACTGCGACAGCGCGTGCATCGCCTCGTTCGACGGCCGGAGCTGCTTCACGAGGGCCTGGCATTCCACGCACGCGGCCGCGGTCTCGGACGGGTCGTTCACGACCTGCTCGAGGCGGTCGATGAGCGCCTTGAGGCGGTCGCCGACGCCCATCGCGAGCGCGGCGTGCTCCATGGAACCAAACGGAATAACCGCCCCGGGCGGGGCGTTGAACCCCGCGTTCGGGTCTAACGCGAGCGCGGAGAGGACCGCGCACGACGTCGCTTTCGAGCCGCACTGGCCGACGCCTTCGTCCCACGGCAACTGACCGAGGTTCGCGAGCGGTAACACGTGCCCGGCGCGCCCGAAATCGGCGACGAGCGCCGCCGCGGGCGCCGCCGCGACCGCCGCGTCGACGACGCCGCCGAGGCCGACGCCGCCCGGGGCGACGTACCCGCCCTCGTGCGCGTCCAAGGAGATGTTCGACGGCTGCGCGACGAATTTCACCCCCGGGGCGGACTGCAGCGACAGCGCGTGGTTCACCAGTCCCGCGTCTTCGATCGCGACGAGCGGCACCTTGATGGTGATGGTCGGGGTGGCGAACGTCGGGGTGGAGTTCATAGGCGTCAGTTGGCGTTGAAAGGCGTAGAGGGCGGGGATTGAAAGCGAGGGCTGGGTGGAGAGATGCGACGGGAAAAGTCCTTAAGGATCGGCGTTCACCACGCCGACGCGGACGTATGGGGACCAGTGTATAGAACGCACCTTGGCCTGCCGCGCTCTCAACGCGAGGTGGGATAAATGCGGCAGCGCGTGGCACAGGAGGATGCCCGCGACGCCGGGGCCGCAGGTGGAGACCTCCTCGTCCCCGTCCGCGGCTTGCACGAGCAGCACCGCGGGGTTCGCCGCGGTGAGCGCCGCGATCGCCGGGTCCGTCGGGTCCAGTCTTCGAACCGGGACGAGCTTCGCGCCGACGACCTCGCCGGGGACGAGGCAGTCCCACCCCGCCTCCCCGGTCGCCTTCCTCGCGGCGCGTAACAAGTGCGACGCGAGCTTCGCGGACTGGAACACGACCGACGCGCGGATCTGGCCCTCGGTGAAGACCTCGATCGTCCCGCGGTCGATCCCCAGCGACGATCCCAGCGTTTCCGCGCGTCCGTCGAAGAGCTCCGACAAGAGCGCGCAGTAATCCTCCGCCGCTCTGCGCGCCCTCTCCGCGACCGCGCGAACACGCAGCGCGCCGTCCTCCCCGGTCGGCGGCGTCCCGTCCGGACCCGCGGTCGCTAACTCGTTCGCCTCGTGCGCGATGTGCGCGAACTCTTCGCCGTTACCGCCGCCGGCGGAGAGCGCGCACGCGTCCGACGCCGCGGCGAGGAATTTCAACGCCGCGCGCATCTCTTGGCCGTTCATCTCGCTCTTCGGCGGGTCGCTCTCAGCGCCGAGGGCGTTGATCCCGCGCGACAGGAGCACGAACGCGTAGTCCTCGAGGCCAATCTCCGCGAGCCTCCACTGCTGGCGCTGGTCCGCGGACCCGCTGGATAATCCGCCGTCGGTGACTTCGCGGTCGATGACGCGTCGCGCCGCGCACAGCTGGACGAGCGCGTCTTCCAAAGCCGCGAGGAGGACGCCGCCGTCCGCGTTCGCGCCGAGCGCGTCGACGGCGTACTTCGCGCTCACGAACGCGTTGCACGCGTTCGAGACCTCCCCGGGGACGGGCCCTTCGTTCTGGAGCTTATCCAGGCGGTCCGTCACCGTGGACGCGTTGAAGAAATCCTTCAACTCGCGGTGAAAGATGCGAAACTCTTCGATGAACTCCTCCGGGTAGTCCGTCCCCGGCGCGGTGAGCTTCGCGAGCATCGCCTCCGTCGCGACGAGATCCTCCGGACCCGCGCATCGATGCAGCTTGTTCTGGATCGTGTGCTTGATCTCCGCGCGGACGTCGCGGCACTTCCCGTCGCGGTCGCCCTTTCCGTGCGCGATGTCTCGAATGCGCGTCAGCGGAACCTGCTGCGTAAACTCCGCGGTGAACGCGGGCAGACGCGGGTGCAGACGCCTGACGAGCGCCCTGACGTGCCCGTTCCCGGCGTGGTGCTTCTCCACGCGCTCGATGCTCTCGTACATGTGCTGCGCCGCCTTCGCGTGGTGGTTCGGGCGGTAGTGCCCGCCGTCCTCGACGCACGCGATGGCGCCGACGCCGACCCAGAAGAGGTAGATGGCGCCGTATCCCAACGCGTCCATGTCCATCGCGCCCGGGTCGTCAAAGCACAGGACGCCCTCCAAGGCTTGGAGCTTCTGCCTCCACGACGGCGAGTCGCGGTCGCCTTCGACGATCCGCCGCGCCGCGTCCGGGAGGTTGTCCACGTTCCACTGGTTGTGCCGGTCCTTGTTGTGCTCTCTGTGGCCCTTGAGCTCGACGGCGGAGCCGCGCCAGTTGGAGAGGAGCGCCATGTGGTCGCCGCCGTCGTCTTGCGGCGGGGGCGGGGGAGGCGGCGGCGGCGCGCGCTTCTCCTCGTGGTGGTGGTGCTGCTGCTGCTGAGGCGGCGGCGGCGGTGGCGGATCGTGGTGCTGCTGCTGCGGCGGCGCCGCCGCGGCCGGGGACGCCCCCGCCCCCGCCCCCGGCCCGCCGGACGCAGCGAGCGCCTCGGAGACGTCGATGAAGACGTCCCCGCCGTCGCTCTGACGCAGCCACTCCTGGCAGTTCTCCGTGCGGATCAGCATCGTCATGCACGAGATGTCCCCGCGCACGGGCGCGAACTCGATCGTCCTCGACCCGTTCGTGAGCGCGGACTCGCACGACTGCGCGTCCGGGGCGCGGCTCCCCGAGGGGACGTCCTCGAGGAGGTCGTACGGCGAAAACCACGTGCCGCCTTGGCGATCGGAGACGCCCCAGTGCAACAGAAGCGGGTGCCCGGCCGCGGCGCCGCCGGCGGTGCACGACAGCGTGACTCGCGGCGGG
>Ga0209630_10001818_pt1 | contig 21917 bp, 17 predicted proteins | sample COG_01_FD_184745 | JGI IMG/M metagenome (GOLD analysis project Ga0209630, IMG submission 184745) | Pelagic Microbial community sample from North Sea - COGITO 998_met_01 (SPAdes) (version 2) | ecosystem: Environmental > Aquatic > Marine > Neritic zone/Coastal water | place: Helgoland, sampling... | reverse complement strand
TTGCGTCATTGACCATGTTGATGAGCCGCGTGCGGAAGCGCCCCTTTGGGCCTGCTAGATTGTTCCACCGGCTGATTTGGCGCTCGTCGTCGTGCGACCGTTCGCCCGTGTAAAAGTCGCAATACCATTGCACCCACCCATACGGGTGCGCGGGGTCGATCCAATCTTTCTCCTCCCAAAACTCTAAGGTGGTTCCGACCTTCGCATTGTAGGTGTTGATGCTCGTGTCGTAATTATCCCACTCGTTCGTCAGGTGGTGTTCGGGGATTCCGCGCCACCAAGATTTGGGATACTTATGGTGTTGGTTCTTGTAATCCTTGTTTGTTACGGTGGAATGAATTGGTCTCCAGTAAGTGCCTCCGAAACTCCCCGCGCGAAACATTTCTTTAGGGCTCATATTGGGTCTAAAATTCGGGTAATCCGCAAATACGATTTGCCCATTCTTTTTGTTTTTACGACCGCGCATTATTTATACTATTCAAAACGATATTATTCTTACATACTTTTCCCTCGCATTTCGGTTTTTGGAAAAAATTGAAATGGAAATTTGGGAGGTGTGTCGTCAATATACAACAATGACTGCTACGACTACAATGACTGCTACGACTACCATGACTACCATGACTCTCACTGCTCTTCTCAACATCATCGCGAATGCGGAAGCAAACGCGGCGTTCGCGGCGAACGCGGGACATAAACTTAATATGTTGCCTGGTGGATTAAACGACAAGAGGCGAGGCAACGCGAGGAACAACGGCTACGCGAAGCAACACATGAGTAAAGGGCGCACCGCAAACATCACAAGCCGCCATCGCTACAACTACCAGAACCGCAATAAAATCCGTTAGACAACATTTCGCGTATCATAGGAGGCCTTGTCAAAATCCTCCCAATTACAGTCGGACATTTCACAATTACATCTACTACAAATAGGACGTAAATTATGCGCGGTGGTTGGACCGCCATTTTTTTCACTCACCATATGTCCGCAGTGCATACCGGGATTACTTTTGCGACTGATCGGGTTATTACAAAACGTGATGGGACACGTAGCAGTTTCATCATCTCCGTAATACATTCGCCACACTGCCGTTCTAACTGCCGTGGGTATGCTCTTCTTATCCTTCCTGTAATAGTGGATACAAGAGAGAAAAGCGTTGTCCTCTTGACAGAGCCACTTCACAAAGTTGTTGTGTTTCGTGGTGAAGACGATCTTTTCTTGTATGGGTGTCCGCTCCTTTTCATAAAACATAGAAGGGTTATACATTATCATACTTTCGTAGTTCGACGTTTGGTAAAACTCGTCATTCTTTGTCACGAAATAATCGTATCGTTCGCTCGAAGATAGTTCGGATAGATGTGGGTCATCGAAAAATCCGTTGCTCATCAGCTCGCCTCTCAGTTCCTCCAATGTCTTTCGTGCGCTCTTTGCGCTCTTGGTTTTGTTGAACGATTCGCAATGATAGTCTCGAAGGAGATTCATGAACTCGTTGATTTTGACCATGGCGAAGTTTTGCACGTCGATATAATTTCTGTTCTTGATTGAGTCCTTGTTGATAGAACGAAACAGTTCATTCACATCTGCTTCATGGGAGAACTTATACCATAACGCGATTACTTCTTCTTTCAGGTCCTTATTGTCTTCGAACTCGCGCCTCAACATTTCATAGCGATGTTGCCCGTCCACTAAATACCACGTATCATTCAGGTCGACCATGATGAGTTTGTTCTTGGAACGGAACAGTTCGGGTTTCTCTCTATATTCGCCGCGCATCTCCTCCACCTTGTCATCATCAAGGGAACACTGGATGTCCGGTTTCACTAACTCTTTCATTCGCTGGTTTCGAAACAACTTATCTACCGTCAATCTCATTTCCGCCACCGCGCTGTCCTCATATGCTTTGGAACCAGGGTATTTCGGCATTTTACGAGAGATTTATTGATTGTTTGGCGGTTGTCTTTACATAATAATTAATGTAAAACTATAATGTAAAACTATAATGTAAAACTATAATGTAACACAAGAGTAACGATGATTCCCACTTTTCATAAACATTTGTTGACTGCCGTGATTGCGCCGCACGGAATCACCGATATTGTACACGCTCTACAGCACAACACCACCGCCGAATTGGTGGCGTATAACACCGCCTCGCTGGTCTCTTCGCACTTCTTGTCCGAGCACCTACCGCTCCTCCTGGACGAGGCGTTTATTGTGGCATCCATAGTTCATTTTCGTCACGATATGCCTGCCAACGCGCTGATTCCTAAATACGCAATGAGCGGCGCGTTGTTGTTGGCTTCGATCCAATACGACCCGAACATTTTATTTGGTTACATGGTTTTGCTGCACGTTCCAAATCATTACAAAACGAATTGGAAATTTATGAAAGATGCGCCTTATAAAAACGTTGGTGGGGTCGTTGCCTTTTCTCTCTTGTTAGTAGTTTTCGGGGAGTATTTTCCTTGGTTGTTTCAGTCGAAACTACTCTTTGACATGTCCAAGGGAATCGTCGTTAGCCACGTGCTCTACAATGAAAAATACATTCATAACTGATTGTGACCAATTTCATTCGAGAAAAACTACAAAGATAATCCCTAACAACCGTCGCCAAATAAGATTTCTTGTATAAATTAAAAAATAATCTAAAGTGGTTTAAACAAAATGCGATATATTTATTTACTATGAAGACCGGGATTATTATCATGCTTCTGGCGACATTTATTGCCGATGGAACACGCGCATTCCAGCCGACCCGACGCGTCGCGCCCGTGCGCACCGCCGAACTGAAGAGCATGAATGATCTTTATGCCGCCAGCATGAAGACGAACGAGGCGTCGGAAGCGCCTGCTCCATCCAAAAATGTCCAGCCTCCTCTTCCCACGCCACCAATCATCGTGCAGGGCGGTTCCCTCCGCACGTGGTCGTACCGCTCCCCGCTCGTCGAGCAGGTGCAGGTGGTTCTCGCAACCGAAGGTCGTCCGCTCGATGCGGACATCGAGCTTTGGAACGGGCCGGATAATACTCCGTGCAAGATGCGCGTTTACGTCGAGAACGGTCTCGAGCGTCCCTTTTCGGCCACAATCAACACGCCGCGCGGTCCGAACACCGTCGCAATCCGGAACATCGGTCAACTCGAGTTCCCGTTTGCTGCCGACGTCATTGCCAACGATGTCGAGGGTCCGTCGGACGAGTGTATTGTTTCTTCGGCAACAATCCAGGGTGGTGCGCTCCGAACATATCCGTTTGCGCCTATGGTGGACTCCGTCCAAGTATTTCTCAAGACCGATGGGCGACCGCTCAATGCTCGTATCGAACTTCTCCAAGGTCCCAACAACAACAAACAGGTTGTAGAACTTTACACGGAGGATGGGTTTGAACGACCCTTCTTCTGCATTCTCAATACGCCTTGGTCTGGGAACGTCGTGCGCATTGTCAACACGGCTCCGGTGGAGTTTCCGATGACTGCTAGCGTACTCCCGCACACGATTAAAAACGATTTCTTCTCGGGCGCAGTAGTTGGGGGAGACGTGACAATGGGCAGTAACTTCGGATGGTGAAGGGTTACGCTCTCGTATATTTTATAAACAACACCCCCAATATGTTTTTTATAAATTCATTCTTTTTTTATTAAATTGAAACAAATATTATCGATACAAGCGTATGGAAAATATGGAGACACATCTCAAGTCTGCTTACGGCTTCAATAAATTTCGGGATAATCAGAAAGAAATCATAACCGACCTCCTCGACAAAGAAGATGTGTTCGCCATCTTGCCTACTGGAGGCGGCAAGTCGTTGCTCTACCAGTTTCCTGCCACCTATACGAAGAAGACGACCATTGTCATCTCTCCGCTCATATCTTTGATGAACGACCAGTACCAGTATCTCAACAGCAAGAACATCAAGTGCGCATGCCTCAACTCGGAGACGTGTGTTGATGTGTCAGAATACAAGGACTACCAAATCATTTACGCAACGCCCGAGTTCATCACGTCACGGATAAAAGTATTTGAGCGGGTGGCCGGAGACATTGGGCTGTTTGCGGTGGACGAGGCGCACTGCGTCTCGCAGTGGAGTCACGATTTTCGCGAGAGCTATCAGAAACTGGGCATCATCAAAGAGAGGTTTCCGCAGATACCGCTCTTGGCCGTGACGGCGACCGCGACCCCTCGCGTGTTGGATGAAATGTACGAGTTTCTCAACATTACTGAGGCATGCCAGTATTCCCTAGGAACACGGCGAACCAATCTGGAGATTAGCGTGCGACCGAAGAGCGAATTCTCCGATTGTACGTTCGATGAACCGACCATTGTCTACGTGCAAACGCGGAAAATCTGCGAGAAGCTGTCTGCTGATTTGAAAGCGAAAGGTGTGACGACGGCATATTATCACGGAGGGATGGAAAAGGAAGACAAGGAGCGTAGCCACGAACTCTTCATCAAGGGAGAGATTATGGTGATTGTGGCGACCATTTCGTTTGGTATGGGGATCGATAAGTCGGACATTCGCCATGTCGTGAACTACGGGGTTCCCTCAGACATCGAAAGCTATTATCAGGAGATTGGAAGGGCAGGTCGCGACGGGATAAATAGCAAGGCCACGATTTACTATAACTCGCAAGACTTCGCCACGGTGGGACTGCTCATATCCAAGTCATCGGAAGAGAGTCAGAAAAAGATTAAAACGGAAGCGATGAAGAAGTTCAGGTGCTATCTTGGAGAGAATAACCTTTGTCGGCAGCAGATGATTGATTACTACTTTGAGACGGGGGAGTTTTCGACCGAAGACAAGATTACCCACATCCCGAAATGCAACATGTGCGACAACTGCCGTGGAACCAAGAAGCAGGATGCCAAGGACCTCAGCGAAGAGGCGAAGGTCGTTGTCCGGGTCATCCAGGCAAACCGTAACAAAACCGGATACAATCTTGGGATGGAAAAAACGATTGCGCTGGTCAAAAAGGACAACGATGCCGTGTTTCGCGGAAAGTCGAAAAAGTGGATGCGCGATGTCATCGACGTTCTAGCATCAAAGGATATCGTGGAGCGTGTCACCGTCGGGAGTTACGGAGCAATGGTCATCGGGATTGGCAAAGCAAAACTGTCCGCGTCTCTGCCGTTGATGGCGCGGATTGAGGAGGACGTTTCCACAAAGAGCAAATACTTCGCAACCGTGGACAGCAAGTTGATGCGACTTACCCAGGTCAGAGACGCGATGGCCAAGAAGCACGGGGTCATTCCGGCGATGTTTATGAATGATCGCGTATTGATGAACGTCGTCGATAAGTGTCCCAAAAATATCACTGAACTCTGGGGAGTGGATGGAATATCCGACGAATTCGTGATGACCTACGGGGACGAGTTTATGGAGGGGCTCCATGTGAAACCGGACAAAACATTGAAGCCAATCAAAGAGAAAGGTGTGATGCAAGGAGAGAAATGGTCAAAAGATGATGACATCTGGTTGCTAGAAAATATGGATAAAGGGGTAGACTTTATAATGAAACACTTTCAACGGAATAAAGGTTCTATTACATCCAGGATGAAACACATTCTAAATGATAATCATAATGCGCATAAACGTCTCAAAGGACACTGTGGAGAAATGTCTTTTCAAAATAAAGTAGAATCATTTCAAAGAAAGCCCACTCCACGCAAATCCACCGCGAAGGAGGAGGTGCTCGCGCATTTTCGCGAAGGCAAGTCCATAGAGGAAATCGCAAACTCTAGGCAAGTTTCGAAAAATACAATTGAGAACCAAATATTGTCGATAATGGAAACAGAAGACGTGGATATCGACCCGGATTACTTCGGTTTGACAGAGGAGTATGAAGACGAGATCAAACGAGTTGTACAGCGCATTGGGTCGGAGCGACTAACTCCCATCAAAGAGTGCGTGAACCCTAGCATTTCATATACACAAATCAAGGTGTGTATCATGATAATTCGAATCGAAGGTCAATAGTAAGATAAATAAACATGCGTTGTTATTTAGTTTAGGTATGTATATTATTTCATCACATCGCATTATATTTTTTCTATGTATTATTTATAAATGCCCAAACAACCCACAGTTATGAACCACAACCGTATGAGTACAGACCCCGCCCTCCGCCAGAACAACGTAGCAAGAAATTCTGATGGTACAAGAGTTATTAATCCGGGACAAACTGATGAGGAACGGGCTCGGATGAAAACAATGGAAAAAACACGATATATTCCTACCGGTAATGATTCTAAGACGAATAGTGTTGACACATTAACCAGCGCGTTTAATGACATCAAACTCAACGGAGGCAAGTCTCGCAAGTCTCGCAAGTCTCGCAAGTCTCGCAAGTCTCGTAAGTCTCGCAAGTCTCGTAAGTCTCGCAAGTCTCGCAAGTCTCGTAAGTCTCGCAAGTCTCGTAAATGAATATATTATCGAAACTGATGGTGTATTATTGAAAGTAAATTAGAGAGAAATGATGTTTGGTTGAATAATGTAATATGTTTGTTTCCTGATAAGAAAACATACATATATGAGAAATCATGACGGAGAAGTATTGCACGCAGAAGTATTACACTGAGAAGTATTACACGCAGAACGGGATTGAAATACGCAATCCGGTTGCTTATGCAAAAGGCGGTTCGCCCATGTTCGAAAGTGATTCAATATATGATACGAAAGACATAAACCAAAATACTTACATATACAAGATAAATTTGGAAGATGGGAAGAAATACATTGGTAAAACGGTGAATATTCAGCGGCGGATGCGGCAACACTTTACGGGCAACGGATCGAAGGTGACGAAGAAGTTCAAGCCCGTGAAATACAAAATACTCGATAATTGCCCTGGTTTTTTAGCGGACGAAATTGAGCAGATTTACACTAACAGCTACATAGTGAAGTATGGATATAACAACGTTCGCGGAGGCACATACACAAACTCCATTTCATTGCACCGAACACCCGAGAAAGATGCGGACCAGGGAATACTCCTGAACGATGGGGACGATGCCTATGAACCCGACGTGGATTGTTGTACAGACGATGAAAAAGGGGATTCCAATACTCTTCCGCGCTCGCTTTGCCTGCTTACAGATACGAAATAGGTTGGGTTCATGGAGAATCCACGATAAACATGAACTTAATTTTTTATTTCTATTTTCTCTAAACATCTACTAATCAAAGTCGTTCGGATATCCAACTTTAATGATTCTGAATGTTGTGGGGTGAATCATATGACCTTCCAAATCAATAAAATCATCATCACCTAAATCAGATTCGTCGACTGGATTTCCGTCTGCGTCTTTGTATTTCGAAAGATCACTACCGGCTTTCGGAAAAACCTTCAGTTTACCATCAATCACAAGGAATGCTGCGTCGAGTTCTGGTTTATAATACTCATATGATATTTCAAATATGACATCACCATTTTTAAATGTAGGATGTAATTCATTCCATTTTTCCTTGTCACTTTGATCCGCCAACATATCTGCTATCTCTTCATATGTTAACGATATATCTTTATAGTCTGAATGGAAATTTTCATCATCACCTAATATTTTTTTAAGATAATTTACCGTGTATTTTTTGCCATCATTGATCTGCTTCAATAATGCAGCCTCTTTGGCTTTGGCCGACGGATTCGCGCCACCCTTTTTATTGATTTTGCGATGATTGCGGCGTTTTTTTCCGTAAGATTTTCTTGTGCGCTTCGGAGTCTTTGTGCGCTTCGGAGTCTTTGTGCGCTTTTTAATGGAATGCTTTCTTGTACGCGCCATATAATATGTAATAAGAAAAAGGTATTGCGATGAAGGTTCTGAATGAAGTTGAAAGAATTCTTTGGAAAAATGCTTTGGCAAGCGATATCACGTTATGGTAAGTGAGTTGAGATAATTATATACTATTTTTGTTTTGGTGATTAACACAGTAAAATTCATAAAATGCACTCTTTTTTCATAGTTCCAAGACCCAATTTTGAAAATCGAAAAAAATCACCCTAAAAAACTCATTTATGTAAATCATCTTTCAAACCTCTGTAAAAAGTGACAAAAAAAGGGCACTTGCCTACATTATGTAGGGACACAACATAGGCATACCCGAATATCTATGTAGGGACCTTATGTAGGGGACTTTTTGGGGCAAAAAACATAGTTTTTGAAGGGACTTAGGAACTTTTTTCACTAGCATAATATAGAACCAAATGCTAGTGAAAGGGTTCGAAAAGGTTCCGTCGAATTTCCATTGCGCAAAGTGTGATTATTTTGGTGTGCGAGAATCGCAATGGAAGCGTCATCTTAAGACCAAGAAGCATAATGCTAGTGATGCTAGTAAAAATGCTAGTAAAAAAGTTCGTTACGAATGTGCGTGTGGGAAACGCTACCTCCACGACACGAGTTACTATCGGCATCTCAAGATGTGTAAGTATGGGATGTCGGACGAGGAGTCTGGAATGGAGGGGTCTTCGCAACCCATCGTGAAATTGCTGTGCGATGTGATGAGCCAGAACAAGGTGCTACAAGAACAAATGATCGCCATGCAAAATGAGCACAAGGCGACCATCGCTACGCAGACAACACTTTTACAAGAGGTAATACCCAAACTGAATAATATCAAACATAGCACCATCAACACAAATAGCCATAACAAGATTATCAATGTCCAGATGTTTCTCTCCGAGAAGTGTGCCGATGCCATGTCCATCCAGCATTTTGCCAAGCAACTGGAGGTCACTTTGGATGATGTGTGTAAGAATAAGAGGGATTGTATCACAAACGTGGTGCTCAAAAATCTGAAACCTCTTTCACTCACAGAGCGCCCATTCCATTGCACCAATCAAAAGAAGAAGGAGTGGTATATCAAGGATGAGACAGCGGGTTGGGAAGAGGATAGTGGAGAGAAAATAATTACAAACACAGAAGAAGGCATAAGAAAGAAGTGGATATGCGAATTTGAAGCACGCTATCCTGAGTGGATGGAGAGCGATGCCCTTCGAGAAAAATACTTGCTAATTGCCGGTACAAATACAATGGAATTGCCTGAAAAAATGAAGCTGAAATTGCTGAAAGAATTGTCTGGGGAAGTGACTTTAATGAACGACGATATAAATTGTTGATTTTATACTATTTGGTATACCTCATCTATTTATTGACCTGCTTCCTTAATTTTGTCGAGTTTGTTCTGGTTCGTCGCCTTTCACTGTTTCGTCGTGTCTTTATCTTTCTCTGTTTCCGACCTCTTTTGCGCTTCAACGCAAATATTTCACCTTTTAATTCACCATTTGCTTTATCATCGAATAAGGCAATAAGATTATTCTTGAATACTTTGTAATCTGTTTTCATCAAGGTCTTAATCTTGGTTTTCGAAGAGGCACCGCCAACATTATATACTTGTGGGTTGCTGTCAATAATTTCCTCGATAACTGCGCGTATTGTTTGGTAGGTTCGATCACCATTTAATTCATTACCTTGTGTCTCCAAATAATTTCCGAAATCAATATAGAATTGTTGCATTGATTGTAATTTTTCTGTGTTAAGCACATTGAACTTATCAATGTCAATTAGACGGTCCTGATGGATCCCCCAATCTTCGTGTCTAAAGCGTTCCAAATCATTGTCAACTATGCTGGTATCTATATTATCATCTTTTATCGTTCTTCCAAAATCAATGATAATAACCCGTCCTTTTTGACCCCCATATAAATAATCATAATCAGGATGTATCATAACATTTCCAAAATGAGCGTCGCCATGTATGTATTTATACATGTTCAGTCTTTGAAATTCGTATTGAAGCATATCTAAAAAAAAATTTAGTTTATCTTGTTGTTCGTTGACAAGATAGCTTGTAAGAATATCTGAGGCAATTTCATAGCCGTCCATGAATTCCATCGCTATGAATGAAATCTGGTTATCACCAATGCTTCCGCCTTGCAGTATTTTATTTAAATCTGCTTGTTCATTGGCCACTAATCCATTCAGAGACTCAAATTCTTTAACGGTGGAACCACTTTGTGAACAATGATGATAATTGAAGATATGAGGACACATTGGTTCAAGAAGGCTAACTTCAGAGAGAAAAGATTTCCGGTAAACATCCCTCTGAATATTTATTTCGTTGAGAAAGTCATCTTTGCTCGTTATTTCAATACCAAATGACGGAGGAGGTGGTTCTTCCGCTTGTTCTTCCGGAGGAGCAGCATAAAACGGTCCTCTTCCTTCAATAGGAAACCAACCGGATTGATTCGCAGTGATGAATATCTTGAGGAGTATTTTATCAACACGAGCATCAAAATTGTTCTTTCTCAACACCTGATAAGGACTGGGCACACCAGGATTAATGCTTACAACAAGCGTAATACAAGATATTGAGTTATTTGCCAATACCCTAAAAGTTGATTTTCCTAAAAAAATGCCAATGCATCATTTCTGTCTGTGTATCCAGACGCAAGGCGAACACCACCCTTCATTTTGCGTGTGCCGGACATTTTATACAAATAGTATAGATTAGATAATTCCACAAAATGCATCATTTTTCAAAGTTCCAAGACCCAATTTTGAAAAATCGAAAAAAAACACAAAAAAAACTCAATTATGAAAATCGACTTTCAAACCTCTGTAAAAAGTGACAAAAAAAGGACGCTTGCCTACATTATGTAGGGAACTTGCCGAGGCATACCAAAAATCTATGTAGGGACCTTATGTAGGGGGATTTTTGGAGAGAAAAGGGGGTGAAAAATGGCAAAAGCGGTCCACAGATTTAGAAAAAATCACTAGCATATATTAGAAAAGATGCTAGTGGAAAATTCTAACAATTCTCTGTATTGTAAAAAGTGTGACTATTTAGCAAAGAGAAAAGGAGATTTTAAAAAACATTTACAGAGCAGAAAGCACAATGCTAGTAATGCTATCAAAAATGCTAGTAAAAAATTCCAAATTTCCTGTCCGTGTGGAAAATCTTATAAACACGAGTCCAGTTATTATCGCCACCGTAAACAGTGTCAAGTTCAAGAGCAGAATAATGAACCTGAAAATTCAATGAATGCCGCGAATGTTTCGAACATGGTGAACAGCGATATAGTCAACATGCTGCATGGGCAAAATGAGTTGATTGCGTTGCTGAAGGACATTGTCCCGAAGTTGAATGAGCCTGCTTCGATTACAACGAACAGCCATAATAAGGTGTTGAACGTGCAAATGTTTCTTACGGAAAAGTGTGCGGATGCGATGTCCATTCAGAACTTTGCCAAGCAGCTACAGGTAACACTGGACGATTTGTATAAGAGCAAGATGGATTGTATTACGAACGTGGTGCTGAAAAGCCTGCGCCCATTGTCTCTGACCGAACGACCATTCCATTGTATGAACTCAAAGACCAAAGAGTGGTTTATCAAGGATGAGAATGAAGGATGGGAAGAGGATAATGGAGAGAAACTGATTAAGAGTGCGGAGCATGGAATCCAGAAAAAATGGATGAACGAGTTTGAAAGTCAATATCCCAAATGGATGGATATTGATCATCTGCGAGAGAAGTACGTTCAAATTGCCGGCTCCACTACTTCGGAATTACCCGAGAAGATGAAACTGAAGCTGCTTCGCGAGTTGGCAAGCGAGGTGAAACTGACACATAAGGATATGGTATAGTCTAGTCAATTTTATTATTATATATTATATTATATTATAATATAATGGCAACCGATGAGAGTTTTGATGATGCTATGAGAAGGTTTGAAGATTACTTTGATGAAAAGGGTCAGCTTTATGCTTGGGAACAAATATATAACCAAAAAACAAGTTCAGCACTTGAGCGTGAGTATGATTTTTATAAAAAACAAAATAATGGCATGACAACATCATTTTTTGAAAAACTTAAGCAACGTGTTGATGAAGTACATAGGCGTCCAGGAAAAATTTTGAAAGGAGCAATAATTAAGGCAAACCTCATAAATGAACAAATAATGAGGCAGAACAATATCAGTGAAAATGACCTTAGTAATATAAGTCAACCTGAAGCGTTAGCATTAGTAAGACATGGATCGGAAACATCAAATGATGAAATCGCCGAAGCCAGTAATGTATTACTAGATGCGTTTAATAGAATTAGAAATAGAAATAGAAATGGAAATGGATATGACCAAGCACTTGTGTTAGAGAATATTTCGAAAACTCTAAAAAAACTTATGGTGCTTATCAATGAGAAAGGATTAACAAAAGAGAATGCAGATAATCTTAATTATATTTTAGTTGGTGCGTGGAGCCTATGCTGGTCGCTTGGAAAGAATGTATTTACCAAAACTTGGGATTTCTTGAGACAACTTAAAATGTTATCCACTAAGACCTTTCAGGGCGTCAATGCACTAAGAAACCGAGGTAATGCTTCCAATAACGATGTATCAGTTGAAGGCGAGTTGCGTCCTGTTGTGGCTGTTCCAATTGTAAATGCTTCCGCAGCAGAACCGGATGATGTTGTAATCACCGGCTCTGAGACATCCGAGGAGCGTGCAGCACGAACATTAAGAGAAGCAATCGAGACAAATAATGTTATTGATATACGTGATGATGACATACCTGTTGATGACATACATGATGATGACATACCTGATGATGACATACCTGATGATGACGCCAACGAAAATAACTTGAGATGTCCAAAAGAGTATCCTCATTTTAATAATGCTGTACGCAGCGCCTCCCCTTGCCACGCCCGTCTTGAACACGGTCCTATGAAAAACTCTCGGATAGAAATTCTGCCGCGAGATGAATTCCCAAACTCGTCCTTTATAAATTCAAAAAAGTGTATCGTGAATGGTGAAGGCGATTCTTGTAATCGTGTTACCGGTGGAAGAACAATCAAAAGAAAGTCGAAGAAGCACAGCAAATCGAAGAAGCACAGCAAATCGAAGAAGCACAGCAAATCGAAGAAGCACAGCAAATCGAAGAAGCACAGCAAATCGAAGAAGCACAGCAAATCGAAGAAGCACAGCAAATCGAAGAAGCACAGCAAATCGAAGAAGCACAGCAAATCGAAGAAGCACAGCAAATCGAAGAAGCACAGCAAATCGAAGAATTAAATGTGTCATACATATATAACTAACTATATGCAAACCGAAAACAAAATACTCTTAGGAATGCTTTTGGGAGTTAGGGGAGATCTGGACAACCAACTTAAAATTGTCAGCAAAATTATTGGAGATCCTGTTTTTGAACCAGTCATTAATGAATTAATACAATCGGGAAACGAATATTATAATACAGATGTAACTATCGCGGAACTCAGAAGTGGTATTTTTTCATATGTCCCAAAAACAGGAAAATCTTATGATTTCGATAAAGATACTGTTCTTCAAGGAGGCGGAGGAAAAGGTGTGTCCCACTTTATGTTGTTTATGTTTTTTGCAGTTTTGATGTATACTCTTATTTTTTCAACATCGTTGTTTCGCACAGAGCAGGACCTCGGAAATAAACAGAATGATATGGAAAATACTTTAGTCGATTTGAAATTGTATGTAAATAATTTATTCGGTGATGATTCAAGTTTATTCTCTGATTTGAAAACAGTTATTATATCAGGTCGTGATATAGGAACAAGTATAACAGAAATGACTGCATCATATGCTATTAAAGTAACAGGCAATGCATTTGAATGTATGAATAATAATTATTGTATCGACAACAATATGAAATATAATATTGAACAACGTATTGCGTCATCAGTTGGTTTAGGTGATTTGTTTCCTGATTTGATACCTGAAAAACTCAAAAGTGTGCAGACGATGGTAGAGAACCGATTTGCAGACAGACTCAACTGTGGTAGTCCAGATAAGATTTGTAAAGTTTATAGGACAGAAATTGGAGATGGAAAGAAAATTGATATAGCAAATACTATGTTATTATTATCAGGGGATTATGCCGTAGTAAGAATGGAAAACGCATTCAAAGGACTTCCCCTGATGAAAAAGATTGGGTTAGAAAAAACTGAACCATTACTTGGTGTATACAATCAAGTAATAGGAAGAGAATATCAAATTAGAAAAGACGGGTATAAAAAAGAATTAATATCAGCTGAACAAAAACTAATTGGTGCGGTTGATTTAATTATTGATGCCGCTATTATTAGTCAAATAACAACAGATTTACTTGAAAAAAGCGTACAGGCAATGTCAAAAGTAGGAAAAACTGGTAAGGCCGGGAAGGATTATCTATTACAAAACGTTCTACAAAATTACATGCAGAAGTTCGCTGAAGCTATAGTCGAATCGTATGTTGGAGGAAAAAAACGATCATCAAGAAAAAAGTCCAAAAAGTCCAAAAAGTCCAAAAAGTCCAAAAAGTCCAAAAAGTCAAGAAAAATGCGATAAACTACAAGCAACCCGACAACAAAGTATTTAAATGAAAACGATACATCAGATTCTTTTCATTTAATAAATATCACCTAATTACCAGTCATAGCATACTGATTCTTATTCTCTCCATCAATCTCTTTCAGAACCCCAATGAAGTGGGTTATATCCTGGGTTTGCGTACAGACAACCGGGTCGACTGTCAAGTGATTGTGGAATTTTCGTCCCCATTTATTGTAATTAGTAAGCACAGCGTCCACCGACTTCCCTTCTTTCAATAGCAATACTAGATTTTCCACAGCTTTCTTATCTGTGGAATACCCTTGCAACATACCAAGTGTTTTTCCATGACTCTCATCTTTTGAGTAGCCGCACAGACGTGTCCAAGCCTCGTTCACGTGTTGAATGCGGAAGCAGTCGGTTGCGTCGGTAAGCACGCGCGCTTCCGTAGAAGGAGCAAGCGCTTCAGTAATCGTGTAAGAACGAGGAATATTGCCGACGCGATTATCACCCAGAAAGTCTGATACGGGGGTTGCGAAGGAGATGTATGACGGAGGAGCGTGTGATAGCGAAGGTAGTGAATATGGTTCTTTCACGTGGACGGGTTCTCCAACATACCGCGCACAAAAGTCCGACTCGATAGACGCAAACGATAGGTGGTGGCAAACTTGGTGCGAATATTTATCAGTTGGCAGAAGCGAATCGTTTGTGTGCGTGGATATCCAGTCCGATTCGGGGTGTGTGTAGGAGAGATTAGTCCCCCATACCATATTTGTCACCGCTTTTGTGGTTGTTTCTTTTACCGTAGGCGCACACCATGCGTTATCAGGGCTCGTAAATGGGATTGATGTAGGAAATAGCAGTGTGTTGAGTGCGAACTCTTTCAATGTGGAGCGTGCTGGGTCCAGTAGTCTCGATGAAAGTGTACGGAACATATTTATAGTTATAAGAGAATAATTTCTTAATAACTATCATAAATAATATATTACAAGCACTAGTTGAAATGTTATAGGAATCACGATTCGTTATAAAAATATTTTTTTACTTTTATTGCGTTTATACTTGTGGTGACTACGCAACGTTTTTAAATGACTCTTATGTGTATTATTACGTTTTTCACGATTGTCATGGGAACCCCCCGAAAATATAAACTCTCCAAAATCATCAGTTTTAAAATGCATAGTCTCATTATATTTTTTTATGAGATTTGCAACGTTCTGACTATCATTCTCTTGACACGGTCTTTCTAAGATTCTCTTAGTTAAAATATTAGTTAATGCTGTTCTTGCAAACGATGGTATAATTGCAGACGACGGACTTAAACTAAGAGTCAATAGCCTTGCGGATGCGTAAATATCGCTATCCGTTTCATTTCTGTCTTGAAGATTAATATAACTTTTTACGAGTGGTAGATCAAGTATATCTTGGATTGACATATTTCCACATTTTCTCATTATACTCATTTCAGTTATATGCTCAGAATCTAGTAGATTAAATGTACCACCATTGCCCCCTTGTGCGGTAATGTATCTATGTTGAAAACATTCATTCGGGTTAAGTAAATCCATCAATCTTTTATATTTTTTTAGAAGCATCATAGTGTTTATGTAATCTGTAAACGCTTGTTGAGAGGAATCTAGTAAGCACGATACTAGTAACATTGCAACTCCTTTTGTAAATGGACTGTAACTCATTATATCAATGAATGTTGCTATCGGAGCAGCCGCATCTTTCATTTTTCCAGGAAGTATATGAGTGAATTCAACTAGTGAATGTTCTACCATGTTCCTAACTTGGGATCGTGTTTTATCGTTGCTTTTTTTTTGGTATTCTAAATATTTTTTTATTTCTTCAGCGGTCATTTCTGTTTCGTTTTTGGTTGTGCTATCAATTTTATAGTATTTTCTATCAGTACTGTTCCAGTAGTGCAGTGCTTTGGCGACACCCTGCTTCGCTGTAAATACTATACCATTGTTTTTTTTATCATCAAACTTTTCAACTCCAGGAGCTTTTATATCATTAACCAATGTGTAATTACCCCTGAAAGGGGAGGAAGGGTGCATTGTTATATAGTTACATGCGTGTCCTTTGGCAACTGTGAGTACGTGCATTACAAAAGTAAGCATCATAGGACTTCTCAATGTATAAAAAAAAGCATCGATTAAACCATTTTTAGTTTTGTTGACTAAAATTTTAAAGCAACTACTTATGCCTTCACATGTTTCATCAATTTCTTGAACAAATTTCTCTTCTACATAAAGTTGAACTTTAAGAACAACTATATTTATTTGTCTTTGAACCCATTGGTCGAAATGATTGTTACCATCAATGTGTTTCTGGTAGTTTTTTAAAGTTTCTCTGGTACTATCCTGTTTACGGGTGTGTGATAATTTACTCTGGGCCTTGCCCTTTGCAAGTTCATTTTTAAGATCGTATAGATTACTTATTTTTGATTTTTTTTCTTCTTCGGACATATCGGCTTTTCGTATATTATCAATTTTCGCGTTGAACAACTCATTTGCCTCCTCTTCCACAGTTTTTAATTTTTCTTTTTTTTCTCTTATTTCAGTATTAGTATGAGGATCCATAAACATATTAACCTTGTTTTCGTCGGAAATTGTAGTTTCGCGCAATTTCCATATATTCCCTGGAATAGTCTTTTTAAATAATTCCTTTAATGAGTTGAAAATTTTTCTTTTTACGCCCCCACCTCCACCATTTTGTCGAGGTTTTAATTCATTATCATTGAGTTGTAATTTTTGTCGTAGATCATCACTCTGTTCTTTGTTAATAATGCCCGATGTAAAATAATCATCTATTAATCTCTTAGTGAAAATCGCATCATGTAACATATCTGCTTCATCATCACCTATGGTAAACTTATCGGAAAGTTTGGTAAAATTATTCTCTCGTATACGCGAGCGGATACCTTCATCCATAATAACGGTACAACAACCGGAGGCTTTATCAAACTCAGTATTATAACCACATATTCCGTCTTTTCTTTGCTTGGTCTTGTCTGTGCTCTTGCAATCGGGGAAGTAATCATTCATATATTTTTCCTGAATTGTAATAGCTTTTGTGATGACACTCTTGAGATCGGAATCAATATTGTTTTTAATAGAAAATCCTACTAAAAAAAAGGATATAATTCGCGTTGTTTCTTCTAAAGTATTTAATTTAGATTTTATAGTTTCAAACCATACTGTTTGTTCTCCGGAATAACCATTATTTCCGCTCAATAACTCATCTTCATCTTGATAAAGAATGTAATCTATTAATTCGGGAGACAATAGCGAACGATTGTTATCTTGAAGAAGATACCATAAGAACCAAAGTTCTCTCTCTTCGAGGTTATCCCTTATATCTGTGATTATATCTACGCTGGTTTGGTTTAAATCGTCGGGAGACTTCGCCATCTCGTCTTCCAATCTTTTGGTCTCTAATCTTGCGTTCTTTATATCTTTTATCAGTGATGCCAATTCTTCACTCTTTTGTTGTGTTGGTTGTTGATCTTGTTGATTTGATGAGTCTAGTTCTTTTTCACTCTTCCTCACGCATGTGCCGTTCTTCTCCACGTAGCCAGGCTGACATTCACGTGTTATCGTTGGTTGTTGTCGTTGTGAAGGTTCAGGTTGTTCGTAATCTTTATATGCCGACATATAATATAAACAATAAGAAAAAAAAAACAAAGGTCTGGTCATTTAAAGTTAATTTACATTCGTAAGTTAAAATATAATTCCTTTGTACTACTGTATTTTTTCAAGGTTTCATTCAAATACATTTAAATCCCATTGTGTTGGTCGCGATTTTAATTAATGTATCAGGATCATAAATCCGTGTTGCTTCGGCAAGAAGTCTCAATTCAAATACCAGATTTCCATCGCAAAAAGGCATAAAAATATCGTTAATGTTGTCAATGCCTAATGCGACACTTACATTATTATCTGTGAGGACTTTTACAGGGGCAATCGAGTTATGGATTGGACACGAATATTCCGAGTGTTGGGTCATAGAAACTGCCGCACTGGGACACACAATGACACCAATATCGAGCGCGGCTAATCGCTTGGCAATCTTCTTTTGATAATCCAATGGATGACAAGAGAGGCTGATGATGTGTATGGCTCTGGCTTTTCCTTGGTAATTATATTTTTCCACAAAGTCGCAGAATAATTCCGTTTCCTTTTCGGTTGGAATATTACACTGATCCAAATGTGCTTCTACAGGTTTATTCAATTCCTTTGCTTTTGAGAATACAATATCCAGATGAGTACTTGGGGATTTGTCTCTCGACGGAAGGCAGCCAATGAAATCGACATGGGGTGCTGCTTGGTTGAAGAGGTCAATGTTTTCTTGAGTTTCAAGACCTTCTAGCGGTTGGGTCCCCAGTTGTAATGTAATGCCCCTACCTTTCCAGTATTTTTTTACTTCGAGTGCTGCTTCGAGCGCGTCTAGTTTGACAATACTATCAACATCAATAAATGTTCGCATTTTCGTGCAACCCTGATTCACAATATTTGTGGTTGTTTCCATCATTCGTTTTTTGAGACCTTCTTTTGTATAGTTTGTTTTAATATCTCTCATCAAAATCCATTTCTCTTTCATATGAACTTGTGATTCATGTAAGAGTTCGGATGTGACCGTATTCGATTTGTCAATATGAAGGTGGTGGCACGCGAATTGTATATTTTTAGTATTCAACAAGCGTTCCATTTTGTTGTCTTATTAAATTATGTTTATATATTTGTTTGGATGTATGAGATAATGTTTATAGAAATATTTATGTTGGGTTTATTGTCGTTGCTTGGAGAGAAATAGAAACGAAAAATTAAATTAAAGTTTATGGTGTGGTTATGGTCTAAAATTAATATTGACGGGCACGTTTCCTCTTCAAATACTTATTGTAATCACAAAAACTATTTTATGTATGTTCAATATATAATGGCAGCAGCTATTGATTACGAATTAGGAGACAAAACGTATGAAGACCTGGTAAATTTTAGTAATTATATGCAAACATACATCAATCAAGTTTTTGGAGATCAAACAGTGAGAGAGGAAGTACAAAAAATCCTGAAATATCATTCAAAGTGGGAAATAACTGAAGCAATACCTGCCGATGATAATGCTTTTGCAAGCGGCGATGATTCAATGCATCATATTTTGAGAAAAAAAGCAAATAAAAGTGATATTTGGTGTTCTGTTGAGGTTGAAGCATATCAGAATATAGATATTAACAAAAATGATACACTATGTCAATCTTACACACTATTGAAACTATCTGGAAAACTAGACAGTTATGAAGCAGACCCCGAAGATTATAATAATCATATAGCAATTCAAAAAGAAATGATAAAATTATACAGAAGCGTTATTAATGATAAAAAATTTGCGTTTTTAATTGACCATGTTTTGGGGTATACGAAAAAATATTCAGCCGCTCCATGGATTGATTTTACCAGAATTAATAACCCGCATCTGAAACAATTGACTGCAAAAGAAATGATAAACAGAATTAAAACAACATTAGATATGTGGGAAACATACGGACATTTATATTTAGTTGGAGATCCAAGAGACAGATATTTCACAATTCCTTTGAAAAACGCGATTCAAGAAGGAAATTTACCAAAAATAAAAGAATTCATTGCTATGGGTCTTCGGTTAAGTATTGTTGGACCAGAGGATGATGACAATTTGTACGACAAAAGGCAAAAAAAAGTCATAAGAAAATTGTTTGATGTTGGGACTGCACTTCTCGCTGATAAAGAAAACATGCCACCGAGCAAGAAACAAAGGATACGCAAGGGAGGAAAATCAAAGACCAAACGTAAAAAAGCAAAGGGTCAAACAAGAACAAAGAAACGTTATAAGTCATACAAAAATTGATTCAGTTTTCTCTCATATAGGAGGATTAAAAACAACGCATGAAGATTAAGGATGACAAAGTATCAAAGAAAGACAAGATTTAAAAAACGAAAAGGATGTGATAAAAAATTAGAAGATTTTGGTCGAAAACATTATACATATATAAATTCGTTCCTAGGAGATCAAACCGTAAGAGATATCATTGTTAACGACGTAAAACCATACGATGATAAAAAATATGGATTATATGTAGAACATGCAAACGATAGTTTTGAGGGAGGTTCTCATCATGTATTGATAGATCAGAATGGCGTAATACAATGTAGTACCAATGAAGATGGAAATAATCGTGTAGGCTATGGGTTTCAAGACGTGGATATAAATAAATACGACACTTTGTGCCAATCATATTCGTTATTGTTATATTATAACATTCTACAGAATTATACAGCAAAACCAAGTGATTCAGAAAGTCATTATATGATTCAAATGGAAATGATTAAGCTATACAGAGAGATAATAAATAGCGAATTGTTCCGAAAGAAAATGAAAGATGAGGGAATATTATCATATGCAAATAGAAAGGCATATTGGCATGATATCGAAAGAACTTCCGAAAGTAAAATACCAATTTCAGGAGATATAAATACGATTTTGATGAAAATAAATGAGACGTTAGATGAGTGGGAATTGTATGGATATATGTGGTTCACAGGACATGGTAAGTGGCGGAAATAAATGAAACACAAGATCCGGTTTTGATTTAGTAGATGATTGGAGAGAAATAGAAATGAAAAATTAAGTTCAAGTTTATCGTGTGGTTATGGTGTGAAATCAATATTGACGCTGCAAAGCAGCATGGACGTAGTCCGTCAATATTAAACATAAATGAGTGAGAAAAAAATATTCTTGAGGAGAACCCATTTAGGGTCTCAAATACTTTCCATTTTGGAATACTTTTCCATTTTCAAACACTTTTTATCATAATAAAAAAGTATTTTAATACATTTTCAATCTTTTTTCATCATTTTTTCTCTTCAAAATCGCTTTTTTTCTCTTTTTTTATTCTTTTTTCCGTTATATCGACGAAATTAACGCATTTGTATTATCTTTTGCATATCTCTCTGCCTTTTTGCGTTGATACCAAGCTCTGTTATACGCTATTTTTTTCATCTCTGGATTTTACTTGTTTTATTGCATTTCTTTCGTTCATGTTTGGTTAACCAAATTGTTGTGAGCAATATGGTGATACAAATGTTGCTTGCTTTTCCGGATTTGTCCAGGTTTATATGATTTTACACAAGAGTTATGATAATATTCCCGAGAAACATAATCGTGACTCGATCCAACGTATAGATGCTCACCTTTTGTGATTGTATACATCACAGAATTTTCATAATTTGGCACTTTATTATGATAATGTGAAAATTATAAAAAGAAAAATTCGCAAAGTAAGAACTTGAATAAGTTTTTCGATTTCTTAATTCGCAAAGTAAGAACTTGATTAAGTTTTGCGATTTCTTAATTCGCAAAGTAAGAACTTGATTAACTTTTTACAGAAACTTAAAAAAAATTCAGAAAATTTGGGAAAAAATGGAAAACTTTAGGAAAAAAGAATAAAAAAAGAGAAAAAAAGCGATTTTGAAGAGAAAAAATGATGAAAAAAGATTGAAAATGTATTAAAATACTTTTTTATTATGATAAAAAGTGTTTGAAAAT
>Ga0209630_10001814_pt1 | contig 21989 bp, 7 predicted proteins | sample COG_01_FD_184745 | JGI IMG/M metagenome (GOLD analysis project Ga0209630, IMG submission 184745) | Pelagic Microbial community sample from North Sea - COGITO 998_met_01 (SPAdes) (version 2) | ecosystem: Environmental > Aquatic > Marine > Neritic zone/Coastal water | place: Helgoland, sampling... | reverse complement strand
GCTTACTGCTAAAAAAAGAAAGCCCTGGGAAATTCCCAACATCTTTCCAATTTTGAAAAAAATCATTGTGATCGGGTGTAACGAAAGAATGATTATCTTTCAGTTCAAAACAGGAATGGGGTCGAACAGGCCAAGGGTCAAAAAATGGTAATGCTTCCGATATTCTATACAAAATCATATTTAAGGTACTCACAATTAATCGATTTTTTTTCATCGCAACAAGATAGCTATTCCCTGGATTTATGTCCTGCTCGATACTTTTCTTTAAAATTTGTGCAAATTTCTTATCACGAATGACTACCCCCAATTCAGTATTATAAATCTCAGAACGAGGATCTAAGTTATAAGATCCAATAAAAGTTACATTTTCATCAATCACGAAAGATTTTGCATGCAAAGACAAATAAGGAGCAGTTTTGAGAAAAATATTTTTCTTATTCATGAGCTTCTTATTCTGCCGTTTTTTAAAAATGTTCTGATTAATCTTAAAATCCTCAGCTCCAAATAATATTTTTTCACGATAAAAAGGCGCACGAGTAAGCAGTTTTTTATAATTCATCATTTCACCGATATCAGACGGAATAGGCTTAAACTCATACATTTCGAGACCCAGGTCCTCGATGTACACTCTTTTTTCCTGATAGTTTGCCGCATATGTCACCCAGTTGTCAGTAGCTGCCAGGCTATTGGTGGAAACAATAACTTTTAAATCAGGTGCACTTCTTTTCAATGAACGAAATACAGCCTGTGTTTCTTCGCTAATTACAACATAGGGAGACTGAATTAGAATTTCCTCTTGAGCAGTTTCAACCAAACTTAGAAGTTTGTTAGTAACTGATGATTTAAGCTGCGGAGCCTGCTCCACCTTATCCGGCATATCGTATACCCATTCTACTCCGGCAACATTAATCAAAGAAGAAATAAAGATGTCATTAATTATACTTTGATTATTGGCACGAGAATTATTTTTTTGAAATATATCGTACTTAAAAAAATAAGCCTGATCGAAATTGACATTAAAACTTTGACTATTCAAAACCTCGTTTACATCGATTAAATCAAAAGTCGAAACTGAATGCTCAGACAGCCAATAACTTGAGACACATTTTTCTAATTCAGGTGAACTTTCCTGAACGATCAACACATCCCGGTCTTTATAATTCAAACCAATGACCTCATCGAAATAATGGTTATTGATATTTCTGCCACCGGTAATGATAAATTCCCCATCTACAACAAGTAATTTATTGTGCAGTCGAGCATTATGATCATGGAAATCAATAGCTAAATCCGATATTTTATCTAAAAACGAAGGCGTTAACTTATTTGCACTAGGATTAAAATATTTAATTTCAAAATCATCACTCAGTGTTGAAAGGTATGCGATCAACTCTACCTGATGTTCATTAAACATATGATCAATTAACAATTGAACCTTAACCCCACGTTTTTGGTTTGCCTCAATTAATTCCCAAAGAATGAACATACCCACCTCATCAAACTCCCATGAAAAAGTTTGTATAGATATACTTTTTCTAGCCGATCTGATTAAATTTACACGTAGTAATAGAGATTCTTCTCCGTGATCAAGAATTAAAGCAGCACTTTTACCACCTGCGGTAACTTTTTGGTGAACATTCTCCCATAATTCTGTAGTGCCTACCGACATGGAATCATTCTGGGCGGGAAACCCAGAAAAGGAAGGATATGTATCAATATTTTTTGGACGGCAGGATGAAATAAAAAATAAAGATACAATGAACAAAAAGAGATGCCCGGTTTCGGGTATTGATTTCTTTATTTCTCCTGCGAGTGAAACCATGATCATTAATTAGATAATCGGTCTGCTTTCAAAGCCGTACAAAATATAAATAAAGAGCAAAGAATTAATATACCTGAGGTATATGCAACCCCCTTAAAATCAAGCATATTTAATACCATATAACCAAGGAACGGGGCACAAAAACCCCTTACTCCGGTCAAGAACATATGAGCCCCCATATATTCCGACTCCAGTCCGACAGGAGCTAATTTGGTAACCCACAGACTCCAGGCTATAGATGCTCCACCATTTGCAATCCCTGCAAGCACAGAACCAAAAATTAATCCAGAAAAAGAGTTTGCCGTAAAAAAAAGCCAAACTGAGGCGAGCAATAATAGATTCAAACTTATTCGATAAGGAACAAAAGGAATTCGATCAAATAATTTACCCCATAAACGGGATGTCAGAATTCCTGATAAAGAGTATGCAATGACTACCATAGCTATATCTTGATTTGATATCCCTATCCCACCTTCACCAGCCATATACTCTATTCTTAACGGGATAGTCATGATTACTCCCAATCCCATGAGCATCCACCCCAATAACATCTTTCCAAATAGAGAATCTTTTACAATAAAAGATAATCCTCCAAACATACTTGATACTCTGACTACTTCAGGATGCTTAGATGGCATTAAAAACAAAGTTGCTGATGATATTAATGAAACACCACCCATCACCCAAAAAAGTAAGTGATAGCTTTTGTAATTATCAAGATATAGCCCAAATCCATAGGAAAAAATAATTCCCACTATGGATGCACAGATGAAATTCCATGAAATATTTTGCCCTCTCTTATTCGCTTCATAATTGGAGGAATAAACATGAATTAAAAGACCAGGCATTTGAGATAGTGTAATTTGTGCAATTACCAAATAAAAAGTGTACAGGTTTACAGTTTTAACTTGCGAACAACAAAATAAAGCCACGGCACAAATGAGCATTAAAAAACCGGCAAAATGAGTAACTGGTCGGTTCAGTAAAGCAGAAACTCTTACAGTCCAGGGCATAATAAAAAAACCTATTGCTGAACCCGCAGCCAAAAGGGATTTACACAATTCAGAAGCGTCAAGGAAACGAATTGCAATTAAAACCACAAAAACATTAAACCCAATTTCCAGAACCCCATTTAAAGAACTGCGAAATAGATCAAGCCGGAAAGTCTTTTGACCTACAGTTATCAAGTAATCTCCAACTAATTCCTAACTGCTAATTACAGAATTTTGATTCGAAGGATTTTTCAGCAGTTTCATCTCCTATTAAGATAATTTCCCCGTTTTCTGAAAATTTATTTTCTGGGGATGGGGTAATGGTTGTTCCTGAATCTCCCTTGATTGCAACTATGCTACAACCAGTCTTTTCAGTAATCTTGCAATCCTTAACCTTAACCCCGACCAGTGATTTTGGTGTTGCCTGGCTAAATACATCAAGTCCTTCAGTAACCATAAGGATTTCAGCTCGGTTTAACAAATTAAATATTGTGTTCGCCCCCATATGATCCTGGGACATAACAAAATCTGCTCCAGCCCTGTGAAGTGGTTCAATATTTCGGTGAAGAAATGCACGAGTGATAATTTGAATATCAGGACGTAGTTTCCTGCCGTAAATAGTCAGGTATATATTTGTTTCATCATTATGGCTAGTGATGATTAGGGCAGGGGATTTATTTATTCCAGCACGCTCAAGAACAGATTTATCCGAGGCATCACCTAATATACAATTAGATACCATTGACGCCTTTTTCTCGTCAGACTCAATTACGCGGTAAGGGATATTTCCTTCATCCAATGCTTTTGCAGTTTCTCTTCCTACTCTACCTGCTCCTATTATAATTACAGGTGCATTGTTCGTCTTAAAATTACCAAAATCTTTGTCATAGTTAGCAAAGGTTTCTTCTGTGCCAGCAAGAAGTAATACCGTATGATTATTTAACATCGTGCTCGGATTAGGCAGTTCGAAATGACCTCTTTCCCACATCCCAACAACATTAACACCATAACTCTCCCGAAGCATGGCATCCCTTAAGTTTTGTCCAACTAATGGGGTTCCATGAATAGTCGCTTCAGCAATAAGCACCTCGTCAAATGAACCAATGATATGAGTGGCATTATCAGTGCAACAAATTCTACGGGACAAAAAACGCCCCATTTGCTGGGCGGGTCGAATGACATGTGTTGCACCAGCGAGCGAAAGAACCTCCTCAGAGGTAGTTTTGTTACATGTGCTAACAATAGTCAGATCAGGAGATGAATCTCTTGCACGAAAGGCAATATTAACATTACGAATATCCTCATCGGTTGTAACAACCATGGCTGCATTTTGAATAGAAGCATCCTCGAAAGTTTCATTCTCATCTAAGTTACCAAGCATTATAGGAAAGCCCATGTCATGTAACCGCAGAGCTTCCTTGATGCTTGATACAATTAAAACAAATGGATACCCAAAATGGGTTAGTTTATCCATCAGCACATGACTAATGGAATCGTAATGAGTGAGGATAACATGTTTTTGCTTCACGGGCTCAAATCGACGAGCGACCCGTGCACCCGTTTGGTATTCCATGAAAGGCTTGTAGAGAAATTCCATGAAAACAAATGGTAGTACGATGAAAAGATAAAAAACACCGGTAAACATAACAACCATTGAGAATAAACGACCACTATCTCCCCTAAAGGTAATATCTCCGTAGCCAAGCGTAGACATGGTCGTTAACACCCAATAAAAAGATTCAACCCAGCCAATCGCCACCCCGCCAAGCTCCTCGGACATTAGTTTGGCGTAAACCTGCATGTAACAAAAAACGAAAAGAACGAGCACTAAACCAAATCGAAGAAAGCGAGCAACATTCTTCTTTTTACTCCTCTGCTTAAAAGCCGAGGGAATTGACTGAATAATTTCTTTCAATAGTTGAATTCTTAATTGTTTTCAGAATATGCTTTTGTAATCAAAGGAGCGAGTTTCTTTTCTCTCATTTATCGGGCTTTAACAAGAAATAAAGTTCGTGCAATATGACAGATGAAAATTATAACGGAAGATTAACACAATCAAATGTACCTAAGCAGACATAAATATATCCCGATACTCTTTCCAATCACTTTTCTTTTTTCCTTATTAGGAAAGGATCAAAATGAAAGACTCTCTGTACACAAAGAGGCATCTACCATCTCCGAGTTTGCACTGACTACAGATTGGCCTAGGTATAATGGACCCTCAGACGATGCGTCATCTCCAGAAACAAAGCTTTTAAAAGACTGGGGTAACAAGGGGCCAACCTTGCTTTGGGAGTCAAAAAAGGGGGAAGGATATGCTTCACCAGCAATTTCCAAGGGTATACTAATTCTATTTTACCGAGAGGAAGGAATGGAAAAAATTGAGGGACTGAATGCGGAAAATGGTCAAAGAAGATGGATTTATCAATACCCAGTCACATATAAGGATCGTTATGGATATTCAAACGGTCCCCGTGCCAGCCCTGTAATTGAAGGAAATTATGTGTTTTGCCACGGGGTTACCTCCTGGCTAACATGCTTGGATCTAAATACAGGAAAACTTATTTGGAATAGAGATCTTCGAAAAGAATTTGAAATCCCAGATTACTTCTTTGGCAAAGGATCAAACCCAATTTTGTATCAAAAATTCTTAATCGTCAATGTGGGTGGAAGCAAGAATCGATGCGTAGTAGGATTTAACAAGAAAACTGGAAAAACAGAATGGATCACCAAAGATTCTTGGGGAGCCAGTTACTCTTCCCCAGTCATAACAAAATTACACGATACAAATGTCTGCCTTGTTTTTACAGGTGGTGAAAGTCGACCACCTGAAGGTGGACTGCTCGTTATTAGACCGGAAAACGGAGAAAAACTATCTCGTTTTAGCTGGCGATCCTCAAGATATGAGTCTGCTAACGCAGTTCCACCAATTCCATTAGGTGATAATCGTGTTTTTTTATCTGAATGTTACGAAAAAGGCAGTACTGTCCTACAGTTTAAAAAAGATTTCAGCCCTTCAATAATTTGGACCGACAAAAATATCAACATCCACTGGATGACCCCAGTTTTAAAAGAGGGAACCATGTATGGAATTGCCGGACGGCACCAGCAAGGTGCGGAGGCTTTCAGTCTTGATCCCTTCAGCGGAAAGGTTCATTGGAAGGAACCAATTTATTGGGATGAAACGATAAATGGCAGAAAAACTCGAATTGGGTTATTCAGGGGAGCGATTTTGAAGCTCGAAGATGGATTTATCTGTCTTTCAGAACTTGGCTCACTCCTGAAAATTGATTTTTCTCGAAAAGGTTGGGAAATTCAAAATAAAGCACAGTTATTTTTTGCACCTGGTACTTGGACGCTACCTGCAGTAAGCAATGGGTTGCTTTATGTAATGCAAAATGAAACGGACCGCTTAACTGGAAAGCAACCCAGAATATTGTGCTTTGATTTACGGGCTAAGTGAAAACTGAACCCAAAATCGTCGAAGTCCAACCTTTTGGGGGATTCAACCAGGAACTTTCCTATGGAGTTCCTGATTCGCTCGAAAATAAAATACAGGTTGGTTGCCTTGTACGTATTACCCTGGGTAACCGCAGATTGACGGGGATAATTACATCTCTCGAATCAAAAAAAAATCAGGCTAATTTTAAGTTAAAATTCATTTCATCATTGGTTCAGGATGCCCCGGTTCTGAACCTTGAGTTAATTCAACTGGCTCGTTGGATGTGCTCATACTACTACACATCAATCGAAAGTGTTCTGGAAGGAATGATTCCAGCAGCTGTAAAAGTTGGTATGAGTGAAAAGAAATCTCGCTACCTTATAAAACTCCCGATTAAAGGCTTAAAAGAAGTTGAAAAAAAACTGGAAAATTCCCCGAAACAGAAAAAGCTGTTTTCCTACATTCAAAAATCGACTGGTCCCATTCCACTTAATGAAACCCTCAAAAAACTTGGTATAGGAATTTCATCAGCTAATGGTCTAGTAAAAAAACAGCTAATTAGCGAAGTTCAGAAAAAAGTTGAGCGCAGTGCATATGATGATGAATTTACAGACTCGGATGAGCACATCAGCTCAATTATTACTCTCACAAATGAACAACAGATTGCATCAAAAGAAATCCTACAAATAATTTCGGAAAATAAATTTCGTTCCCACCTCCTTCAAGGAGTTACAGGGTCAGGAAAAACAGAAGTTTATTTCCAAGCGATGGAAGAAACATTAAGTAATGGAGGTGGGGTTCTTTTTCTCGTTCCAGAAGTTGCCCTTGCCCCTCAAACTGTAGGTCGCCTAAGAAATCGTTTTTCTAAGCAAAATGAAAATGTTGTGGTTTGGCATAGTCATCTATCAGATGGAGAGAGGCTCGATGCATGGAGTGCATTGACCACCGGTAACTCTCGTATTGTAGTAGGTGCACGTTCGGCTATTTTCGCCCCCGTTCAAAACCTTAAGCTCATTATTGTAGATGAAGAACATGAACCATCCTACAAACAGGAAGAAAATCCCCGCTACCACGGTAGAGATGTTGCTGTTTACAGAGCTAAGCTAAATGAAGCGGTATGCCTCCTGGGTTCGGCCACCCCTTCCATGGAGTCAATACATAATGTAAATACCGGAAAATATTCGAAAAGTATGCTTACGAAAAGAATAGACGGTAGAGAATTACCTTTGGTTCACCTCGTTGATATGAGAAAAGAAACAAAGCGGGAAAAAGCACCTCCTATCCTATCACAGCCATTGGTTGAAGCATTACGAGAAAGATATTACAATCGCGAACAAAGTATTCTTTTCCTGAACCGAAGAGGCTTTAATACAACGATGATGTGCCCAGATTGCGGAGATGTCCAGCAGTGCAAGGACTGCAGTATCTCAATGACTTATCACAGGACGGATAGTTACTTAAGATGCCATATTTGCGGCTACCGCAAACCAGCACCAAGGTTTTGTCCCAGTTGTCGTTCATTTGATATTGTAAAAAAAGGGCACGGAACGCAGAGGATTGAAGACATCGCTGAATCACTCTTACCCAAAAGAGCTACTATTCGAAGAGTAGATGCCGATATGATGACTAAAAAGAACTTATTTAGGCAAACTCTCGATGATTTCAGAAAAGGTAAAATCGATATTCTGGTAGGAACTCAAATGATTGCCAAAGGTCTTGATTTTCCAAATGTAACTTTGGTTGGAGTGATTGACGCCGACCTTCCCCTAAGAATGGAAGATTTCCGGGCTTCGGAAAGAGCATTCCAACTCCTGACCCAAGTTTCAGGAAGAGCGGGTAGGGGAGATCGAGCAGGTGAAGTATTCATACAAACTTATGCGCCCCACTCATCATCAATCCAGTTCTCGAGAAAAGGGGATGTCGAGGGTTTTATCGAGGAAGAAAGCGAACTGAGAAAGGAGTTTGGTTACCCACCATACCGACAACTTGTTCGGCATATATTTAGAGGCAGAAGTAAAGACAAAACCTTATTTTATGCCGAACAGTGGAGCAAACGTTTAGAACTAAATCCAATTGAGGGTGTGGAGGTAAAAGGCCCCGCACCTGCACCCCTTGAAAAGCTTAAGGGTTATTATCGTTTTCATTTTTTCTATTTTACGAAACAAATACCAAAACTTCTAAGAGGATACCATAAACTAAGATCGGAGTTTCCATTGGATAGGGAGGTTCACGACATTTTAGATATCGACGCAAATCAGCTTTCTTAAAAAAACTGGGATTACAGATATGGACATTACCTGTTCAGCGGATTATCAACCCGGAGTGTACTTGCTTCACCATATGGATGATTTCGCTTTAATAGTATGCCTGAACCTGCAGGAATTAAAACATCGTTATAGGGAGCATTACCTGCACCTAGCTGCCTCCATCCACCAGAATGTATATAAGCCTTGGGTGCACTGGTATAACCAAAACCGGAATCAATAAGTGAAATTGAACTAACGGAACCATTCTTCACCTTAGCGAGTCCGAATGCACCGGAACCGCCGCCGCCTACAAATGAAATGTACGCATCAGATGTGTAGCCTGAGCCCGAACTGCCAGTTTTCCATTTTGCAGTTCCAGAAAAATCACAATCTCCGCTTTTATCTAAAAGCTCAAATGAATCATTGGTTACATTAGTAATTTCATAATAACCGTTGGCTCCGGAAAAAATCTCTAACCCTTGACCAACAGGTACAATATTTCCGTCTTCATCTACTTGTGACTTTGGAAAATCATCGTTTGTCTTGTAGCCATAGGCATCAGAAATTAAAATAGTGAATCCATTACGCAAAGAGTGGGATGGTGAAGTTACAATAATATTACCGGAAAGTGGATTCGTCATAGATGTAATGACTCCCTCAGACATTGAAATATCCTGCAGGGTAATTGATCCTGCTACGCCAGTAGCTATTCTTGCTGTGAGGTATGCATTTTCAACGACCCCAGCATTTGTACCATCGTGCCAATAACTGGTCCAAACTCCGGAATGTAAAACATCCACATTATCTGCCTCTTCTTTATTCGCAGAGGCCAACCACTTCTTAGTATCATTGGTATCTAAGGTTATATTTTCTGCTGGAATAAGATCGGATAACATCGTGTCTAGACCAAATGGATTATTAATCAGTGCTCTGTCACCTTTCGCAGGAATATGAACAAAGCTATCCTCCATCAAAGCTACACCAGAAAGGGTGATTTCTAAAAGATTGTTTACCGAGTTGTGATTCGACCTTCTTGCCAAAATAAAAGATTTATCTGGATAAATAACTGTATCAGTAGCATCTAAACTGGAACCATTTATATCCTTCCAATAACTCCCGTCGTGGTAGTAGGCACGATAATCAGAAACAGATCCATTCTGTTCGCCAGGTGGTTTAAGAACATAAACATAATCCGCAACTGAGAGCCCTCCCATTTTCAGCTGTGTGGCGGAATAACCAAAAAGGGAACCCAATGTCGAAGCTTCAAAAATCTCGACCATAGCATTCGAACTAAAAACCAGACCAAGATCTTCATTCAGGGAATTTTCAAGCACGAGCGTATCACCAGTATTGGAAAGGATTCGATAGAATTTCCCCGAATAATTACCTTCTTCTACGCACCTCACAAAATGTATCCCTCCCTCTACATTAATTGTTGTATTCTGATCGTAACCTTTACCAGAATAATTTGCGTCTATAGTAATTTCACTTACAGAACCAGATTCTATTTTCGCAGAAGCAAAAGCTTGCTCATAACCACCAACGGATGAATTAGGATCAGAGGGTATGGATATTAAAACCTCCGGTTCCATTAAGTATCCAGCTCCTCCAAATTCCAAAGCTATGCTTTGAATCGATTTATCGGAACCGATAATGACTGAAGCACGAGCTTTTTGGGTAGCAAGCATACCGTCTTTAAATGGCCAGCTTAAATTTGTTGGATCAAGCAAATCAGGCACTCTATCAAAAATAAGCTCATTACCATTTACGCTTTCAACCTGTCCACGAAAAACTACATTTCCCTTTAAGCCATAGGATGCAATGGAATAAAAAGGTATATCTGGTGTCGCATCAGGTAAAAGAATAGATAAAGAACCCACTGGTTGTGTGAATTCACCTCTGTTGGCATATGATACAATGCAAGCTCCAAAACTTAAATAAAGTCTCGTCAATAAAGAGATATTTTGGAAAAAAGAGTTCATAAAACAATCCCTCTTATAAGATGCTATTCTTTAGGCAATAAAGCAAAGGGATTTTTATGTTTTATATTGATACATAATTATGATGTACATATCCCAATATATAAACCAAAAAAACAATTGAAAATTCAATATTGTATTAGGCTGACAGCAAAGAACACTCTTTATTTTTTATTGCTATCATATTGCTCAACTTATGCAAAAGAACCTGAAGTGAATTTTCTTCACCCGATTCATGGATATGAGGAAATTCGGCCGATAGATCCATTTTCAACAATCAGGACAAAACTGGAAAATGGTAAGATAAATTCTTTTTCAAAATCACCCAATGAATATCTTTTAAATTTGCTCAAGGAATTATCTATAAGTATTCACTCACAACTCTTAGTCTACTCAACAACAAGTTTACAACTAAGCAAAATCTCCCCACAAAATCCAAGGGCAATTTACTTTTCTGATGATATTTATCTAGGGTATGTCCCAGGTGGACAAATCGAAGTTATTGGAATAGACCCAAAATTAGGAGCAATTCCATATATCTTCAATATACCGAAAAATCAGGATTTAGAGCATCCGCTTATTCATAGATCTAGTCGTTGCATGAATTGCCATGCATCAAAAGATATTGGAAGAATACCAGGTTTGCTTATAAGTTCAGTAATACCCGGACCAGGAGGCGGAACTCTTGATCGTTTCAGGAAAAATTCCACTGGACATGAAATCCAATTTAAGGATCGATTTGGTGGTTGGCATATTACAGGACATAATCCCTTTACAAATTCATGGGCAAATTATTCTGGAATAATGAAAAATGGCCAGATTAACAGAGTGGATAACCTACCGGGAACAAAATTCAAATGGGACAAGTATATCACCAATAGCAGCAACTTACTTGCCCACCTATTGCTCGAGCACCAAGTGGGATTCACAAATCGCTGTATCGAAATAACCTATAAGTACAGAGAACTTATTCATAATGAGAATTCAAATACAAAAAACACATCGATAATTAATTTCATAGAAGAAAAATCAAACGATTTGCTTTCTTATATTCTTTTTAAAAATGAGGCAAAATTGCCCCAGTCAATCAATTTTGAAAGCTCAACATTCATTTCGGACTTTGAAAAAAAACAAGGTGAATCCTCTTCTTCTAATGGTCTGCGAAAACTAAATTTAAAAACAAGACTCCTCGAAAACAGATGTAGTTATATGGTTTTCTCTAATTCATTTCTCGGTCTCCCCGAGCAATTTAAGAAAATACTTTTAAGAAAACTAAAACTTATTTTACAAAATAAAAATGGGGGAGGGCACTTTTCTTACCTAACTGCTAAAGAAAAAGTAAATATACTTGATTCACTTAATGGATCCATGATTGGGTTTTCCAGAATATAAAAAAAAAGGCGCCTCAAGGGCGCCTTATCAATTAGAAAAAGATAAAACTATTTTTTAGCAATATCAGCACCAGCCTTTTTCCAACCGGAAATCCCAGCCGATAAATGCTTTATGTTTTTATATCCTAGTTTTGCCGCAGCATCGGCACCTCTCTTGTATGCTCGACAACCAGGCCCACCACAATAAGAAACAACGAGTGTATTCTTATCTTTAGGCAAAGACTTGGATAACTTCTTGCCAGCACTAGAAAAGTGGATTGCTGTTGGAATATGCCCCTTATTATAGCTTCCTGCACCATTAACATCGATAATGGCAACTTCACCACTTTTAATGGCTTTCTGTAATTCGTTGATACTTATATCGGGATATTCACCCGCAAATAAGCCAAAGGGTAAAAGGGTTAAGAAAAGGATAGATAGTGTTTTTTTCATAATTATATTGGGTTGATAATAAAGAATATAAATAACAATTGATTTATAAAATTTAGCAATCCTGAAAGAAAATAATCAGAATATCGAAAATTCGATTTTATCTTAATCATATCTATAAACCTAAAATTATGGTGTTGTAATCCGAAGGCGAAGGAACCTCTTATTTGCAGTTGGTAAATTTGGTGCAGTCACCCAGATTTGTCTAAGCATCCCACCTCCAATCTCGATTGACTTTTCTAGCACAAGTCCGTTCTTACTCCATGTTTGTAAATTTTCACTTTGCTCAACATGGTATAAGAAAACTTCTCCCGCAGTGTTCAGCGTGCTTCCATCCTGAGACTTGTATCTTACAAAAGAAATTCTTTGCCTACCATCCGAGTAATTTAGTTGAATAGGCAGATCGTGTTTTCTATCCGGGCCGAGTGAATCAGATCCAATTGCTCGCTCAAATACATTGCTATAACCATCATTATCAGAGTCGCTATAGCCCTCATTAAAAACCTTCTTCACCCGCTCGGAATTTAAATTACCGTTTCGTAATAAAGTTTTCTTTAAAAACCTCTCCTGTATTTTAGAATATCGTACATCGCCCTTTCTAAATTGACGCCATATTTCTTTATTTGGTGTAACGACCTCCATCGTTTTTGAAACAGAACTTGCTGTAACAAAAGAATCATTACCAGCGGCATTAAAAGTTAATGTGACAGTGCCTAAACCTAATGGAATAATTTGATTCCCCCTGAATACTTTAACAATATTTGGGTTCGAACTCTCAACCTGAAGCGGAATCCCGCTCGTTGAACGAACCCCCTGCAAAACCAAAGGTCTGTGCCCGCGGGGGGTAGCACGCAACCCACCAGGCTTTCCAGCAACGGGGAATCTTATCTCCTGACGTTGTTTTGATGAGATATTGAAAACCTGAGTAACCGGGGGAGCGGGGTGGACATAAGCACTGCCACTTTGAGTAGCCGTAATACTCACATTACCTTCCAGTCCGTCAAGTGTAACAATGCCCACGGAGTTAACGCTTGCAGGCCCGTAATTAATAGTAAAACTTACAGGAAGATTAAAAACCTGGTGATTGATACCCGAAGAAATCGCTGTAGCGACAAGTAAAAAGGCTGGATCATCTCGAACTTTTTCTGGAATAAGCTCAAAATCGATATACTGATCATCTTTTACCCCGGGATGAATAACCCTAAGAATTCGACTAATAGGTTCAGCAGGATGATATCGGTCGTCCCCTAATTGCAGAGCAGTGATCGTTGTTGCCCCTTTACCTACGATCGTAACTATACCACCAACCACTAAAGCAACTGATGGGTTGGATGAAATGTAAGTAATCGGCAAACCTGAAGAGGAAATTGCTTGCAATGGAAATGAATTGTCACCGAAGGCTTTATCAACAAGGGGAGGGAAAATAATTGTTTGCTCACCGCCAAAAACAGGAGGTGTATCTGAATAAGGATGAATATCCTGTAAGACTTCAGTTAAACCCCATTTATGAGCAAGGTATCCTTCGATTTTTTGACGATTTACTGAATTTACGGATTTATCGTAAACTAACACCTCAGCAATTTCTCCAGAAAAAGCTTCTCCAAGCATATCAAATGCTGAGGACGACCCACCTGGCGTTCCTGGTTCAATAAGATCAGCAATTTTACCATTTACCCAAAGTGTCTGACTATCTGTTACAACCCTAAAGCTACTAACAGACCAATTCGATGCATTTACATCTGAAATAATTTCAACTCCACTTGCATTGTCCTCCAAACCAAAAAAACCATCCGTGTGGACAGTTGATAGACTTCCACCCAAAACTTTTGGGAGATTCGCTCCGTTGTTCTCAATGATATGTTTATGAACTATAAAAATATATTCTGGACTCGAAACTGCATTCTGGATTTTAAGGAACTCGCTCGAACTCGAATCAAATGAAACAACTGGCTTGAAATTAAGACTATTGGGTGACCAACGAGGCATGTTGCTAGAAGTAGCTTGGATAGGGTTATTTGTATTACCGGATTTATCAGCCCACATACTCACTCTATCTTCACCGAGATTTCTAAAGAAATCATAAATATCATCAGGTGCGTCATCCCCGTTTATATCATTAGCATCAAACCAAAGTTTGAGCCCTGGTGCGGAGTCTGAAAAAAGGTTCCCGTACCCAACGGTGAAGTTCTGGTCTACGGGTTCTGCCTCATCAAACCGTCTGTCCCCCATTTGCAGTGCTGTAATAGTAACAAGCCCAGGTCCATGAACATAAACTTTTCCATCTAAAATTGTCGCTTTGGACGGATCAGATGTTGCGAACTGCAAAGGTAGACCGGATGTACTGTTAGCGTCTAAACTGAAAGGGAAATCACCCACTGAGTGGTCAACAATTTCGCTAAAGCTTATAGATTGGGGTGCTTTGATCACGGTTAAATAATTATCAACTGGAACCGATGGACCATATATTTCATTTCCATCCTGTAAGGCTGTTATTTTTGTTGTACCCGCTCCCACAATTTGAATTTGCCTGAAGTCACCTCCGCCTTCCCCGTAAATTTGGGAAATTTCACTTTGTGTTAAATCATCATTGTAAATCCTGACATCATCAATTAATCCAGCGAAAGGATTTAAAGAACCAGCAATTGTCATTGGTGAATACCTTTTATTTAATGGAAAACCGGAAACAGAAACGCCCGAAACTCCACCCGACAGGTTTCCATCAATAAACAACTGAAGTGTTCTGTTTGACTCATTAAAGTCATCAAAAACGACTGCTACATGCGTCCACACATCTTGCTCCAAAGCATCCCCTTCACTGACAAGCGAAACAGTTGATGAATTTCCATCTGTACAAAACTCAAATGAGACAGATGCATTTCCTTCTGACTTTTTGAGGGCAAATACATTCATTTGATCAAATCCCTCCTTACTCATAATTAATGATTCTGATCCATTTACATCGGATGTTTTGAGCCACATACTCATAGTAAACGATCCAACTAAAGGCACACTTCCCACCTCAATTTTTCCATTCGGAGTACCAAGAGTAAGCCCATTGCCAAACTTTGCTTTAGTCCAAGCTTTTGACATCCCAACAACAGGGAGGCCCATTAAAGTACCATTGTAATTACCCTGACTATCTTTTGCGGCTGCATATAAATCCTCATCCAATTTCCAGTGGGCAAGCAAAGCATCTTCACGGGTAACAAGAATCCGAGCAATAGATTCATCTTCCAATGAATAAACAATAGGTAATTGAGTAAGTTCACCATTTAATTTTTGGGAATATCCAGTTAATGTAAGTATCTCAGTAACTGCAGAAATATCTGATAAGTTTTGGTCAAATACGATTTCATTCTGTATCTTATCTGACACTGTCAAAACTCCGTCAATATAAGTAGCAAAATATTTATCTGAAATCACTCCCTTGCCAGAGAGTGCATACAAACCTATACTTGTCGGATTAGATAAGTTTCCATCAGGAACCGGGGTTTTTACAAAAACTGACTGAATTAAGTCGCTTTCATTATCATCATTAGCGAATCCTGAAATTTGATAAGTGAAAGGAGGGTTTGGCTCCGTTGTTTTTCTAAATTGATTATCAACAGAAACTACAATCTCTTTTTTCATAATCTGAATATCAATAAAAATAGGCTCGGCACTTAACCAGGATGAGTCGCCGCTTTGAGTAGCTTTAATTTTTACCGTACCAGGACTTAGGATTTGTAATACACTACCGACCAAAAGAACGGATTCATTCCCCTCCACCAATTCAAAGGCAACAGGTAGACCAGATGTGGCAGTTACATTTAAATCAATCGGAGGGGCCCCATAAAAGACAACTCCTAAGTCCTCATTTAAAGTAATATTCTGTTGCCCCTTGAGAACAACAAAATTGAAAACCTCAGAGTCAAAACCTGAAATATTAGATACATGAATCGTTGAATTATAATCTCCGACCGCTTCAGGAACTCCAAAAATAATTCCAGCATTCGAATCAATTTCAAGCCCAGGTGGTAAGGCTGTGGCATTGAATTCAGTCGGTCCTTTAATAGACTCTATTGAATAAGAATATTCTTCTCCAAATCTTGTGATTAGTGGTGAATCCTCAAAACCATAAACTTCTTGGCGCTCCTGACCAGTCAAGGCTTGATCATAAATACGTAAATCATCCATTTGACCTACAAAGCTGTCAGATAAGGGATATTGACCAAATAGAAGATCGGGCCCCGTTCCATCTCCGGTTAAGCCTCCTTTTGCATTAATAGGTGCCACTACCTCAGTCGTGTTTACAAACATTGAAAGTTTATTACCATCCCACTGATAAATATAATGCACCCATTGATCAGTAATCATTGGAAATGAATCAGAAACCTTCCAACCTCCATCGATTCGAGCCTCAGCACTAACAAAGCCATTTGAGATTGAAATATTCAATCGATCATTTCTTAATACAACACCATCAAGGGCTGCGGTATTGAGCCAGAACGCAATTGCAAATGGCCCAGTTAAATTAAAGGTGTCATCATCGTGAGCAAGCGTTACATACTGGTTCCCATCAAAACGCAAAGCGGTTCCATTTCTTCCAACTTCAGAAAAAAGATATAGGTTAGAGAAAGTCGATGCATTCCCATCGTTCCCCTTACCTGATGAATCAATAACTATAGTGCCATTCAATTCATTGAGGGTCCAATGGACAAGTGGAGTACTTGGTAAAATAATCTCTGGCACATTATCAAACACAGGACTGTATGTACTATAGAAGTGAGCACCAAAGTCACCAGTTCCGTTTCCATACAAATCATCTATCTCGGAAACACCCAATGCTCGGCTATAAATTCTAAAATCATCAATCTTGTCTGCGAATCGACCAAACCCTCCCGGAAGATTACCAATAACTTCAACAGGAGAAGCAACATTTGCATTTACGCTCCCGACTGAGGTGCCATCAATCCAGAAAGATGTTGTCCCGCCTTCACCCCTTGCCACAAGGTGATGCCAACCCGCTGCAAGATCTGTAGCACCGAAATCAACAAACTTAAAAGTGTTATCAAAAACTCCCAAATTCTGTTCTCCCCAAGAGTCGAAAGCTACATGAGCATCATTTGAACCACTGGCCAAAGCATGAACAGCAAGCACCGTATCAACATTAAAAGGAGTTGTGAACCAACTTGTGATGGTCCAGTTCGTAGGTAATGCTAGAGCATTTGCACCCAAATCAATTTTGGCCTGTTCTTCATTATTTAACTCTAAACCTGAACCAAAATACCCAGTGGCATTTAAATTACCATCTATTAGGTTCGCATTAAGTAAATTAACTGAGTTGTCCTGTACAAGAGTACCGTCAGTTTCTTCAAAAGGGTAATACAAAGATAAACCACTCTTAACTTTATAACTACTTCCTGCAAGATCATCAACAATTCCCCATTTATGAGCCAAATACCCTTCAATTTTCTCCTTTTCAATATTTGAGAGAATTCGGTCAAACAACATTATCTCTCCAATTTCACCAGAGAACTGACCAAAGCCAGTGCTTGGATCTTTACCTAAAGTAATCTGTTGCAACACATTATTTTCGGAAAAATAAGAACCAAGCCGGGGTGTAGTTTTAGCGTCCAAAGTCCATCCGATTGACCCACTGGATGCGGCAATACCAACCCCCTGTCCTTGAGCGACCATAAACACTTGGATGTTTCCTTGATTTAAATTAAGGGACCCGACATTAAAGGACTCTCCGGATCCGAAGCGAACACCTGGGTTACTATTAAAAACTGACTTGGCATAGCTTGGCATAGCATTGGGAACAGTTTGAAGTGCATTTTTTTGACTGACTGATTTATCTACCCAAAGAGGAACTGCATTTCCGTCAATAAATTGATCCCGATCTCCATCAGCATCAAGATCCATTGCATCAAACCATAAGACCAGACCATCCATAGTATATTTCGTAAACCTGGTGTCACTTGCAGTAAAAGATTGGACCTCACTTGCCCATTGTTCGCCTCCTAAATTTTGCGTATATGCCCTGTAGTAATAAGTTTCATCGAAGGTTAGTCCACTCAATGATGCTTCATATATTCCAAGTGATACTGGATTCCCTCCATTGATATCCAAAACATAATCCCAATAAGAATCATTTGAATCAGAAACAAAAGTTGAATTGGCATCTATCCATTCATCTCCCCAAAAAATTCTAAGAATTGGCTTATCTCCACCTACAGTCTCAACCACAGTATTCTCTTCGATACCACCGTAAGGATTGCTAGCAAAATAAGGATGAGTCAGTGGAAGCAAACTTTCATTAACACGCCACTTATGGGCTAAATATCCTTCAACCTTGGCACGGTCTAACTGATTGAGTTCATTCTCGAAAACGATCACTTCAGCAATTTCACAAGTTGATCGTTCGATGTTGTTTCGATAACCACCAAACTGCAAGACACCAGGACCAAAATTAGTATTATTCGAACCACGGTGGCGAGAAACCATCTCCACTCCGTCTTTCCAAAAAGAAGCCGCAGGATTCCCACCCTTGGCCTCAATCGTTCCTAAGTGAAGATGCCAATCATTATCAGAGGGGCCACCAGTACTAATCCAGCCATTTGCAAAGAACCTTGAAACCAATCCACCATGAAAACCAAAAAGCCAATTCGTTGACCTCGATGAAATGACTCGGTAATTTCGTCCTCCTGTATATCGGGCCAAAGATACAATTGTGTAACCCGTGTTTGTGAGGAAATCAAAATTAGTATCTCCCCAAATCATGTCATTACCATCAAAACTAACAACCGGTTTGCCGTTCAATGCCGAGGAGTAAAAGCGTGGATTACCAGATGTGTAAACCATATTACGGCTCTGCCCCGAACCATCCATCCATTGAATAATTTGATCGCCATTCGAAAGAACATTGCCCTGATCATCTGTGTTATCTCCATCTAAGTCCTGAACTGAATACCAGGCCTGCATACCGGGAATACTTTCTATGGTAAAACTTTTATCGACAATAGATTCCGCTAAATTAATGTCTCCTCCTATCGATAAAACCTCAGCTCTTATTGTTGCCTGAGTCGGCAATACATTCACCGGCGAAAGAGTCTGCACTTCAGCCTTCTCAATAGCGAGAAACTCAAGAAAGCCCTCATTTGGGGAATCACCATCATGGATGGATATAACCTCAGCTTGTACAAGACCACGATCATATATTCTTAAATTATCTAGCTGTCCCTTGTAATTACCAAAACCGCTGTAAACATTGCTGCCAAGCGTTCTTCCAAAAGATGGTGCTTCCGGGTGCAAGGACACAGTCGAGTAATCCAATATCGCAGCCTCACCTTGCTGTATTCCGTCAAGGTATAGTTTTAATGTTCTCGGGGAATCACCAAATGATACTACCGCATGATGCCATTGATCGTCTCTTAAATTAAGATCACTACTAACCTCAGCGAAAGAACCGTTTTCAGCTACTTTTGCCTTTAATTGATTCCCCTCCAAAACAATCCCTAAACCTGAAGCTGAAGATCCTTCATCGTAGAGAGTTTGATTTTCGTACCCAGCGGGTTGAGTACCGGTAAGATCATCCAGATAGGTTGCATTGATGTCCGATTCACTCAATGCGACATTATAAAACCGCAAATCATCCATCTGACCAGTAAAGAAGTCTTTAGAAATTTTACTTGAACCTCCAATATTCCAAAGCTCGGAAGCAAGAAGATTTACAGGACTATCCTCCGGAATCTCCCCCTCATCCACTAATTGGCTATCTTGATAGAGCTTAACGGAAGATGAGTTGTAATCAACAACCACACCAACATGGGTCCAATCGGATGAGGTGAGGCTTGTATCTGAATTTAAAGCAATAAACTGACTAGCTGTACTATGATTAAAAGAAAGCCGATGGTCACCATCCAAAAGAAGCGAGAACGGACCCCGTTTAGCAAGTGAATACAAGTTTTCAGTAACAAATAAATCGTTTTGCAAAGGATCAGATGGATTAACCAAAGTCAAAGAAGTTGGCCCGGAGGAAGAACTCGGTGCTGAAAAATATAAATTGATAGAAGATCCACCAGTCTGCTCTGCATGTACAAGAGCAATAGGGTAGTATCCAGTAGATAGGGTGACGGTGGCTCCGTCATTATTCGGATATGCGGCATCAAGTATTTTCTCAGCTCCCAAATCTCCAAGTTGCTCAAAGGACCCATCCTGATCCAAATCAATCCACAGAACGCCCCGGTTATCGTTTCCACGAACTTCCCAGGTATAAGTACCTGATTCTTTTGCTTGAAAGGCTCCGACAAACAAAGACATATAATTATCATTATTTGTGATACCTATTCCCGCATTTTTAAAATGATCATCATTTGCAAATGCCAGCCCAGTCCCCTCAGGACCGGAGGTCAAAATACTTGAACCACTCGGAGTTAAAGAAAAAAGAAGATCGGTTCCAGAAAAATAGGATTCACTCATTGGCAGATTAAAACCAAATGAATTCAGCTGTCCATTGGTATACTTTCCGGGTGCAGAAGTTGTAGGCTTTACCCAAAAAGATAAAGAGTAAGAACTTTTATGCAGATCCTTAAGAGAACTCGATATTTCAAGAGATAAAGTATCGTTAATACCATCAAAACTAAGTGCTTTTCCATATAAACCGTCAACCCATTGTGAACCACCTGAAACGATTCCCTTTGACTTATGAACACTCAAATCATCCGCATTATTTCCAGTTCCTTCATCAAACGGAATATAGGCAGCAATATTTGGATGTTCCGTGACCGCTGGTCCAGTGTAGACTTGTGAAGCAGCTTTAAACCTAAAACTCAAAGTTCGACCAGAAAAAGAATTTTCCAAGTAACTACTTTGATTAAAATCTAAATTCAACCAATTGGTGCCACCATCAAAACTAAGGCCCTTTGCAAGATATCCATCCGATCGGGTTGCGTTATTATCTTCACCTTCAAATTTTGCCAGATGGGTAGGAAATGTGGAGTCATATGCAAAGTAACCAGCCTCCTCATCAAACCTCCAAAAAGACATTAGGTCATCAATTACTTCAGGCGCACCACTTGACCAATCTTCTCCGTCTTCACTTTGAGCAAAAGTACGGAAATAATAAGTCTCACCAGGTATTAGCCCTGTTACGGTGGCGTTAAATTCGCCTAATCCCAGTGGTTGTCCCGATGAGACCTGGACGGAATTATCCCAATTCCCGGCATCAAAACCACCATTTTCAGTACCGTAATATAATGTAACAGTTGGGTTATTAGAATCTTTACTAACCAAATTGCCTGTGACCAAAGCTGTACCATTTAACTGAGGAACTAGGCTTACGATTTCTACAACAGGAGGAACTGCAAACGTGGATGTCTGGAATTTCATTGTCCCATTAAGTGCAATACTGTTGATCTCCTGAGATGAGAGAGAATGCTCATAAAGACGAACCTCGTCTATGACGCCAGAAAGATGATTGCCATCTTCATTAGTTCCAATCCGAAAATCATTTACTTCAGATGTATTGACTCCCATAAAGCCCCACTTGAAGTCCAAATAATTCTGTACTTTCTGCATGTTAGCATCTGACAAAGCGGTATTAAAAACGAGCAATTCACCGAGCTCTCCATTCGCAGTTCGACCACCAATATTTCGGTCATTAGAAAAATTATTTGCCCGAACATTACCGCTTGTTTTCAAAGAT